>Ga0209254_10005762_pt1 | contig 11385 bp, 8 predicted proteins | sample FrelakmetDIP11DI_FD_187148 | JGI IMG/M metagenome (GOLD analysis project Ga0209254, IMG submission 187148) | Freshwater lake sediment microbial communities from the University of Notre Dame, USA, for methane emissions studies - DIP11 DI (SPAdes)... | ecosystem: Environmental > Aquatic >... | reverse complement strand
CAGGAACAGTTCCCAGACCCCGCACTCGCGGCGCAAGCGCATGGGGTGGCGGCGGCCGTCCCAGGTGTTGAAGTCGCCCACGACGCTCACGCGCGACGCGTTGGGTGCCCAGACGGCAAAGCTGGTGCCGGCAACAAAGTCCATCTCGCGTGGCATCGCGCCCAGCATTTCGTAGGGCCGCAGGTGCGAACCTTCGGCCAGCAACCAGGCATCCATCTCGCCGAGCACGGCGCCGAAGCGGTAGGGGTCATCCAGCAGCGCCTCGCCGCCGGCTTGCCAAGTCACCTGCAAGCGGTAGGCGCCGTCGGCCGGCAGCGGGCCTTCGAACAGCCCCTCGGCGTGGCGCCGCTTCAACGTTGCGCGGGCCTTGCCGACCACGGCCGACACGGCGGCGGCCCCGGGGAGCAAGGCGCACACCCAGGTGCGCCCGTCGGCTTGCCGGTGCGGGCCGAGTACCGCGAAGGGGTCGCCGTGTCGGCCCTGGCACAGGCGTTGGATGTCGTCATCGTTGAGCATGCGGTGCGGTCAGGGCCGGGGCCGCGGCCGCTAGACCTTGGCCGCCAGCCCCCAGACGTCGGTGGCGTATGCGCGGATGGTACGGTCAGATGAGAAGAAGCCCATGCCGGACACGTTGGCGATGGCCTTGCGCGCCCAGGCCTCGCGGTCGCGGTACAAGGCGTCGACGCGGGCTTGCGCCGTCAGATAGGCGTCGAAATCGGCCAGAAGCATGTAGCGGTCACCCCCCCAGAGCAGCCCATCCACCAGCGCACGGTAGCGGCCGGGCTCATCGGTCGAGAACTGGCCCCCGGCCACCGCGTCGAGCACGGCCTTCAGACGCGCATTTTCTTCGTAGATGCGCAGCGGTTGGTAGCCGGCGGTGCGGCTGGCCGCCACCTCGGCCGACGAGAGACCGAAGATGAAGATGTTGTCGTCGCCCACCTGCTGGCGGATCTCGATGTTGGCGCCGTCGTCGGTGCCGATGGTCAGCGCCCCGTTGAGGGCCAGCTTCATGTTGCCGGTGCCCGAAGCCTCGGTGCCAGCGGTGGAGATCTGCTCCGACAGGTCGGCCCCGGGCATGATGACCTCGGCCACCGAGACGCCGTAGTTGGGCACGAAGACCAGCTTGAGCCGGCCGCCGAGGCGCGGGTCGTGGTTGATGACCTGGCCGACGTCGTGGATGAGGCGGATCACGTCCTTGGCCGTGACATAGCTCGAAGCCGCCTTGCCGGCAAAGATCACCGTGCGCGGCACCCAGCCCTGGCCATCGGGGTCGGCCAGCATCGCCTGGTAACGCGCCACCACCTGCAGCACGTTGAGCAACTGGCGTTTGTATTCGTGGATGCGCTTGACCTGAACGTCGAACAGGCTGGCCGGGTCCACCACGACGCCGGTGGTGGCCAGGATATGCCCGGCCAGCCGTGTCTTGTTGGCGTGCTTGACGGCCAGGAAGGCGCTGCGGAAATCGGCCCGGTCGGCGTGCGCGCCCAGACGGGCCAACTGGTCCAGATCCAGTCGCCAGCCGCTGCCGATGGCGGCATCGATCAGCGAGGCCAGGCTCGGGTTGGCCTGCGCCAGCCAGCGGCGCGGAGTCACGCCGTTGGTCATGTTGGTGAATCGAAGGGGCCACAGGCTCGCAAAGTCGGCGAAGATCGTGGTTACCAGCAGGTTGGAATGCAGCGCCGAAACACCGTTCACCTTGTGGCTGCCCACGATGGACAGATGGGCCATGCGCAGGCGCCGCTCGCCCGATTCGTCGATCAGCGACAGCCGGCGCAGGAAGTCGTGGTCGCCGGGCCGGTGCGCCGCCGCCTCGTCCAGGAATTCCTGGTTGATGCGCAGGATGATCTGCAGGTGCCGCGGCAGCACCCTTTGCATCAGCGCCACGGGCCAGGTCTCCAGCGCCTCGGGCATCAACGTGTGGTTGGTGTAGCTGAAGACCTTCTTCGTCACCGCCCAGGCGGCGTGCCAGCCGAAGCCGTTTTCGTCCACCAGCAATCGCATCAGCTCGGCCACGCCAATGGCCGGGTGGGTGTCGTTGAGATGGATCGCCACCTTGTCGGGCAGGTTGGTCAGCCCGCCGTGTTCGGCGCGGTGGCGGACCAGGATGTCCTGAACGGAGGCGCTGGTGAAGAAGTATTCCTGGCGCAAGCGCAGTTCTCGGCCGGCATCGGTGCTGTCATTGGGGTACAACACCCAGGAGATGTTTTCGAACTCGTTCTTGAACTCGGCGGCGCGCGCGTAGTCGCCGGTATTGAAGGCATGCAGGTCGATCTGCGACGGCGCCGCCGCTTTCCACAGCCGCAAGGTGCTGACACGTTCGGTGCCGTGGCCGGGAATCACCATGTCGTAGGCCTTGGCGTTGACCTCGCCGGCGTGCCGCCAGACCGGTACGGTGCTGTGCTCCGGCGGTTGCTCCACCCAGCCGCCGAAGCGCACCGCATAGTGCACGCCCGGCCGCGGAAACTCCCACGGCGTGCCGTCTTCGAGCCAGGGGTCGGGGTGCTCGATCTGCCGCCCGCCCTGGATGCTCTGCATGAACATGCCGAACTCGTAGCGGATGCCGTAGCCGAAGGATGGCAGTTCCAGCGTCGCCATCGAGTCCAGGAAACACGCCGCCAGCCGTCCCAGGCCACCGTTACCCAGAGCCGCGTCGGCCTCGGCAGCGGCCAGGTCTTCCAGCGTGCAGGCGTGTTCGCGCGCTGCGGTGCCCATCTCGCCCCTGATGTCCAGCGCAGCCAGTGCGTTCGACAACGTGCGGCCGATCAGGAATTCCATCGACAGGTAATAGACGCGGCGCGCCCTGGCAGCGTGGTCGGCGCTGTCGCCGGCCACCCAGCGGCGGGACAACTGCTCTCGCGCGACCTGGGCCACGGCGTGCATGATGTCGGTATGGGTGGCGGTTGCCGGCGCGGCGCCGACGGTGGCCAGCAGATGGTGATCCACCGCGGCCGCGGTGGTGGCACGCAGTGGGGCGGCGGTCTGGACGGCGGGGTTCATGTCACCTAAATATTGCATTAAAACATATCTCTATGTAACTTACTTCATGTAGAACATGAAGTTCTCATCACCTCGACAAGATCCTTTTGCACCATCTTGTCACGCGTCTAACAATGTAACTTCATTGCAATCACCGGGACAGGAGAGAAGATGCGTCCGATCGATGTAGCCCAGGGCCTGGACCTGCCGCGGCGCGCCGTAGCGTTGGTGCTCGCAGGAGGGCGTGGCAGCCGCCTGAGGAATCTGACCGACAGCCGCGCCAAGCCGGCGGTCTATTTCGGGGGCAAATTCCGTATTGTCGATTTCGCCTTGTCCAATTGCATGAACTCGGGCATCCGGCGCATCGGGGTCATCACGCAGTACAAGAGCCACAGCCTCCTGCGTCACCTGCAGCGCGGCTGGGCCTTCCTGAAGAGCGAGATGAACGAGTTCGTCGACCTGCTGCCGGCACAGCAGCGGGTGGACGAGGAGAGCTGGTATCGCGGCACCGCCGACGCGGTGTACCAGAACCAGGACATCCTGGCAGCATACCGCGCCGATTACGTCGTCGTGCTGGCTGGCGACCACATCTACAAGCAGAACTACGCCGTGATGCTGGCCGACCATGTGGCCCTGGGTCGCGAATGCACAGTGGGATGCATCGAGGTCGACCAGAAGGAAGCCTCCGCCTTCGGCGTGATGAAGGTCGACGAGAACCGGCTGATTCTGGACTTCGTCGAGAAACCGGCCGACCCGCCCTGCATTCCCGGCAGGCCAGGCCGGTCGCTGGCCAGCATGGGCATCTACATCTTCAACGCCCGTTACCTTTACCGCGAACTCGAGCGCGACATGGCAGATCCGCACTCGAGTCACGACTTCGGCAAGGACATCATCCCCTCGCTCGTGAAGGCTGGCGCCGCGGTGGCGCACCCCTTCGAACTCAGCTGCGTCGGCGGCCGCGTCGGCGAGGCCCCGTACTGGCGCGACGTTGGCACGATCGATGCCTACTGGGACGCCAATATCGACCTCACCGCCACCGATCCCTTGCTCAACCTGTACGACACCAACTGGCCGATCTGGACCTACCAGCCGCAGTTGCCGCCGGCCAAGTTCGTGCACAACGAGGAGAACCGCCGCGGCATGGCCATCGAATCGATGGTCTCCGGCGGCTGCATCATCTCGGGCGCGGTATTCCGCTCGGTCCTTTTTTCCAGCGTGCGGGTGCACTCCCACTCGTCGGTCAACTGGTCGGTGTTGCTGCCCAGCGTGCAGGTCGGTCGCCGAACGCGGCTGACCCGCGTCATCGCCGACCGCGACTGCGTGATCCCCGACGGCATGGTCATCGGCGAAGACGCGGCCGCCGACGCCGCACGCTTCTTCCGCACCGATTCGGGCATCACGCTGGTCACACGTGAAATGTTGCGCCGGCTTTGAAGGACGCAGCGGCATGAAAATTCTGCATGTGGCGGCCGAGGTCTTTCCGCTGGTCAAGACCGGGGGCTTGGCCGATGTCGTGGCCGCACTGCCGGTGGCCCTGGCGGCGCAGGGCGCAGACGTGCGCCTGCTGTTGCCCGGCCTGCCGGCGGTGATGGAGAGCGTGCAGGGAGCGCGCACCGTCATCGACATCGGCGCCTGCTACGGCGCGATGCGCGTGCGGCTGTTGCTGGCGCGCATGCCGGGCAGCAAGCTGCCCGTGTACGTGGTCGATGCGCCCTACCTCTACCGGCGGGGCGGCAGCCCTTACCAGGACGGCCAGGGCGAGGAATGGCCCGACAACCTGCAGCGCTTTGCCCTGCTGGGCTGGGTGGCAGCCCACCTCGCGGCCAACGACGCCGACCCGGAGTGGACGCCCGACATCGTGCACGCCCACGACTGGCATGCGGCGATGGCCTGCGCCTACATTGCCGAACACCGCCCGACGATGGCGGGCACGGTGTTCACCGTGCACAACCTGGCTTTCCAGGGGCTGTTTCCCATGCACGAGTGGCCGATGCTCGGGCTGGCCTCGCGCCTGATGTCGCCGGCCGGGCTCGAGTTCCACGGCCAGCTCAGCTTCATGAAGGCCGGGCTGAAGTTTGCCGACCACATCACCACCGTGAGCCCGAACTATGCCCGCGAGATCTCCACGCCCGAGTTCGGCTGCGGCCTGGACGGTGTCATCTGCGGTCGCGGCGCCAGCGTCACCGGCATTCTGAACGGCATCGACGACGAAGTCTGGAACCCGGCCACCGACCCGGCCATCGCCGCGCGCTACGATGCGAAGCGCTTGGCTGGCAAGCGCAGTTGCCGACTGGCGCTGCAGCGCGAGTTGGGGCTGAACGAAGACGACGGCGCGCTGCTGGTCACGGTGGTCAGCCGGCTCACGGCGCAGAAAGGGCTCGACCTCGTGCTCGCCGCGCTGCCCGAACTGCTGCGCGCAGGCGTGCAATTCGCTGTCCAGGGCACCGGCGAGCCGGCGCTGGAGGCGGCCTTCCGGATGGCCATGGTCGCGCACCCCGGCCGCGTGCATGTGCACGTGGGCTACGACGAGGCCCGGGCGCACCGCCTGGTGGCTGGTGCCGACGCCATCGCCGTGCCGTCGCGCTTCGAGCCCTGCGGGCTGACCCAGCTTTACGGCCTGCGCTACGGCACGCTGCCGATCGTGCGGCGCGTGGGCGGGCTGGCCGACACCGTCACCGATGCCACGCCCCAAGCCGTGGCCGACGACCGCGCCACCGGATTCACCTTCGATGCCGCCACACCCGCCGCTTTCGAACGGGCCGTCAGGCGGGCCGCCGACGCGCGGCTCGACGCCGACGTCTGGCGTGGACTGATGGCAAGCGCCATGTCGCAGCCGTTGTCGTGGCAAGGCCCGGCGCGGACCTATATGGACTTGTACGAGAGCGTGCGGGCAGGGCACGGCGGCCGGTTGGGAGTGGCCTGAGCCCCCAACGAACGCAACCCGTGGCACCGACAGCCATCTTGCCGCCACGATTGCCCGTCTCGCAGTGCAGATCGCCGTCGGCGAGCCCGTTGACGAGCCGAGCGGCGATGACGACAGTGATTCGTTTGGCTTATAAGCTGCAATCCGAACATACGATTAGCCATCACTCTCCGCTTGCGTTTCAATGCATCCAGACGCTGCAGCCCAGGAACCCCCATGTCCATCGCCCCCGACGCTACTGAAAGCCACCACGCTCGGCTGCGAGCCCGCTCGGGAGAACTGACGAAACCCACCGCCGGGCTCGCCCCTGGCTATGTCCAGGCGAACCTCGCGATCCTGCCGCGGTCCCTGGCGAGCGACTTCCTGCTTTTCTGTCAACGCAATCCTCGCTCATGCCCGCTGCTCGGCGTGTCTGATCCGGGCGACCCGCATCTGCCGTCCCTGGGCACCGATCTCGACATTCGCACCGACGTGCCGCTGTATCGGGTCTGGCGCGATGGCGAGTTGGTGGAGGAGTGCGCCAACCTGCACCACGTGTGGCGCGACGACCTGGTCAGTTTCGCGATCGGTTGCTCGTTCTCCTTCGACGAGTCGCTGGTGGCCCATGGCATCGATGTCCGCCACATGTCCTGCGGCTGCAATGTGCCCATGTACCGCACCCACATCCCGACGGCGGCCGCGGGCCCCTTTTCCGGCCCGATGGTGGTGTCGATGCGCCCGATGAAGGCGGCAGACGCCATCCGCGCCGTACAGATCACCTCGCGTTTCCCGGCGCTGCACGGTGCGCCGGTGCACCTGGGCGATCCCGCCGAGATCGGCATCGCCGACCTGCAGCGCCCTGATTACGGCGATGCGGTCGAGGTCCGGGTCGGTGAACTCCCGGTATTCTGGGCCTGCGGCGTGACACCGCAATCTGCCATTGCTGCCGCCCGCATCGCGTTCTGCATCACTCATGCACCCGGTCACATGCTGGTGACCGACTTGAAGACTCAGAGCCTCGCGGCGTTCTAGCGCGAACATGAGGCACTGCCGACGCATCATTCTGCCGCCGCTCGAAACCCACTCGATGACCGGCAAGGGCCGGCCATCTGCATGCATGGTCGCCGGGAAAACGTGGGTCCCGGGGTGCCAGCTTCTCAGGTCCCGCGCACACCCTCTGGAGATTGACTCATGAAAGTCCTGACTGCCGTACTCGTTGGCACCCTGTTGGCTGGTTCTGCTCTCGCGCAAGAACTTCCCAAGACCCAGCTACGCATCACGGGTGGCTTGTCCAACCTGAGCCCATACAACGACTACGAGCGACCCTTCTGGACAAGAGCCATTCCGGCGCTGTCGAAGGGCCAGGTGACGGCCGAGATCAAGGGCTTCAACGAGATGGGCATCAAGGGGCCCGAGTTGCTGCGGCTGATGTCGCAAGGGGTGATCGAATTCGGCACGGCCACCCTGTCGTACTTCGCCGGCGACAACCCCATCAACGAAGCGATCGACCTGGCCGGGCTCGCGCCCGACGTCAAGACCGCCCGCCAGGTGACCGATGCCTTCGCGCCGGTGTATGCGAAGCTGTACGGCAACGACGCCAAGGTGAGGCTGCTCGGCATCTCGACCTATCCCGGCCAGGTGCTGTTCTGCAACGCCCCGATCCGTGGCCTGGCCGACATCAAGGGCAAGAAGGTGCGCACCAGCAGCCGCACCCAGGCCGATTTCGTCGAAGCACTCGGCGGTGCCAGCGTGACCATGAGCTTCGGCGAGGTGGTTCCGGCACTTCAGAACAAGGTGGTCGACTGCGCGATCACGGGCTCCCTGTCCGGCTACTCCGCCAAGTGGTACGAAGTCTCCACCCACCTCATGGCACTGCCGATCAACTGGAACCAGCAGATCCACGCCGTCAACCAGAACACGTGGGACAAGCTCGACCCCAAGGTGCGCGACTTCCTGCAGACGCAGGTGAAGGCGCTGGTCGACAACATCTGGGACGCCGCGGCCCAGCAGACCCAGGAAGGCTACGACTGCAACACGGGGGCCGCCGCCTGCACGCGGCCGGTCAAGGGCAAGATGGTGCTGGTGCAGCCTTCGGAGGCCGACCGGGCCCAGCTGGCCAAGATCCGCGAAGTGGTCCTCAGCAAGTGGGCCGCGCGCTGCTCGGCGCAATGCGTGAGCGACTTCAACGGCACGGTGGGCAAGCTGCTCAAGGTCACTGCGGTGAAGTGATCCGGGGCCCCGCTCGCTCCTGAGGGCATGCCCTGGGCATGCCCTCGCCCGGCTCTGCCTGAGTCGTCCTGCCCACCGATCATCCTCATGAACCAGATCTCCCATCGCTCCTTGCTGGCGCGCACGTTTGCACAAGCGCGCCGACTCTCGCTGATCGGCGTCTGGATCGGCGGTCTGCTGACCCTGGCCAGCGCCCTGCTGATCTCCTACGACGTCATCGTGCGCCGACTCTTCGGCATCACCATCGGTGGTTCGGATGAACTCTCCGGCTATGCCTTCGCCATCAGCACATCATGGGCGCTGGCCTACACCGCGCTGGAGCGCGCCAACGTCCGCATCGATCTCGTCTACCAGCACATGCCCGTTCGCGTCGCCGCGCTGCTCGACGGCATAGCGCTCGTCGCCCTCGGCGTGTTCTCGGTCTATCTGACCTACCACGCGCACGAGGTGGCCCTGCAGTCCTGGCAACAGGGCTCCCGCGCCAACACGCCGCTGGCCACGCCGCTGTGGCTGCCCCAGCTGATGTGGGTGGCGGGACTGGCCTGGTTCTCGATGATCCTGGCGCTGATGCTGGTTCGCGCCTCGGTGGCCATGCTCAGCGGCGACATGGCCACGCTGAAGGCGGTGTGTGGCGTCAAGTCGGTGCATGAGGAGGCCGAGGAAGAAGCGGCCACGGGGATCCGCCTGGTGAAGGGAGAGGCCGCATGATCGCCGTCGCCCTGGTCTTGCTGCTGGCCCTGATGGCACTCAGCATCCCGGTGGCCGCATCGCTCGGCGTGCTGGGGCTGTTGCTCGATCCGATCTACTCGATGCTGCCACTGAGCCGCGCCATGGGCGAGATGGCCTGGGGCACGAGCACCGAGTTCCTGCTGGTGGCCATACCGCTGTTCATCATGCTCGGCGAGATCCTGCTGCGCGCCGGCTTCGCCGAGCGCATGTACGGCGCCATGAGTCTGTGGCTGTCGTGGCTGCCCGGCGGCTTGATGCACGCCAACATCGGTGCGTCGACGCTGTTTGCGGCCACGTCGGGCTCCAGCGTGGCAACCGCTGCCACCGTGGGCACGGTGGCGATTCCGCAGATCAAGCGCTTTGGGTACAACGAGCCGCTTTTCCTGGGCAGCATCGCCGCGGGCGGCACGCTGGGCATCCTGATCCCGCCATCGATCAACCTGGTGATCTATGGCGTGCTGACCAATTCCTCGGTCCCCCAGCTCTATCTGGCCGGCATCATTCCCGGCCTCCTGATGGCCCTGCTGTTCATGGCCGTCATCATCGTGGCCTGCAAGATCAAGCCGCACTGGGGCGGGCAGCGTGTCACGGCCAGCTGGAGCGAGCGCCTGCGCAGCCTGGTGCACTTGCTGCCGCCGGCGGGGATCTTCCTGCTCGTGGTGGGCTCGATCTATGCGGGGGTGGCCACGCCCACCGAGGCGGCGGCACTCGGCGTGCTCGGCGCACTGGTGCTGGCTGCGCTGTTCGGCCGCCTCAAGATCGCGATGCTGCGCGAAGTGCTGGAAAGTTCGATGCGGGCCACCGCGATGATCATGATCATCGTCGTCGCTGCCGGCTTCCTGAACTTCGTGATGTCGGCCATCGGCTTGACCGGTGCCATCACGGACACCGTCACCGGACTCGGTTGGTCGCCGATGTGGATGCTGCTGGCGGTCGTGGTCTTCTACGTCATCCTGGGCTGCTTCATGGAGACGCTGTCGATGATGATCACGACGATCCCGATCGTGGCGCCGATCATGACGGCGCTCGGCTTCGATCCGATCTGGCTCGGCATCATCATCATCCTGCTGGTCGAGACCGCACTCATCACGCCTCCGGTCGGCCTCAACCTGTTCGTCGTGCAGAGCCTGCGCAAGTCGGGTTCGATGCAGGCGGTGATCAACGGCAGCATGCCCTTTGTGTTGGCGCTGTTCGTGATGATCGGCTTGCTCTCCGCGTTTCCGGGTCTGGCGCTGTGGCTGCCCTCGGTATTCACCAACTGAACGGCGTCCATCGTCGTCATGGCGGTATCTGGCCGTGACGATGCCGCCGCCCATCCCCCTTCGTCTGGAGACTCCATCATGAAACTCGACTTCACCCTCGACGCCGCCGCGGGCAGGCAAAGCCTGCGCGTCGACATCCAGCAGCTCGTCGTCGCCGGCTGGGCCGGGCGCGACCGCGATGCGATCGAACACCACATCGAGGAGCTGGCCGCGATCGGCGTGCCGCGCCCGAGCGCGGTACCGCTGTACTACCGGGTGGCCGCCAACCAGCTGACCCAGGACGTGAGCGTGCAGGTCGTCGGCGGAGAGTCGTCGGGCGAGGCCGAGGTCTTCGTGTTCACTGTGGCAGGCGAGCTTTACGTCTCCGTGGCGTCCGACCATACGGATCGCAAGCTCGAATCGCACAGCGTGGCGTTGTCGAAGCAGCTTTGCGTCAAGCCCGTGGCCCGGACCGCCTGGCGCTTTGCAGACGTGGCGGACCATTGGGACGAGCTTCAACTGCGCTCGCGCATTGTCGAGAACGACGTCGAGGTGCCGTACCAGAACGGCACGCTGGCCAGCCTGCGCACACCGAGCGACCTGATCCAGGGCTACAGCGCCGGCGGCACGCTCGACGAAGGTACCGGCATGCTCTGCGGCACGGTGGCGGTCATCGGCGGCATCCGTCCGGCAACCGTCTTCGAGATGGAGCTGACGGATCCGCGCAGCGGGCGCAGCATCCGCCATCGCTACACGCAGGCCATATTGCCCGAAGTGGCCTGATCGGCATTGCCTCGAACCCACCCGTTTCCAGGAGCTGCACACATGCTGCCCACCATCGAAGTCCTAGCCGCCGCACTGGCCGCGGGGCGCACGACCTCCGTCGAGCTGACCACCGCGGCGCTGGCCCGGGCGAGCGACCCCGCCGGCGAGGGCTCGCGGGTCTTCACCCGCATCGACACCGACCGTGCCCTGGCGCACGCGCAGGCCTCCGACGCCCTGCGCGCGGCGGGTCTGCCCCGCTCCCTAATCGACGGGCTGCCGGTGTCGGTGAAGGATCTCTTCGACATCGCGGGCCAGACCACCTGCGCGGGCTCGGTGGTGCTGCGCGAAGCCGCCCCGGCGGCTCGCAACGCCACGGTGGTGGATCGGCTGCAGGCCGCCGGCGCGGTCATCGTCGGCCGCACCAACATGACCGAGTTTGCCTATTCCGGTCTGGGCATCAATCCGCACTACGGCACGCCCCGCAACCCGTGGGACCGCGCCACGGGCCGCATCCCCGGGGGCTCGTCGTCGGGTGCGGCGGTG
>Ga0209254_10005761_pt1 | contig 11386 bp, 8 predicted proteins | sample FrelakmetDIP11DI_FD_187148 | JGI IMG/M metagenome (GOLD analysis project Ga0209254, IMG submission 187148) | Freshwater lake sediment microbial communities from the University of Notre Dame, USA, for methane emissions studies - DIP11 DI (SPAdes)... | ecosystem: Environmental > Aquatic >... | reverse complement strand
GAACTCGAGCGCCTGGCAGACGAGCACAAGCCGAAGATGATCATGGTGGGCGCGAGCGCCTACCCGCGCGTGATCGACTTCGCGCGGATTCGCGCCGCCGCCGACCGGTGCGGCGCCCCCATGGTCACCGACATGGCCCACATCGCAGGCCTGGTGGCAGGCGGCGTCCACCCGAGCCCCATCCCGCACTCGGATTTCGTCACGACGACAACGCACAAGACGCTGCGCGGGCCGAGAGCGGGTCTGGTCCTGTGCAAGGAGAAGTGGGCCAAGGACCTCGACCGGTCGGTGTTCCCGGGCGTGCAGGGCGGGCCGCTCGTGCACGTCATCGCGGCCAAGGCGGTCTGCTTCAAGGAGGCGCTCGAGCCGACCTTCGCCGCGTACCAGCAGAGAGTCGTGGCGAACGCGGCGGCGCTGGCGGCGTCGATCGCCTCACACGGGTTCCGCCTCGTCTCGGGCGGCACTGACAACCACCTCATGCTGGTCGATGTGTTCTCCAAGGGCCTGACCGGGAAGGACGCCACCGCGGCGCTCGGCAAGGCCGGCATCACCGTGAACCAGAATACGATTCCCTTCGACCAGAACCCGCCGCTCAAGGCCAGCGGCATCCGCATCGGGACGCCGGCCCTGACCACGCGCGGCATGGGATTGGCGGAGATGGGGGTCATCGGCGAGTTCATCGCCCGTGTTCTGGCCTCGCCCGAGGACGCGCGCGTGCACGCGATGGTGCGCGCCGAAGTGGAAGCCCTGTGCCGGACGTTCCCGCTGTACGCGGACAAGCTGATCTAGACGCGCGCGTCGAACGCGTCTTCGCCGACGACGGCCCTCTGACCCGGGCCGTTCCGGAGTTCGAGCCCCGGCCCGGGCAGCGCGACATGGCGGCGGCTGTCGCCCGGGTCTTCGCCCGGGGCGGCATCCTGCTCGTCGAGGCGGGAACCGGCACGGGCAAGACGCTGGCGTACCTCGCACCGGCCATCCTCAGCGGCCACCGCGTCCTCGTCTCCACCGGCACCAAAAACCTGCAGGAGCAGATCTACTTCAAGGACATCCCGCTGCTGCGGGAGGCCCTCGGCGTGCCGTTCACGGCCGCCTGCATGAAGGGCCGCGGCAACTACCTGTGCCTGCACCGGTTCGCGGCGATGCGCGACGACATCGAGGCCGGCTCGCCCGCCGACCGCGTCTACCTGGAAATGGTCGACGACTGGGCGGCGTCCACGACCACGGGCGACCGCGCGGAGCTGGCCGATCTGCCCGAGGACGTGCCCTTCTGGGCGGGCATCGCCGCGACGAGCGAGAACTGCGTCGGCTCGGAGTGCCCGGAGTTCGACGACTGCTTCGTTACGCGCATGCGCCAGCGCGCGGCCGCCTCCGACGTTGTCATCGTCAATCACCATCTGCTCTGCGCCGACGCCGCCGTGCGCCAGGGCACGTACGGCGAGGTGATTCCGGAGTGTGCCTGCGCCGTCATCGACGAGGCGCACCAGCTCGAAGATGTGGCCACGCAGTACTTCGGGTTTTCGGTGAGCACTTACCGCGTCGCCGAACTCGTGCGCGACTTCGACCGCGTGCTGTCGGGCGGGCTGGCCGCCGACGACGACGGCGAGCTCGGCCGCGCGATGAACCGGGCCGAGCATCGAGCGCGGCCCCTCTTCGCCGCCCTCGCGCGCTCCAGGCCCGCCGCGCCGGCGGCCGGAGGCGGAGCCGGGGCCGGCGACGATCGCGCCCGCGTCACGGCGGCGGACCTCGAGCTCGCGCAGGAGCCGGGCGCCGCGGTCCTCGAGGCGCTGGACCGCGTCGAGGCCCTGGTCGCGCTGGCGAAACAGGCGCCCGAGGATCTCCGGGCGATCGGGCGGCGCGCTGGCGAGATCCGCGACGACCTGCGCTTCCTGCTCCAGGCCAACGACCGCGACTACGTCTACTACGTGGAGCAGCGGGGCCACGGCGTGTTCCTGCGCGCCTCGCCCATCAACGTGTCGTCGCTCGTGCGCAATCTGCTCCTCGACCGCTTTTCAGCCGCCGTGCTGACCTCGGCGACGCTCGCCGTGGAGGGGTCGTTCGCCTACGTGCGCGGCCGGCTCGGCGTCGAACGGTGTGAGGAGCTGCAGCTGGCGTCCGAGTTCGACTTCGCTTCGCAGGCGCTCATCTACCTGCCGAAGCGGATGCCGTCACCGAAGACCGCCGACTTCGCGCCGGCCGCCGGGCGCGAGATTCTCGACATCCTCCGCAGGACGAAAGGCCGGGCCTTCGTGCTCTTCACGAGCTACGCCGTGCTGCGGACGGTCCAAGGCGTGCTGGAGGGCGCGCTCGAGTATCCGCTGCTTGTCCAGGGCAGCGCGCCGAGGACGACGATCCTCGCCAGGTTCCGGGCCACGCCAAATGCCGTCCTGCTCGGGACCTCGAGTTTCTGGCAGGGCGTGGACGTGGTCGGCGACGCGCTCAGTTGCGTCATCATCGACCGGCTGCCCTTCGCCTCGCCGGGCGACCCGGTGGTCGCGGCGCGCGTCGAAGCGATCGCCTCGCGGGGCGGCGACGGCTTCGCCGACCTGCAGGTGCCGCTGGCCATCCTGACGCTGCTGCAGGGCCTCGGGCGGCTCATCCGCCACCGCCGGGACCGGGGGGTGCTGGCCATCCTCGATCCGCGCATCAGGACCATGCCCTACGGGCGCCGGTTCCTCGCATCGCTGCCGCCGGCACCGGTTGGCGCCGACCCGGCCGAGATCGACCGGTTTTTCGCCGACGGTGGCCCTGGCGTGGGTCACAGCGGCGGGGGTTTGGGTGTAAACTAGCCACGATCGGCAGAGTGTCGGTCGAGGTCTTTTCATCATTATCCGCGCCGTCTCCCCTTCAAGAGGAGTGCCAATGTTTCGCCTTAATTCCAGCCGCAACCTGCTTGCGCTGAGCCTGATGGCCTGCGCCGTCTTTCTGTTCGCATCCCCGGCCCAGGCCCAGACCGGCGCCGTGCAGGGCAAAGTGATCGACGCCGCCGGCAAGCCCCTCGAGAAGGCGGTGGTGACCATCGAGTTCACCGATGGCATCAACCGCAAGTACGAGGTCAAGACCAACAAGAAGGGCGAATTCATCCAGATTGGACTGGCTCCGGGCAACTACAAAGCCACCGCGTCGTTCGAGAAGCTGGGCGCCGAGACGATCGCGCTTCGCGTGCGCCTCGGCGACCCGATGAAGCTCGAGTTCAGGCTCGGGGCCGCCACCGGCGGCACCAAGGAGGATGCCGCCAAGGCTGTGGCGCTGAAGGCGGTGTTCGAGGAAGGCGTGGGCCTCAGCAAGGACGGCAAGTACGACGAGGCCATCGCGAAGTTCACCGAGGCGTCCGTCATGGTGCCGGGTTGCTACGACTGTCTCTACAACGTCGGCTTCAACCACGCGCAGAAGAAAGAGTACGACCAGGCCGAGGCGGCGTTCCTCAAGGCCATCGAAATGAAGGCGAACTACGTGGAAGCCTACAACGGGCTGGCGACGGTCTACAACGCGCAGAAGAAGTTCGACAAAGCGTCCGAAGCCAGCTCGAAAGCCGCCGAGTACGCCAGCGCGGCCGGCCCCGGAGGAGCGGGCGGCAGCGGCGGCGTGGACGCCGAGTACAACCAGGGCGTCATCGCCTGGAACGCCGGCCAGATCGCGTCGGCGGCCGAGCACTTCCAGAAGGTCATCTTCATGAAGCCGGACCATGCCGACGCCCACTACCAGATGGGCATGGCGCTGGTAAACCAGGGCAAGATGGCCGAGGCGGTGCCGATGTTCGAGAAGTACCTCGAACTGGCCCCCACCGGCCAGTTCGCGGCCACCGCGAAAGGCGTCCTGTCGAGCATCAAGAAGTAACGCGGGCATGGCGATCCCGTCGCGGCGCGAAGCGATCGCCGCCGGTCTTTCAGCAGTACGACAACGGCTGGCCCGCGCACTCGAGCGGGCCGGCCGTTTGCCTTCTGGCGCGAAGCTGGTGGCTGTCTCGAAGACCCATCCGGCCGAGGACGTGCGGGCGGCGTTCGACGCCGGTCAGGCCGACTTCGGGGAGAACCGCGTCCAGGAGGCGCTGGAGAAAATCGCGGCGACGGCCGATATCCCGATCACGTGGCATCTGGTCGGGCACCTTCAGTCGAACAAGGCCAGGAGGGCGGCCGCCGCGTTTGCGTGGGTCCACTCGATTGACAGCATCGACGTGCTGAAACGGGTGGAATCGGCCGCGGCCGAGGCGGGGCGCCGCCTCGACCTTCTGGTGCAGGTAGACCTGGCTGGCGAGGCCACCAAGCATGGCGCGCCGGCCGACAGGTGGCTGTCACTGTTCGAGGCCGCGGCGGACTGCCGGGCGGCCAGGGTCACGGGACTGATGCTGCTGCCCCCGTTCACGCCCGACCCCGAGGACGCCAGGCCGCATTTCAGGCGGCTCAGGGAGCTTCGGGACGAGCTTGCCGGGCGCGGCGTTTCCCCGGAAATGCTCCGGGAGTTGTCGATGGGCATGAGCCACGATTTCGAGGTTGCCGTCGAAGAGGGTGCCACCATCGTCCGGGTGGGCACGGCCATCTTCGGCGAACGCTGAGGGCCGCGCGGCCGGCCGGCGCGGGATGCAGGAGCCAGACATGAACGTGACGCCACTCGATCTCCGCCAGCAGCAGTTCCGCAGTTCGATGCGGGGCTTCGACAAAGACGAGGTGACCGCATTCCTGGCCGAAGCGGCCGACGACTACGCCGAGGCCATCCGCGAGGCCGATCGGCTGCGCCAGGAAGTTGCCCGGCTCGAAGGGCTCGTGAACGAGCACCGCGAGCACGAGCGCAACCTCCGCAACACGCTGATGACCGCCCAGCGCCTGGCCGACGAAATCAGCGACAACGCGCACAAGCAGGCGTCGACGATCATCAAGGACTCCGAGTCGCGCGCGAGCCTGATCCTGGAGAAGGCCCAGGCCCGGTACGAAGACGTCCAGCGCGAGATTGACGGCCTCCGCCTCAAGCGCCGCGAAGTCGAAAGCTCGGTGGAGTCGGTGATTGCCTCCCTCAAGAACACGCTCGACTTCGTTCGCGAGCAGGAGGCGCGCGACCGCGACGAGAAGATCCTGCTGCACCGCCCCCGCATCACCGACTCGCGCGAAGTGATGCCCGGCTGGAGCCAGGACCGCAAAGACGACGGCCCGGTGGTCATCGAGCGACGCGGCTAGACCCGGCTCTGCCATGCCGGCCCGCACGATCATCCGCAACGCCAGGGTGGTGTTCACCTGCGCCGGAGGCGCGCCGAAGTGCGGCCCGGCGCAGGCTGACGCGCGCCCCGTTCGCGACGCCTCGGTTGTCGCCGCCGACGGGGTGATCGAGTTTGTCGGGCCGACCGACGAAGCCGATCGCCTCTGGCCGCCCGGTCCCGGCGCGACCGTCATCGACGCCTCCGGCTGCACGGTGGTGCCCGGCTTCGTCGATCCGCACACACACGTCGTCTTCGCCGGGGATCGCCGCGAGGAACTGCGGCGCCGCCTCGCCGGCGCGACCTACGCCGAGATCGCCGCCGAAGGAGGCGGCATCCTCTCCACCGTCCGCGCCACACGCGAGGCCACCGAGGACGAGCTGGTGTCGGCCACCCGGGCGCGCCTCGACCAGATGCTGCGCTGCGGCACGACGACGTGCGAGGCCAAGAGCGGGTACGGCCTCCAGGCCGATGCCGAGCTGAAGATGCTGCGCGCCATCCGCCGGCTGAACGCCGAGCACGAAATCGAGCTGGTCTCGACCTTCATGGGTGCCCACGAGATCCCGATCGAGCACCGCGCGAACCGCCGCTTCTACATCGACCAGCTCGTGCGCCAGATGATCCCGGCCGCGGCTCGCGACGGCCTTGCGGAGTGGTGTGACGTCTTCTGCGAGACAGGCGTCTTCACGCCCGACGAATCGGAGGAGATTCTCGAGGCCGGAAAGCGCCACGGCCTGAAGCCCCGTATTCATGCCGATGAACTCGCCGAGAGCGGCGGCTCTCTGGTGGCCGCGAAAGTGGGCGCCAGGTCGGCCGACCACCTGCTCTACGTGGCGTCGCGCGGGATCCACGCCATGAAAGAGGCCGGCGTCGTCGCCACGCTGCTCCCCATCGCCGCGTTCTACCTGAAGCTCGGGCGGTTCGCGCCAGCGCGCGAACTCATCGAGGGCGGCGTGCCCGTCGCGCTCGCCACCGACGTGAATCCGGGCGGCGGGTATTCACCGTCGATGCCCTTCGCCATGGCGCTCGCCTGCTTCGGCATGCGGATGACGCTGGAGGAGGCGCTGGTCGCGTCAACGATCAACGCCGCTTACGCGATTGACCGTCACGACCGCGTCGGCAGCCTCGAAGCAGGCAAGCAACTCGACGCCGTCATCCTCGACGGCGAGGCGGTGGACCTGCTGAAGGTGGGAGTGCCCGCAATCCGCGCCGTGGTCAAGCGGGGCGAGGTCTGCTGGGGCGGGCGGTAGACAGTAGAAGCAAGAAGCAAGAATCCAGAAGCAAGAAGAAAGGCCGCTGACCGTCGTCAGTCGGCCCTTCTGGCTTCTGGCTTCTCGATACTGTCTTCTGTCTTCTTACTACTTGCTTCTTGCTTCTTGCTTCTTCTGCTCAGAACGGTGTCGTCGGCAGCGGCGGCGGCACCGGCGTCAGCTTGCCCCAGCCCGCGGCCTGCGCGGCTTTCATGTCGTCGACGAGCCGGTCGGGCAGCTTCGCGTTCAGCTTCGGGCGTGTGGGCGCATTGCCGAGCACCCAGCCGACGCCGGCGACGTTCTTCGTGATCGCCTCCATCGAAGCGTAGTCAATCTTGTCGGGGCTGTCTGACGCGCGGTGGTAGTCGGTGTGAATGCCCGTCGTGTAGAACGCCACCGGGATGCCCACTTTCGCGAAGTTGTAGTGGTCGCTGCGGTAGAAGATCCGCTGGCCGTTGGGCTGGGGCCCGAGATTGTCGTGCGTCGCGTCGGGCGCCGTCGTGTCGTAGAAGTCGTTGATCTTCAGCTTGCCGAAATCGGCGGCCACGCGGGAGACGATCGCCCCCATGTCGTCGCTGCTGACCCGCGGCCCGACGACGAGCACTTCGCCCGGCTCGACCAGCTTGTAGGTCGGCGGGTCGGTGTAGCCCGGCGTCTTGCTGCGTCCAATCATGTCCAGGTTCAGGTTCGCGACCACTTTCGTGATGTCCACCGGCGGGAACTGCGCGAAGTACTGCGAGCCCCAGAGCCCCTTCTCCTCCCCGGTCACCCAGAGGAAGATCACCGACCGCTTCGGCCGGACGCCTTTGGCCGCCCCCTGCGCGAAGGCGCGCGCGATCGCCATCAACGCGGCCGATCCCGAGCCGTCATCGTCTGCGCCGTTGTTGATGGTGTCGCCGCCGGCGGCGGCGGCCGCGAGGCCGACATGATCGAGGTGCGCGGACATGACGATGAACTCGTGCTTCAGAACCGGGTCGCGGCCCTCGACCATGCCGATGACGTTCTGTGTCGAGCCGGGGATTCTCGTGACCGCGGTCTGGATGGCGATCTTCTTCTCCGTGTTGAGCGCGAAGGAATCGAGCTTCGCGCCTGCCGCTGCGCCCTCGAACACCTGTGCGCCGCTCATCCGCTCGCCCTGGAAGAGCGCGTTGGTGAGCGCCACGCCCGCCGTGATGGTGGGCACCGACGCCGGGCGCCCGGCCTGGAAGGCCACGACCTGGAACGCGGGCCCGTTCGGCCCGGCGGCGCGGCCCGTGGCCGGCGCCGTCATGGCGCTCAGTTGCTGGAAGGTGGGGATCATGACGATGCCGAGCGCGCCCTGCTTCGCGGCGTAGCCCTGGGGCGTCACGAAGTCGGTGTTCTCCACGCCGAGAGGGTTCGGCGCTGCGCCGCCGCGCCCGCCGCCTCGTCCGGCGGCCTGCAGCCCGGCGAGTTCGGCCGGCTGTCCGGCGACGACCAGGACCTTGCCCTTCACGTCGAGGCCCTTGTAGGGATCGGTGCTGGTCTTGTTGATGACGTAGCCGTGGCCCACGAAGACGAGCTGGGCGCCGGCGATCTCGATCGGGTCGGCGGCGCCGCCGCCGCGCCCGCCGCCGAATCCTCCGAAGGCTCCCCCGCCGAGGGCCCACTCCGATCCGAACTCGAAGCTGCGCGGACCGGCCGGCGCCGCGGCGCCGCCAAACCCGCCCCGGCCCGTCGCGGCTGGCCCACTGAGCGTGAGCTTCATGCCTGCCGGATTCAGCTGGGTGCTGACCAGTTCGATCGGCATGAAGAAGGCCTGGAGCGGCCCTTTCGTGCCGGTCGTGCTGCCGAGCGGCTTCACGCCCCACTGCCGGAGCTGGCTCGCGATATAGAGCGATGCCGTGTCGTACCCGCGCGACGGCGTGTTGCGCCCTTCGAGCTGGTCCGACGCGAGGAAGTGCAGGTAGGTGCTGAGCTCGTCGGCCGTGATGCTCCCTGCGGGGCCGTAGGCTCCGCCGGACTGCTGCGGGGCCGCGCCGACAAGGGTCAGCGTGAACATCAGCGCGATCAGGAGCGCGGCGGCTCCGGTCACTCGGCGCATAGGAAACCTCTACTGAGTTGGTAGTGGATGGTTACGAATCCAGAAGCATACCACCTGTCGCGGCGGCTTTGGCGTTCGGGGCTGTACTACTTGAGCGGGGCGTCTACTTGAGCGGGGCGCGGCCGCCGGGGACGAACCAGCCGTGGGCGCTGTTCTTGAAGGTCCAGGGGTAGTAGAACCGCGGCAGGATCTCGACCTGGACCGTGTAGGCCACATCGATATAGAGGCTGGCGGGCCGGGTTTCCTGGCGGATGCGGATGTCCTTCTCGGTAACAGGCAAATCGAGCCGTGCGGCGGCCGTCAGGACCGCGTCCCGGACGGATCCGGCGTCCTTATCGGGGCCGAACTGCGCGATTTTGGTGACCTCGTCGGAGAACTGGAACTGCTGCCAGGCGGCCATGCCGGCGTGCCAGGAGGCCCAGGCGACGGCCGCGATGACGAGGATGCGGATGAGGCGTCCCATTGTCAGTGGATCTGCTGCAAAAGACGATCCCAGCGGGTCTGGGTGAACAGGTTCAGCCCGCCCTCGCTGCTGTCGAACGACCAGTAGATCATCAGCGCTTTCCCCTTGATGTTCTCTTTCGGCAGGAACCCCCAATACCTTGAGTCCTGCGAATTGTCCCGGTTGTCGCCCATGACGAACACCGAGCCGGCCGGCACCAGCACCGGGCCGTACCGCTCCCGCACGTCGTCGGACGTGATTTCGTGGGCGCCAGCGCGCTCCGGGCGGGGCAGGTAGTGGGCGTACGGCTCGTCGATGGCCCTGCCGTTGACGAGAATCTGGCGGTTTCGGAGCTCGAGCGTCTCCCCGGGCAGCCCGATGACCCGCTTGATGAAGTCCCGCTCGGGGTCTTCCGGGTACTTGAACACGACGATGTCGCCGCGGCGGATCGCGCCCATCGGCAGGATGGACCGTTCCGCGCTCGAAAGTGTCGGCGCGAACACGAACTTGTTGACCAGCAGGTGGTCGCCGATGAGGAGGTTCGGCTCCATCGACCCGGTGGGGATCTTGAACGCCTGCACGACGAACGTGCGCATGAAGAGCGCGAGGATGACGGCGATGACGATCGTCTCGAAGTACTCGCGGACGACGGACTTCCTGAACGGCACGGCTACTCCTCCGTTCCGAGCTTGAGGACCGCCAGGAACGCGTCCTGCGGGATCTCGACCTTGCCCACGCGCTTCATCCGCTTCTTGCCTTCCTTCTGCTTCTCGAGCAGCTTGCGCTTCCGCGAAATGTCGCCGCCGTAGCACTTGGCGAGCACGTTCTTGCGCAGGGCCTTGACCGACTCGCGCGCGATGATGCGGCTGCCGATGCTCGCCTGGATGGCCACCTCGAACATCTGCCGCGGAATCAGCTCGCGCATCTTCGACGCCAGCGCGCGGCCGCGCGTGTAGGCCGAGTCGCGGTGCACGATCACCGACAGCGCGTCGATGGGATCGCCGTTCACGAGGATCTCGAGCTTCTGCAGCGGCGACTCCCAGTACCCGCTGATGTGGTAGTCGAGTGACGCGTACCCGCGCGAGATCGTCTTCAGCCGATCATAGAAATCCAGCACGACTTCCGCGAACGGCAGATCGTAGGTGATGAGCACGCGGTTGCTCGCGAGGTACTCGAGCGACTTCTGGATGCCGCGCTTGTCCTGGCACAGCTGGAGGATGCCGCCGACGTGCTCGGCGGGCGTGAGGATCATCGCCTTGATGACGGGCTCCTCGAACTTCGAGATGCGGCCGGTCTCGGGCAGCTTCGCCGGGCTGTCGATCTCGTGCACCTCGCCGTCGGTCGTCGTCACCCGGTACAGCACGCCCGGCGCCGTCGTCACCAGGTCCTGGTCGAACTCGCGCTCGAGGCGCTCCTGCACGATGTCCATGTGCAGCAGGCCAAGGAAGCCGCACCGGAAGCCGAATCCCAGTGCCGTCGAAGACTCGGGCTCGTAGAAGAAGGAGGCGTCGTTCAGGCGCAGCTTCTCGAGAGCGTCCCGCAGCTCCGGGTACTCGTGGCCCTCCACGGGATACAGGCCGGCGAAGACCATCGGCTTGAGCTCGCGGAACCCGGGGAACGGCTCCACGGCCGGCCGGGCCGCCTCGGTGACGGTGTCGCCGAGCTTCGCGTCGCTCACCTTCTTGATGGTGGCCGTGAAGAACCCGACCTCGCCGACACCCAGTTCGTCCACCTGGACCGGCTTCGGCGTGAACACGCCGACCTGTTCGACGTCGTACTCCTGGCCGAGCGCCATCAGCCGGATCTTCATGCGGCCGCGGAGCACGCCGTCAATCACGCGGACGACGATCACGACGCCGCGGTAGGCGTCGTACCAGGAGTCGAAAATCAGGGCCTTCAGCGGGGCCTGCGCGTCGCCGGCGGGAGGCGGCAGCCGCGCGATGACCGCCTCGAGCACGTCCCGGACGCCGGTCCCGGCCTTGGCGCTGGTCAGGATCGCGTGCGACGGGTCGAGGCCGATGATGTCGGCGAGTTGCCGGCGCGATTCTTCGGGCTGGGCGCTCGGCAGGTCGATCTTGTTGATGACCGGGATGATCTCGAGGCTGTAGTCGACGGCGAGGTAGGCGTTCGCCAGCGTCTGCGCCTCCACGCCTTGCGACGCGTCGACGAGCAGCACGGCGCCCTCGCAGGCCGCGAGCGACCGGGTCACCTCGTACGAGAAATCCACGTGGCCGGGCGTGTCGATCAGGTTGAGGATGTAGGTCCCGCCGTCGAGCGACTGGTAGGTGAGCCGGACCGGGTGCGCCTTGATGGTGATCCCGCGCTCGCGCTCGAGGTCCATCGAGTCGAGCACCTGCGCCTCGGTCATCTCGCGCGGCTGGAGCGCGCCGGTCAGCTCGAGGAAGCGGTCCGCCAGCGTGGACTTGCCGTGATCGATGTGGGCGATGATC
>Ga0209254_10005760_pt1 | contig 11387 bp, 11 predicted proteins | sample FrelakmetDIP11DI_FD_187148 | JGI IMG/M metagenome (GOLD analysis project Ga0209254, IMG submission 187148) | Freshwater lake sediment microbial communities from the University of Notre Dame, USA, for methane emissions studies - DIP11 DI (SPAdes)... | ecosystem: Environmental > Aquatic >... | reverse complement strand
AGCAGCTCCTCGAACTCGGCCTCGGTTTCGCCGGGGAACCCGACGATGAAGGTCGAGCGCACGGTGAGCTCCGGGCACACGGCACGCCACGCGCGCACGCGGTCGAGGTTTCTCTCGCCGGAGGCCGGGCGCTTCATGAGCCTGAGGATGCGCGGGCTTGCATGCTGGAACGGCACGTCGAGGTAGGGCAGCACCTTGCCCTCGGCCATGAGCGGCACGACCTCGTCGACGTGCGGGTACGGATACACGTAGTGCAGTCGCACCCATGCGCCGAGCTCGCCGAGCGCGCGCACGAGGTCCAGCATGCGCGTCTTCATCGGCCGGCCGTTCCAGAAGCCGGTGCGGTAGCGCACGTCGACGCCATAGGCGCTCGTGTCCTGCGAGATCACGAGCAGCTCCCTCACGCCCGCCTGCACGAGGTTCTCGGCCTCGCGCAGGACCTCGTGCACGGGGCGGCTCACGAGGTCGCCGCGCATCGAGGGGATGATGCAGAAGGTGCAGCGGTGGTTGCAGCCCTCGGAGATCTTGAGGTAGGCGTAGTGCTTCGGCGTGAGCCGGATGCCTTGGGGCGGGACGAGGTCGGTGAACGGATCGTGCGGGCGCGGCAGATGCGCGTGCACGGCCGCCATCACTTCCTCGGTCGCATGCGGTCCGGTGACCGCGAGCACGCTCGGGTGCGTGTCGCGCACGACGCTGCCCTTCGCGCCGAGGCAGCCGGTGACGATCACGCGGCCGTTCTCCGCCAGTGCCTCGCCGATGGCGTCCAGCGATTCCTCGACTGCGGCGTCGATGAAGCCGCAGGTGTTGACGATGACGAGGTCTGCGCCCGCGTACGAAGGGGCGATGGCGTAGCCTTCGGCACGCAGTTCCGTCAGCACGCGCTCGGAGTCCACGAGCGCCTTCGGGCAGCCGAGGGACACGAACCCGACGCGCGGCACGGCGGGCGCGGGAGCCTTGCGTGTGCGCGCCATGGCGGTGGCAGGCGTCGCCGCTCGCCCGGTCGCTGGCAGAGGCGCCGCCGCGCTCAGCCCTTCTTGGGCTCCGGCTTCGGCTCGGCCGCCTCGGCCTTCGCCTCCGGTTTCCCGGCAGTCTGCGCGGGCAGGAGCCCGAAGCCGGCGAACATGGTGCGCGTCTGGTTCTGCAGCTGCTCCTGCATCTGCGCGAACATCGCCTTCGACTGCTCCATGTACGTCTGCATGAGGCTCTGCATCGCCGGACCCTGGAAGGAGAGGAACTGCGACCAGAGCTGCTCGTTCACCTTCGTCGGATCGCCGTAGATCGCGGTCGACTGCTCCTGCAGCTTCTTCTGGATGTCGAGGAACGCCTGGACGTTGCGCTCGAGATACGGCCCCATGAAGCCCTGCATCGCGTTGCCGTAGAAGCGGATGAACTGCGTCAGCACGCCGTGCGAGAGCATCGGCTTGCCCGCCGACTCCTCGTCGAGAATGATCTGCAGGAGGATCGGACGCGTCAGGTCCTCGTTCGACTTGGCGTCGATGACGGTGAACTCCTCCTGCTTGACCACCAGCTCCTTCACGTCCGCAAGCGTGATGTAGCTGGAGGTCTGCGTGTCGTAGAGACGCCGGTTGGGGTATTTCTTGATGAGCCTCGGTGTGTTTGCCATGTGTGCTTCCAGCCGCCTGGTGTTGCCATCGCGCGCCGTCTTGCGGCAGCGCTCCCCCGCTCCGTGCCGAGCGCGCTCGAAAGTGCCGCCTGCTGCGCCGCTCGGCGAAGCGGCGCTGCGCCGGCCCGACTCGAGGCCGCAACGCAACCCGCTCCCTCCTCAAGTATCATGTGCGCTGAGCCCGTTGCACCGCACGGGGGAATCGGCCCGCGTTTGTGCGCCGGGGTTGACGCGACGCAAAAGTCTATCACTGTCGGCCTGCCAGCTGCGCCATTGCACGCGGGCGCCGAGCTTCGGGAGAATCGCGATGACCGATCCAAAGGAGTCGTTGGCGAACTTGAACAACACCGCCTACGAGGCGGCGCTCGGCTACGCGCGCGCCGGGCTGGAGAGCGCAGAGCAGCTCCTGCGACTCAACCTCGAGACCGCGCGCACCACGCTCGAGGCGCAGAGCCGCGTCACCCGCGAGCTGCTCCAGGCGCGCGACCCGCAGTCGATGCTGGCCTCGCGCGCCAAGCTCGCCGAGACCAGCCTGCAGCAGGCGGCCGCCTATGCGTCGAGCGTGTACGAGATCGTGAGCCACATGCAGGGGCAGCTCACGGAAGCCTTCGACGAGCAGCTGGGGAAGCTCAACGCGGTGGTCGCCTCCGGCGCCGAGGCGCTCGGCCGCTCGACCGGTGGCGGAGATGTGGCCTCGACGGCGCTCCAGTCGACCATCGCGGCGACCAACGCCATGATGCAGAGCCTCGCGCAGGCGCAGCGGCAGTTCGCGGCGCTCTCGGAGGCGTCGCTGCGCGCCGTCACCCAGCAGATGGTGCGGCCCGGCGAGCGCAAGGAGTAGCGGCAACGGCCGTCGACAGCCTCGCGCGAGCCGGCGCAGGCCGGGTCCGGCGCTGAAGCGGCCGATTCGCGAAGCTTCCGCGGCGACGGCGCCGCGCGTCTTGCGGAAGGCGACGAAGCCGCCCGCAGGCGGCTTCCGATCGTACCGGCAGGCGCGACCGTCCGCGCTTGGGGTCAGAACATGTGCTGGCCGCCGTTGATGGAGATGTTGGCGCCGGTCACGAAAGCCGCCTCCTCGGAGCAGAGGTAGACGATCAGGCCGCCGATCTCCGCCGGGCGCCCGAGACGCCCGACCGGGATCTGCGGCAGGATCTTGCTGTCGAGGATGTCCTTCGGGATCGCCGTCACCATCTTCGTGCCGATGTAGCCCGGCGAAATGGTGTTCACGGTGACGCCCTTGCGCGCCACCTCGAGCGCGAGCGCCTTGGTGAAGCCGTGCATGCCCGCCTTGGCGGCGGCGTAGTTGGTCTGCCCGAACGCGCCCTTGATGCCGTTCACGGAGCTCACGTTGACCACCCGGCCCCAGCCGCGCTCCATCATCCCGTCCATGACCTGCTTGGTCATGTTGAAGACGCTGTCGAGGTTGGTCCGCAGCACGACGTCCCAGTCCGCCTTGGCCATCTTCTTGAAGGTCATGTCGCGCGTGATGCCGGCGTTGTTGATCAGCACGTCGACCGGCCCCACTTCCCCCACGATGCGCTCCACGCAGGCCGCGCACGAGTCGTAGTCGGCGACGTCGCAGGGCACGGCGCGGAAGTCGTACCCCTTGGACTTCATCTCCCGCGACCAGGCGTCTGCGTTCTTGTTGCCGAGCGAGTGCGTCACCACGACGCGAAATCCGGTGTCGTGCATCTTCGTGCTGATCGTTTCGCCGAGACCGCCCATGCCGCCGGTGACGACGGCGACGCGATGCTGAGCCATTGCTGCTCCTCTTCGAAAAAAGACTGGGGCCGGCCGGGCACCCTCCGCACCCTGCCGAGCCCCAAGTCTGATCGAAGTTGGCGACGCCGTGCGCGGCACCTCGCGCTGCAGCGCAATGCAAACGGCTCGAGCGACGCGCTGGCGAAGCGCGTCGCGCCGGCTCAGTGGCAGCCGTCTACGCCGCGCGCGGTGCGCGCGGCGCGTTCGTCACGCCAAGTACAGCCCGCCGTTGATGGAGATGTTCGAGCCGGTGATGTAGCCCGCCTCTTCCGAGCACAGGTACGCGACCAGGCCGCCGATCTCGTCGGGTTCGGCAAGGCGTCCCATCGGGATCGTCGCGACGATCTGCTGCAGCACGTCGGGCTTGATCGCCTTCACCATGTCGGTCGCCACGTAGCCCGGGCTGATCGTGTTCACGGTCACGCCCTTCTTCACCACTTCCTGCGCGAGCGCCTTGGTGAAGCCGTGCATGCCCGCCTTGGCAGCGGAGTAGTTGGTCTGGCCGAACTGCCCCTTGAGGGCGTTCACCGACGACACGTTGATGATGCGCCCCCAGGAGCGCTCCATCATCCCGTCCACGACCTGCCGCGTCACGTTGAACACCGAGTTGAGGTTGGTGTTGATGACCGCGTACCAGTCGCTCGGCGACATGCGCTTGAAGACGCCGTCACGCGTGATGCCGGCGTTGTTCACGAGGATGTCGACCGGACCGACGGTCGAGCGCACCCGATACATCATCTCGGCGCACGAGTCGTAGTCCTCGACGTTGCCCTCGGCCGCGAAGACCTCGTACCCGAGGTCGCGCATCCGGCCCACCCACTCGTCCTTCTTGTCGTAGCCGGGCAGGCAGTTGGCGACAACCTTGTGGCCATCGGCCGCGAGGCGCCGGCAGATGGCGGTGCCGATGCCGCCCATCCCGCCGGTGATGAACGCAACGCGCTGTGTCATTTGAGCATCCTTTGTCTCGCCCGGTCAGCGTGGCGCCAGTTCCGGGACGTCTTTCACCCGCGGCGCGACAAAGCGACGCGCCACCCCTTGAGCGCCGATCCCCCGACGGACGGCACCCCCTCTTCCTCCGGCCGGCATGAAACCGCCCGGCACCTCCCCTACTTTCCGCGCCCGCGCGCTGCGCGCCGCCTGCGTGTCGGCGGTCACGCTGCGCGCTGGCGCACGTATTCGCCCGGCGCCGGCGCGAGCGGCGCGAAACCCGCTGCTGCCGGATCCGGCGGCGTCACCTTCTCGCCTGCAAGCCTACCCAGCCATTCGATCCATGCCGGCCACCAGCTGCCGCGCTGTTCGGTCGCTCCCGCCAGCCAGCTCGCGGCATCGGCGGTGCGCTCCTCGTTGGTCCAATAGGTGCGCTTGCGTCCGCCGGGCGGGCTCACCACCCCGGCGATGTGGCCGCTCGACCCGAGCACGAAACGCACGTCGCCGCCGAGGAGCTGCGTCGCGCGGTAGGCGCTCTGCCACGGCACGATGTGATCGTCGCGCGAGGCGTAGACGAACGCCGGCACGTCGATGCGCCCGAGATCGACGCGCTCGCCGAGCATGGTGAGCGCGCCGGGCTCGCACAGCCTGTTCTCGAGGTACATGTTGCGCACGTAGCTGCAGTACATCGGCCCGGGCAGGTTCGTCGAGTCAGCGTTCCAGTACAGGATGTCGAACGCCGCCGGCGACCGGCCCTTGAGATAGCCGTTCACGACGTACGGCCACACGAGGTCGTTCGCGCGGAGCGTCGAGAACACCGCCGCGAGCTCGCGCCCCTCGAGCAGTCCGCCGCCGCCGATGGCGGCTTCACGCGCTGCGATGCCCTGCGCGTCGATCATCAGCCCGATCTCGCCGGCATCGGTGAAATCGAGCAGCGTCGTGAGCAGGGTGAGGCTTGCCGCCGGCTGCTCGCCGCGAGCGGCGAGCGCGGCAAGCGCCGAGGTGGCGAGCGTGCCGCCGACGCAGAACCCGACGAGGTCGAGTCGGTCCGTGCGTCCCACCTTGCGCGCCACGTCGATCGCCTCCAGCACGCCGTCCCTCAGGTAGTCGTCCCAGCCGAGATGGCCGAGCGAGCCGTCGGGGTTGCGCCAGGAGATCACGAGGACCGTGTGGCCCGCAGCGACGGCGTGGCGCACGAAGGAGTTCTCCGGCGACAGGTCGAGCACGTAGTACTTGTTGATGCAGGGGGGCACCACGAGCAGCGGACGCGCATGGACGCGCTCGGTCTGCGGTGCGTACAGCAGCACCTCGATGAGCTCGTTGCGGAACACCACGTCGCCGGGCGTCGCGGCGAGATTGCGCCCGACCGCGAAGGCCCCCTCGTCGGACTGGGAGATGCGTCCCTTCTCGACGTCGCCGATGAGCAGCCGCAGCCCGCGCGCAAGGCTCTCGCCCTGGGTCTCGAGCGCAAGGCGTACCACTTCGGGATTGGTCGCGATGAAGTTCGCCGGCGACATGGCGTCGAGCCACTGGCGCGCGAAGAAGCGCAGGCGCCCTTTCGCCCGCGGCTCGATCTCGGCCGCGTCGATCATCTCGTTGACGAACCCCGCGTAGAGCAGGTAGCTCTGCCGGAGATAATCGTGGAGCTCCTGCCGCCACTCGGGCGCGCTGAAGCGGCGATCTGCGGCGGCGGATGCTTCTTGCGCTTCCGCACCGGTCGCCTCGCCGCGAGCACGGCGGAGCGTCTCGATCCAGTGTTCCGCGGCGCACCGGGTGTAGCGCTGGTGGATCTCCACCAGCGCGGCGGACTGACGCGTCCACCGCGTGAGCAGATCGCTCCAGTCTGCCGCCGCGCCGCCGGCATCGCCCGGCGCGAAACCCGCAACCGCCGCCGTGCCGGGAACACCGAGCGGGCCAGCCAACGGGAACGGGACGCCAGGGAGAGCTTGCAACGCCGGCCGCCGCGAAGAGGAGAGAAACCTAGTGGCTACAGCTGTTTGCAGTATTGCACTGCACAAGAAGCAGTGTCAATTCCAACCCTGCTGCTCACAGGCTAGGTCAACCGCCGGTGCGGGCGCTTGTTGCAGGTCAAGAACGCGCGTGACGCGCGCTCGCGCACCGTCGCTGCGCCGGCGACGCTGCGGTGCCGGGCGGCGGGGTCAGCCTGCCGCTCTCGGCGGGGCCGCGATGCCGTAGTGCTCCCGATACCAGTCGACGAACCGCTGCACGCCCACCGCGAGCGGCGTCGACGGGCGGAAGCCGACGGCGCGTTCCAGCCGGCTCGTGTCCGCCGCGGTGGCCACCACGTCGCCCGGCTGCATCGGCAGGAGCTCCAGCTGCGCGCGGGTGCCCAGGGCGCGCTCGAACGTCGCGATGTACTCGAGGAGCGGGACGGGCTGGCTGTTGCCGATGTTGTAGACGCGGTACGGCGCCGACGACGTCGCGGGCGAATCGAGGTCGGCGGCGGTCCCGGGCGCGGGCGGACGGTCGATCACCCGTGCCACGCCCTCCACGACGTCGTCGATGTAGGTGAAGTCGCGCTGCATCTCGCCGCGGTTGAACACCTTGATCGGTTCGCCCGCAAGCATCGCGCGCAGGAAGAGGAACGGCGACATGTCCGGCCGCCCCCACGGACCGTACACGGTGAAGAAGCGCAGCCCCGTGCACGGCAGCCCGTAGAGGTGGGCGTAGGTGTGCGCCATGAGCTCGTTCGCCTTCTTCGTCGCCGCGTACAGGGAGACGGGGTGGTCGACGTTGTCGTCCTCGTCGAACGGCATCTTCGCGTTCAGCCCGTACACCGAGCTCGACGAGGCATACACGAGGTGTCGCGGCTTCGCCGCGCGGCAGCCCTCGAGCACGTTGCCGAAGCCGACCAGGTTCGCATCGACGTAGGCCTGCGGATGCGTGAGCGAGTAGCGGACGCCTGCCTGCGCGGCGAGGTGCGCGACGGCGTCGAACCGCTCGCCCGCGAAGAGCGCCTGCATGGCGGGCCGGTCGGCGATGTCGAGCCGCTCGAAGCGGAAGCGCGGATGCGGGGCGAGGCGCGCGAGACGCGCCTCCTTGAGCGACACCTCGTAGTAGTCGTTGAGGTTGTCGATACCGAGGACGTTGTCGCCGCGCGCCATCAGCCGCGCGGCGAGCGCGGCACCGATGAACCCGGCAACGCCGGTGACGAGGATGTTCATGCGGAGCTGCCGGTGCAAAGCACGGCGGCGATACCGGTCGCGAGGCGGTGGCCGGGAATCGCCGAAAGCGAGCGCAGCCGGAGTCTACAATGCAGCACCATGCACATGGTCGCGGTCGGCTGGCTGTTCGTGACGCTCCTCATGGCGGCGAGCGAGCGGAGCGTCGTCGCCGGCGTGCTGACGTTCGTGCTGTACGGCCTGCTGCCGCTCGCCATCTTCTGGTGGGTGGTGGGCGCGCCGGCGAGGCGCGCCCGGTCAGTGCGCATGCGTCAGGCGGCCGGTGAACCAGATCGTGGCGATGCCGAGCAGGATCAGTGACACCTGCTGCACGGTCGCACCGAGCTCCGGGCGCTTGTGCAGGCCGGGGATGAGGTCGGACATCGCCACGTAGATCATGCTCGCCGCCGCGAGCGCGAGCAGCGTGTTGGTCACGCCGTGCGTCGACTGCAGCGAGAAGTACGCGAGCCACGCGCCGAGCACCATCGCCAGGCTCGACAGCAGGTTGAGCGCGAACGCGCGCGTCTTCGCGAAGCCCGAGTGCAGCAGCACCACGAAGTTGCCGATCTCCTGCGGGATCTCGTGCGCGATCACCGCCGCCGCGGTGACGATGCCGAGCGGGGTCGACTCCATGAACGCCGCGGCGATCAGCACGCCGTCGACGAAGTTGTGGAAGCTGTCGCCGATGAGCACCAGCACGCCGGACCGGCCGTGGTCGTGCGCCGGCGACCCGGGCTCGTGTGCCTCGCAGTGCTCGGTGTGGCAGTGGCGCCAGAGCACCAGCTTCTCGAGCACGAAGAACACGAGGATGCCGCCGAGCACGACGGCACTGAGCGTGCGCGGCGATTCGGTGTCCTCGAACGCGTGCGGCAGGATCTCCAGGAACGCCGCACCGAGCAGCGCGCCGATGGCGAAGCTGATCAGCGTGTTCACCCAGCGCTTTGGTGCGCTGAGCGAGACGAGCGCGGCGGCGAGCACGGAGGCCACGCCGCCGAGCACCGTCGCGAGGGTGATCGAGGCGAAGGTCGACATGACTCAGCGCGCCGCGGGACGCCGCCGCGCGCAGCGCCGCCGGCGGGGCGAACGCGTTCGCTTCGGGTCGCCGCGGCTCACCGCTCGCCTCATTCGATCCAGGCGAGCGTCGCCATGCGCCCGGTGACGCCGTCGCGGCGGAACGAGAAGAAGCGCGCGTGGTCGGTGAAGGTGCAGTGCTCGCCGCCGTAGACGCGCGCGATGCCGAGCGCGGCGAGACGGCGGCGGGCGAGCGTGTAGAGGTCCGCGTACCACTTGCCGGGGCTCGCGTCGTGGAAGGCCGCGGCCGCATCCGGATCGACGTCGACGAACGCGGCGCGCACGTCCGCGCCCACTTCGTACCACGCGGGCCCGATCGCGGGGCCGAGATGGGCGAGCAGCCGGTCGGGCGGCACGCCGAGGCGCGACACCGCTGCGTCGATCACGCCGGCGGCGAGTCCGCGCCAGCCGGCATGCGCGATCGCCACGGCGCGCGCATCGTCGGCGGCGACCACGACGGGCAGGCAGTCTGCGGTGAGCACGGCGAGCACGGTGTCCGGGCGCGTCGTGATCGCCGCGTCCGCGACCGGCACGCCGAGGTCGCGCCCGGGTTCGGCCACGACGATGCCATGCACCTGCTCGAGCCAGAACGGCTCGCCCGGCAGCCGCGCGCGCACCAGCGCGCGATTGCGCGCGACGTGCGCCGGATCGTCGCCCACGTGTGCGCCGAGATTCATGGACGCGTAGGGCCCGCGGCTCACGCCGCCCCGGCGGCTCGTGGTGAGGACCTGCACGCCGCGGGGCGCCGGCCACTCTGCGGGCAGCAACTCCGGCGCGACCGCGTGCATCAGCCGAGCGACTCGAGCAGCGCGGCGAAATCGCGCGGCAGGGAGCTCTCCCAGACCATCGGCATGTGCATGCGCGGATGCTCCAGCCCGAGCCGCGCAGCGTGCAGCGCCTGACGCGGGAGCCCGGCGAGCAGCGTGTCCGCGGTGCGGCGCGCGCCGTACACCGGGTCGCCGACCAGCGGATGACCGATCGAAGCGAGGTGCACGCGGATCTGGTGCGTGCGCCCGGTCTCGAGCGCGCATTCGAGCAGGGTTGCGTTCGCGAACCGGCGCAGCACGCGGTAGTGCGTCGTCGCCGGCTTGCCGCGGGCCACGACCGCCATGCGCGTGCGGTGCGTGGGGTGCCGGCCGATGGCGGCCTCCACGCGGCCGCCGGCGGAGACGACGCCGTGCGCGAGCGCGAGGTACTCGCGCTTCACGTTGCGGGTCTGGAGCGCGCGGACGAGCGCAGTCTGCGCGGTCTCGTTCTTCGCCACGACGAGCAGCCCGGTCGTGTCCTTGTCGAGGCGATGCACGATGCCGGCGCGTGGCAGCGCGCCGAGCGCGGGCGCGTGCGCGAGCAGCGCGTTGAGCAGCGTCCCCTCGCGATGCCCGTTGCCCGGATGCACCACGAGACCCGCGGGCTTGTCGATGACGATGAGGTCGTCGTCCTCGTGCACGATCGGGAGCGCCATCGGCTGCGCCGCATGCGGGCCGCCGGGCGCCGGGTCGGACGCGGTGTCGAGCGCGACGCGTTCGCCGCCGTGCACGCGACGGTCCGGCGACCAGGCGGCGCCGTTCACCGTCACGCGGCCCTCGCGAATCCAGCCCGCGAGACGGCTGCGCGAGTGTTGCGGCAGCAGGTGCGCGAGCACGCGGTCGAGCCGCTCGCCCGCGAGATCGGCAGGGACCTCGCAGACGTGCGGCAGGCGAGACGAGGCTTCGGGAGCGTGCTCTGCGGACGGGCGGGACATGGCGGCGGCGCGGCTATAATCCGGGCGCGGCGGGTCCGCGAAGGTGTGCGCCATGAGAGCCCGAAGTGTAGCAGCGTTGCTTCTCGTCCTTGCCCTCGGCGGCTGCGGCTGGCTCAAGCCCGGCGCGCCCGACGAGACCGCCGACTGGTCGGCGCAGCGCCTCTACCAGGAGGCGAAGGAGAACATGACGAGCGGCAACTGGGCGACCGCCGTCAAGATGTTCGAGCGCCTCGAGGCACGCTATCCCTACGGCCGCTACGCACAGCAGGCGCAGCTCGAGATCGCGTACGCCTACTTCAAGGACAACGAGCCCGCCTCAGCGATCGCCGCCTGCGACCGCTTCATCAAGCTCCACCCCAGTCACCAGAACGTCGACTACGCCTACTACCTGAAGGGGCTGGTCAACTTCAACGACGACATGGGTCTGATCGCGGAGTACGCGGAGCAGGACCCGTCCGAGCGTGATCCGCAGTCGGCGCGCAACTCGTTCGACGCGTTTCGCGACCTCGTCACGCGCTTCCCCGACAGCAAGTACACGCCGGATGCGCTGGCGCGCATGCGCTATCTCGTGAACGCGCTCGCCACGCACGAGATCGCGGTCGCGCGCTACTACATGAAGCGCGGCGCCTACCTGGCCGCCGTCAACCGCGCGCAGTACGTGCTCAAGACCTACCCGCAGGCGCCGTCAAACGAGGAGGCGCTCGCCATCATGGCCACCGCCTACGAGAAGATGGACATGCCGGAGCTCAGCCAGGGCGCCGCGCGCGTGCTCGCCACCAACTTCCCGCAGAGCCGCTATCTCAAGGGCTACAGGGTGCCGACGGCGGCGTGGTGGAAGCTCTGGGCGGGGGACTGATCGGCCTTCAGCCTTCAGCTTTCGGCGTTCGGCGTTCGGCGTTCGACTCCCAAGCCGCAGGCGCCCCCCAGCCGAAAGCCGAGAGCGAAGGCTGACAGCTGAACTGGTTCAGCAGCCCGCCTCGTCCATGAACTGGCGCACGATCGCCGCGAAGTCCTGATCGGGCGTGAACCCGAGCGCGCGCGCCCGCGGGGTGCGGAAGTCCCCCGGCCAGGTGCGCACGAT
>Ga0209254_10005759_pt1 | contig 11388 bp, 12 predicted proteins | sample FrelakmetDIP11DI_FD_187148 | JGI IMG/M metagenome (GOLD analysis project Ga0209254, IMG submission 187148) | Freshwater lake sediment microbial communities from the University of Notre Dame, USA, for methane emissions studies - DIP11 DI (SPAdes)... | ecosystem: Environmental > Aquatic >... | reverse complement strand
TGAAGTCGTCGGCGTTCTTGATCGAAGCGTCGACGTACTCGGCGCCCAGGACTTCGCGGCGCGTCTTCAGGCCCTTCTCGAAGGCTTCCTTGTTCATTGTGTTCTCCCCTGTGATGGTGAAGGCGGCGCCGCTGACCGGCGCCGGGTTGTTCGAGCCGTTCATTCCCGCAAGCAGGCGCGACGGCTGGTCTGGAGGCGATGCTGCTGCTTGAACGCAAGCGGGGTCAAGCCAGACGACTGGGTTCGGGCCGTTTCCGCGCGTTCAGTCGACCTTGCCGGCAGGCGCACGCAGCAAACCGAGCAACGCGCCGGGACCCAGACGCTTGCGGATCAGCGACGACACGTTGAACACCAGCAGCGCGCCGGTGGCGACGATCGCGCTCGCAATGACATGCGGAATGTCTTCATGGCGCAGGATGCCCGCCAGCGCGCGCAGCACCCCGCCCGCCTCGTGCCTCACCTCGAACGCCTTTTCGAGCAGCAGGACGACGAGCACGCCCAGGGCGTACAGGGCCGTCCGCACGGCGATTTCCACCCACGCCGGTCGCTGCGCGATCCAGCCGCCGAGCGAGACGTGCTCGAGCAGCAGCACCACCTTCGCAAGCACGAGCGCGCCGACGAACACCGCGGACAACCCGGAGAACCGGATCTGGTATTCCTCGAGGATCAGCACCTTCAGCAGCATGAACGCCGAGAACCACGCGCCGAAGAACAGCGTGTACAGCCCGACGGCGCGCAGTTCTTCCTTCAGTTTCGCGCTGGCACTCATCGCATCTCCATCGTCTTCGCGGCCACGGCCGACGGACCGCCGGCCCCGGACGACTGCATGCGCGCGAGCACGGACTCCCGGACCATGCGCACGTGCGCGCGGAAGGTGTACAACTCGCCGGCCTTGACGACCGACTCCTTGTCGCCCGACACCAGTTCCTCGATCCGGTCGAGTTCCCGCAGGAGGTCGTCGACGTGCGCGCTCGGCTCGCGCGCACGCAGGGCGCGCTCGACGCGCCGCAGCCGCGCGTAGCCGAGGAACATGCGGCGTCTCCCGACGAGATCCAGCAGGGCCGGAAGGAAGCGGGCGAGCGGGATCGCGACCGCCAGCAGGGGCACCGCCAGGACGATCGCCCTCTGGATCGCATCCGCGACCCACAGCGGCAGGTAGCGCCGCAGCAGGCTCGGGCCTTCGCGGGTGTACTGCACGGCCTGCTCGGATACGGGCACGTCGTCCACGACGTGCAGGTTTGGAAACTCGCCGCGCTTCTCGAAGACGCCCTGCCCCGAGTGGAACTGGCGCGCAGCGTCGACGAGCAGGTCCACCACCGTCGGGTGCACGTCGGCACGCGCCGCGAGCATGACCGTGGTCCCGATCAGCGTGAGGTCGCGATCCGGAACCCCGCGCGCGAGATCGAGGGTCCCCCGCGGCAGGTGCAGGCGGACGATGTGCGCAAAGCGGCGCTCGTAGGCCTCGGCGCGCGGAAAACTCATCACGCGGACACCGGGGAGGTCTAGGGCCCGTGCAAGGTGCGGTCCCCGCAGGCCCTCGCCGAGGAAGATCGCATCGGCCTCGCCGGCGGCCAGGGCCCGCACCGATTCCTGCGGCCCGAGTTCCAGCAAGGTCGTGTTGTCCGCCGCGACCCCATTGGCCGCGAGCAGCGGCAGGAGCTGGACGCTGAGGCCGCTGCCCGGCGCGCCGACGGCGATGCGTTTTCCCCTCAGTCCGGCGAGCGTGACTTCCCCCGATGGGTCGCGCCCGAGGCACCACAGGGGCGCGTAGAAGAGGTTCGACGCGTTGACGATCGCGCCGGCCTGCTCGGCGCTCGCGGTGCCGGCCGTGAGGAACGCGGCATCGACGCGCTCCTTGCGGTCGCTCAGCAGCACGACGTTGTCGGCGGAGCCGCGCGTCGCGCGCACGTCGACCGCGATGCCCTGCGCGGACACCCGCTCGGCGTAGCTCTTGCCGAGCGCATGAAGCGCGCTTCCTTCCGGGCCGGTCGCCAGGACGATGCGGCGCGGCGGCATCGGGTCCAGGAACTGGACGGCCAGCCAGATGGACCCCGCGACCAGCGCCAGCACGGGCACCGCCAGCAGCAGTGCCCGGCCGACGGTCAGCCCGGTGAACTCCTCGAACAGGGTCGGGTCGTCGTGTGACATCACGCTACGAAGCGCCAGGACGCGGACCGTTCACGGTAACCGCTTCCAGCCGGTCCGGCTTGACCGCGTCGAAACAACAGAGGGGCGCGAGAGGGTGGCGCTTCACAGCGAGCGGGAGGCCGTCATGCGAGTGCCGCCCGAATCCCCCACCCCGCCATCAGCAGCCCCACCGCAGCGACCCAGCTGCCGGCGACCCGGACAGCGATGCGTGTCCACGGCTTCCGCAGCGACACCACCAGCGCGGTCACGAGCGCGAGCACCACGAACACCGTCGCGACGATGCCCAGGAGCCCGGTCGCGTCACGCCCCGCGTCCGCAATGCCGGCGCCGTTGAGCGAGCCGTGCACGAGCCCCAGCGCGGCTGACAGCGCAACCACGAGCGGCGGCGCGAGCCGGACGCTGGCCGCGGTCAGCACGCCGAGGCCTAGCAGGGAAAGCGCCGGGGCCCAGGACGGCGGCGCGAACGCTCCCAGAGAGGCGCCCGCCGCGCCCCCGAGCAGCCACGCCACCGGCAGCGTGAAGAGGGCGAGGCGCCCTTCGCGCGCACCGTTCAACCCGGCCACCAGCGCCAGCGCGACCACGGGCAGCAGGTCCTCGAACGACATCAGCAGGTGCGCAATGCCGTCGTAGACCGGCCCGAGTCCGGTGTCGGTCAGGTGCGCGCGCGCGATGGCGGGCGCGAGGAGCGCCGCGATGAACAACGCGATGCGCGGACGTCGTTCAATCGGACTCATGCGATCGCCCGCCAGAGGAAGAAGACACCCGCGAGCGACACCGCAGCGCCTGCTGCGCGCAGCAGGACGCGTCCTGCGGCCCAGCGATGGATGAAGCCGATCGAAATGCCGACCGCATGCAGTGCGCCCGTCGCCGCCACGAAGCCGACGCTGTAGAGCAGCCCGCTCTGGCCGGCCGGCAGTTCGGTGCCGTGCGCATGACCGTGGAACACCGCGAAGAACGCGACGAGGAGCGCGGCGAGCGCCAAGGGTGGACGGGCTTGCAGCGCGACCATCGCCCCGAGCAGGATGGCCGAGGTTGCAATGCCGAGCTCCACTCCTGGCAGCGGCACGCCCACCAGGCCGAGAAACCCGCCGACCGCCATCACCAGTGGAAACGTGACCGGGAGCAGCCAGATCGCCGGTGCGCCAAGTTGCGCACCCCACAGCCCCACAGCCACCATCGCCAGCACATGATCGAGGCCGGATACCGGGTGCAGCAGTCCGGTCACGAAGCCGGCGGCCTGGCCTTGCTGCTCGTGTGCGATGACCGGCCAGGCGATGACACAGCCCACCGCGAGCAGCAAGCAGCGCAACCCGTGGCGACTCATCGGACGGCTCCCAGCAGGATCGCCGTGCGCTGGATCGTCCAGTACGCGCCGAGCGAGCCGACCGCGTAGCCCGGCAGCATCGCAGCGTAGCGTGGCCACTGAATCTGAAGCACGCGAAACGCGCGCTCGAGCAGCAGGACCAGCGCCACGAACGCAATCTGGCCCAGCTCGACGCCGACGTTGAAGAGCAGCAGCGCGAGCGGGATCTCGGCCTTCGGCAGGCCCATCGCCGTGAGACCGCTGGCGAAACCAAAGCCGTGCAGCAGTCCGAACAGGAACGCGACGACCCAGGGATGGCGGATCGTGAAGCTGGTCTGGCCCCGCCACACACGCACGATCTCTGGGCCGAGAAAGAGGATCGACAGCGCGATCGCCGCATTGAGCGGAGCGAGCGGCGCGCTGGCGTACCCGAACGTGGCGATCGCAAGCGTGATGCTGTGCGCCACCGTGAACGACGTGATCGTCTTCACCAGCATCCAGCGGTCGCGCACGATCAGCAGCAGGCCGAGAACGAAGAGCAGGTGATCGACGCCGAGCAGGATGTGCTGCATGCCGAGCTGCAGGTAGGACAGGGCGCGCTCGCCGCCGGTCGTCGCCGCGCCGAGCGTCACCTCCGGCGTGGCCGGCCGCAGCAGGTGGCTCTCGACGCGACCGTCGCCGTGCTCGATGCGCACCAGCACGTCGGTGATCGTCGTTTCGAGGCCGGCCACGCGCAGCGTCTTGCCGGCCAGCCCGCCGCGGCAGGTCAGCGTGCCGCGCACGACGACCGCGCCCGGCGTCAGTTGCTGCTGGTCAGGCGTGGCAAGTCGGCAGCCCTCCGGCACGACCGGAGCGATGCGGATCTCGACTTCGCCGCCCGTTGGCCTTTTCCAGAGCAGCGCGTACGTTGAAGGCTCGCCCTCGCGCAGCTCGAGGTAGCCCGGCCGAGTCTCGTGCGCCTGCGCGGTGCCGAGCGCGGCCAGGGCCAGGCCGCACGCCGTGACGACTCGCGGCAGAAGTCGCATCACGATCCGGGGGTCCGGCCGGTACGCGCTTCAGGCGCGCCCTTTGCCGCCGGCGCACGCTCGACTACGACCGTGTACTTCTTCAGCAGTTGGTCGTACATCTCCGCGATCTGCTGGCGGCGCCGTTCGGCCAGCACTTCGCGCAGCGCGACCGGCCGCAGCGCATCGAATCCCGGCATGCTGCCTTCGATGCGTTCGCGAATGAACACGAGGTGAAGCCCGTAACCGGAACGCACCGGCCCCGCCCACTGGCCTGGTTCGATCGTCTCCAGTTGCTTCACGAACGCGCCGCCGAACACCCGCTCGACGTCACGCAGCGGCGTGAGCTGCAACTCGCCCGGCAGCATCGTCGCATCGCCGGCGTCATCGATGCGCGCGCCGCCTCCCGCCGCCTTCAGGCGCTCGAGCAGCGCGGCCGCGTCGGCCTCGACGGAGGCGCCACGCTTCTCATGCTTCAGCAGCACCTGGCGCAACGCGATGCGCGGTTCCGCGCGGAACTGCTCGGCATGCTGGTCCAGCCACGCCTTCAGGACATCGTCGGTCGGCGGCTGGGCTTCGGCCGCGTCCTCGACGAGAAACTCCAGCTTCTGCCGCAGCCGCCGCCGGACCACCGTGTCATCGCGGTCCAGCCCGGCGCCCATCGCCTCGCGCACGGCGATCTCCTCGCGCACCCATTCGTCGAGCAGCGTCTTCACTTCGTCCTCGGACGGCGCACGCGACCACGTGCGCGTGAAGCCCGCCTCCAGGTGCGCGATCTGGCCCGGCGTGACGACGATGCGCGTCGAGCCCGGACCGGCGCTGCCGCCGCCGCTGGCATGGAAGAAGAGAAACATTGCCGCGCCAATCACGAGGAAGTGCAGCAGCGGTTCCCTCAGCAGGTTTCTCGCGGACATCGAGTTGATCGGGGGACAGAAGAATCGGGATCGACCGGTCACGGCCGCCCGTGCGGCCGCGCCGTCGGCGGGAGCCCCGCGGCGCGGTGCGAGGCTCGGAGACAAGCTTACTGGACGGTTGAGCCGCGCCCGACGAGGCAGGCCGCCCGCGCCATTGCCGCAGCGCCACGCGACCTTCTCATCGGCCTGCCTTCAGTTGTGCAGCGTGCTCCGGGTCACGGCGTGTACCAGATCGGCGACGTGTACGCGCGCTCCTGGATGGTCATGCGCGTTTCCGGCAGCGCCTTGATGCCGAACCGCTTCGCGTCGTATGCCGTCCAGCGCGGCGTCGGGATCTCCAGCACGCGCACGTAGTAGAGCGCGCGCTGCCCGGCGTCGAACTGCGGATCCTTCCAGACCGCGATCAGTTCCGGCGCCCCGATCGTGTTCGTCCACGTTGCATTGGCGACGTCGACCGTGGTCCCGACTGCCGGCAGCTTGCCGTCGCGGCCCGGCTTGCGATCGCCCGACCACGCGACGTCGTACACGCGCTCCTGCGTCTTGCCGTCCTTGTCGACCCAGCCCTTGATGACCTGGATCCGATCGAGGTTCGCGCCGATCGGATCCTTCAGGGCGGCCACGAGAAAGGTCGGCGCCTTGCCGTTCGGCGCGGCACTCAGGTCTCCGCCCATGGGCACGCCCTTGGAATAGCCGATCTGCGCCGGCAGCCGGTTGTGCGCATCGTTCGTCGCGAAGTCCCAGCCACCGAAGAACCGCACCGCCATCCTCGAGCCGGTAGTCGCATAGGTTTCACGGCGCTTCATCGCGTCGAAGATCGCCTCGCGCGTGTTGTCGGTAGCCCAGACGGCCGCGTAGCCGGAAGCGCCGACCTCCCAGTCCATGATGCGCACGCCGGTCTTCGGGTTGTCGAAGAAGGCCTTGGTCATCCGCTCCGGGCTCGGCTCCTGCGGTGCCGTCTTGCCGAAGAAGTTGTCCTCTTCCATGGCGGTGAGGCCGGTGTGCGCGTCGCTGCTTCCGATCATTCCGAACTTGTAGGGATTGGTGCCGAGCCGTGCCTCCAGCACCATGCCGTTCTTCAGCGCCGAGCGCGCGTATTCGAACTCCAGCATGTCCTTCGTCTTGGGCACCGTGCCGTCGAGGTTGGCCCGGTCCCACAGCTCGAAGTCGGCGAGTTCGTCGTTGGGCGACAGGAATGGATGCGCCTCCCCGGTCCCCTTCGTCTGCGTCATTTCGTACAGCGGTTCCCAGCGCGCGCGCGTCTGCGCGTAATCGCGGTCGATCTTCTTGCCGAAGGCCTCCACCATGGGGAACATGCGGCCGTTGCTGAGGTTGCCGTTGTGCGCGATGGCAAGCACCTCACTGCCCGTCTTGTCCTGCGTCGCCGCCATGTACTTCCACAGGTCCACGGGGTTGTCGCTGCCCAGCGGCGGCAGCGTCGTGTACGGCTCGACCAGGGCGGCCTGCGTGCCGTTGCCGCGGAAGATCACGTTGCGGTGCAGGTTGTTGCCGCCGGTGTTCGACGTCCACTCGAATCCGATGAACGCCGTGAAGCGGCCGGGATCGTTGTAGGCCTCGGCCGCCTTGATCGTCTCCATCCAGGCATTGCGATAGGCAGCCGTGCCGGGCATCGGGAATCCCTTGGGCATCTGGCCCTTGCCGAAGCTGACGATGATGTCGATGGCCGCCTCGGCCCCTTTGCCGCCCTTGATTGCGTCGTACCACTTGCGGCCCTGCGGTGTCGCCAGCAGTTCCGGGTCGCCGCTCATCAACTGCGGGAAGAACCCCATGCCGTCCGAGTGGTCCGCGACGACCAGGAAGTCGAGCGGGCGCGACAGCCTGACCGGCTGGCCGGAGTTCGACGTGATCTCCTCGCCTCGCGCAAAACGGTAGGCGTCGCGCGGCGCGAGCCGCGCGCCAAAGGCGCCCGCGTCCATCGAGAAGCCGGTGTGCAGGTGCGTGTCACCGAAGTACGGTCGCGTCGGGAAGCTGCGGCCTGCGTAGGGCGAGTAGCTCGGCTTGCTCGGGTGGGCCTTGTCGAGCTTGGCCTTGTCCGGCGCGCCGGCGTCCTGGGCCAGAACCTGGAACGAGGTCAGCAACAGGCTGCCCATCAGAGCAGCCATCAGGTTCCGTCGCAGCGGCGATCGTGCACTCATGTGTGTTTCCTTCCCTTGCGAATTCAGCGTGGATGTTCATCCGCCGACACGCCGGCGGCCTGCAATGACGCGATGCGATCGAATGCGCCTTCTACGCGCTCGACATCCTGCGGCCGGCCGTACGCGCGCAGCAGGCCGCGTCGGCGTGCTTCGGCGGGGCCAAGCTGCCCGGCAGCCAGCGATGCGATCACGGGCGCGTCCGTCACGAGGATGACGTCCTCGACGGCGGGCCCGTCGGCGTGGACCGCCATCGCGAGCGATCCGTCGACGACGTGGAAGCGGGTCCACAGCATCGGGCCGATGAGCACGACTGAAAACGACGGAGTCTCCCGGCCGTCCAGCGCGCTGACGATGCGTTTCTGAAGGGTGCCCAGGTTCGCTGCGGTTTGCCGAAGCTGCGCCATCTGCCTCAGCAGGGCCTGCGGATCCTGCGCGTCCGGACCGCTCGACGCTTCCCCGTTCGCCAGCACGCCGTCCCGCTGCGCCATCCAGACGGCGGTCCTGACGTGGAGCGAATCCGGATAAGCCCAGTTCAGCATTCCCTGACTCAGGTTCGCCGGGTCGTGATAGCCGCAGGACTGCGCCGCCGGCACCGCCGCAACGAGTGCCATGAGCAGAACCAAACGCCCAGCACGAGAAGGCGTTGTTCGTCGCATCACGAAAGCGAGATCACGACCCGCAGGGCTATCGGGCGACGCTGCGGCGCGCGACACCGCCGACATTGCCGGCGACGCCGGGTTGATTGAGTCCAGGATCCACCACGCCCACGCCCGGTGCACCGACGCCGACGCGCGCCGCCGGTACCCCGACGTTGCCGGCTGCCCCCGGTTGGTTAATGCCAGGATCGCGGACCCCAACGCCAGGCGCACCGACACCCGGCGCCACCCCGGGACCGGGCGCACCGACTCCCGGCCTCACGCCGGGCCCTGGCGCGCCGACACCTCGGCCTGGATCGACTGCAACGGCCGGCTGCATCACGGCGAATCCCGCCACCATCAAACTGCATGCGAGCGTCGGGACTTTGATCAGGCATCTCCTCATCGGCTGCTCCTAGGGCGCTGGCTGAACCACGTACACAAGGTTGTTGCTCTGGAACGCCGCTCGGTAATAGACATTGCCGCAGCGATAGTACTGAACCTCTCCGCGTGGCTCCGTCGTGCAGCCGGAAGGCAGCGCGGGAACCACGGTGCCGATCGCCGGAGCGCCGGCAGCAGCCTGTTGCGCCGCTGCCTGCTGTTGCCCGACGGCCTGCTGCTGTTGTGCCGTGGCCGCCTGCTGCTGCGCCGTGGCCTGCTGCTGCTTGGCGGTCGCCGCTTGCTGCTGAGCGACCGCCTGTTGCTGGGAGGCGCCGGCAGCCGCCACAGTAGCCGTCTCCGCCGCGACCACGCGGTACGTCGTGCGCCGTGCGACCCCGGCCACCGACACCGGGGTCATCGGCGCACCGACGATGGCGTGCGCGGACCTGAGGACCCGGATTGCCGGCCCGTCCGTCCACTCGAGCTCAATCACGAGCAGCCCAGGCAGCGCCAACGCGGCCACAGCGAGGGAGAGGCTGTTTCTGGAAGTTCTGATGTTCATGCCCGCAACTCCTAGCGCCCGGCCTTGCCGCCACCCGGCGGCAGGAACTCGACCTTCTTCGCGCCCTTCGGAGGCGTGAAAGTGAACATCCCGTCTGGCTGTTTCGGCTGCAGATCCCACCGTGTGACCACCACGGCGAACTGCGGCGCATTGACGACGTCGCGGGTGGTGATGACGAGCTTGCGCGGAAGCGGCCGTGCGCCGTCCTCGATCCAGATCTGCCAGTCGACATGGGGCGCGCGAAACGCCAGGTGGTCGCAGCGGACGCCTTCGACGATGCCCTTCCCGACGACGAAGCCGGACGAGACATCCGTCATCAGGATGTCGTACGCGTTGCGGTGGAGCAGGTCGCCCGCTGGCGCCACGATGTCGAGCGAAGTGCGCGCGAAATTCAGCATCTCCTCCAGCGTCGGTGGAGCGGCAACGGTTGCAAAGTACTTTTCCCCCGGGTTCGAGAGAGTGAGCGACTTCCCGTCGTAATAGAAGACCTGGTTCACCAGGTCGCCGGTGCGCTCGGCCCGCAGCTTGTTGGGTCGTTGCAGCGATACGTTCGCCGTATGGGCGAACTGGATCTTCTGCCCGGACGTGAGGACGATCTCGAGCGTGTTGCGCGTATCAGCAGCCAGAGCTTTCTGGCTGGCGAGGAAGTCGGTCGCCGCCTTCAGCAGCTTGATCGCCTGAGGATCGATCTTGTCCTGCCCGGCCGCCATCTGCGGCAGGGCGAAAGCGGCCAGCAGCGCGGCCGCCCCTGCGATCCGGCGAATGAGACGCCGGCACCCCGTTGTTCCTGTCATCGTGACGCTCCTTTCAATTCAGTCAGCTACGGCTTACCAGCGGAACACCGCCGCGATGCCGGGCCCGCTGAAGTTGATGTCCTCGACCGGCTTGCCGGACTTCATCTGGTAGTCGATGTAGCGCCAGGCGGCGACGACGTCGCCCCAGCCGAAGGAATAGCCGACGCCGGCCATCGCCTGCCACGTGAACTTCGACTCGCCGGTTCCGACGTCAAGGTAGTACGGAACGAACCAGCGGCCTTCGCCGAACGCTGCGCGGCCCTTGAAGCCGACCACCGCGTCCCAGTTCTGCTCGTCGAGTTCGCGCGTGCCGGCCCGGTCGGGCAGCGCCACCGGCCCGACGTTTCCGGCCAGCGCCCACCTCAGCTTCTGTCGCAGATCGAGCGCGCGTGCTCCGGCCAGCAGGTCCACCTTCAAATCGCGGTCGGCCACGATCCGATAGGTGCCCGCGACCGTCCACACCCAGCCCTTTAGGTCGTAGTCGAGGTTGGCGCTGGTGCCGGCCGGGATGCCGCGCGGGCCGATCGTGAAGGCCTGCGTGTTCGACTTCGAATCGCCGACGTCCATGTAGACGAGGTCGGTGTAGCCGCCCCACGTGCCGTTGCTCGCCTCGAACGAGCCCATGAACGTCATCTTCAGGTTTTCGAGGATCGTGTCGGCATCGACGCTGACGCTGCTGCCGCCGCCAGTCGCCGGGAAGGTCGACTTGCCGCTGATGGTGGGCAGGTAGGCGTAGATGGCGGCGCCGAACTCCCACTTGGCGGCTTGCGCACCAGCGGGCGCGGACCCGAAACAAGAGACCACGGACAGCAACGCCAGGCTCAGGCTGTGCAACTGCTTCATTCAGCAACTCCTCCGGTCGTCGTGACCGAGTCGGCAATCGAACGGGCGCCGCGTCAACGCAGCACGGGCCGAGCGTTCACCGGCTGCACCGGACGGTTGTTGGCGAAGCCGAGCGTGTTCGTGAACTGTTCGATCTGCTGCTTCGACACGGTCATCGGCTGCTTCATCACGAACCAGCGCACGCCTTCGGTGCACGGCGGCGTCGTCAGCGAACCGTTGTACCGGTAATAGTCGCGGCTCGCCGGCAGCAGGCCGACGCCGGACACCTTGGTGGCCAGTGCGCTCTTGCCGCCTTCGCTCTTCGGCATCTGGTTCCACGCGGCGGCGACGACCGGGTTCGACTTGCCTTCATCGAACACGACCGCCACGACCGCGAGATTGCCGTTCTTGTCCGCGTGCACGAAGTGAGCCTCGAGCGGGAAGGACTTGCCGTTGATCTGGTTTTCGCTCGGCGAGTGGAAGTGGAACTGTTTCAGTTCGAACACGATGCCGTCGATCGCGATGCTGCTGCCGGGCTCGAAGTTCACCTGTACTGCGTGGCCGTTGTTGATCACTTCGCCGCCACCCGCCCGGTAGTCGAACTTGATGGGCTTCAGTTGGGCGTCGATGGTTCCGATGACATTGATCGGCGACTGGTTCTTGCCCGCGCAG
>Ga0209254_10005758_pt1 | contig 11389 bp, 10 predicted proteins | sample FrelakmetDIP11DI_FD_187148 | JGI IMG/M metagenome (GOLD analysis project Ga0209254, IMG submission 187148) | Freshwater lake sediment microbial communities from the University of Notre Dame, USA, for methane emissions studies - DIP11 DI (SPAdes)... | ecosystem: Environmental > Aquatic >... | reverse complement strand
GGGCCACGGAGCGGGCGGGCGGCGCCGGCCGCGCTTCGACGAGGTTGTTCTTGGCCGTTCCATTGCCGGCGGTGGCGCGACGAGCGCTGTTCTCGGTGCGGGAACCGCCCTTGGCGGGCTTTTCGGCGCGCTGCGCCAGCGCCTCGCGCTGTTCCTCGGTCAACGCCTGGTAAGCCTCCCAGCGGGCACGTTTCTCGTCGGCCGGGAGTTGCCGTGTCTCCTGGAACTGCAGCCGTGCACGCTCACGCTCCGCCGGCGTCAGGCGCGTCCATTGCGTCATGCGCTCCTGCAGCCGTCGCTGTTCGTCGGCGGACATGCGCGGAAAGCGCGCGGCCACCTCGAGCCACTTCGACTGGCGACTCGCGTCGAGCGAAGACCAATCGCGTTGCAGCGGCGCCAGTGCCTGCCGCTGCGCGGGAGTCAACGCTTCCCAGGCCGTGGCTTCGGCGGCGGCCGGTCCGCCCGTGCCGAGCAGTGCGAGCAGCACGAGCAGCAGACCGAGCAAGCTGGTTCGGCAGCGGTGGGGCAGGCTGGGCAGCAGGGGGCGAATCACGGTTGCGGCGGGGAACGCAGGAACTCGGCGAAACCCGGGTCGCCGTAGGCGCTGGGCGGCAAGGTGTCGGCGAGCAGCAGGGTGTCGATTTCCGCGGCCGCCAGCACGCGTTCGCGCGAGGACCACTGCTGGATGACGAGCAGGCCACCGAGCAGCAGCAGCAGCGGCAAAACTGAAGCCGCACGCCGCAGCCAGGGCACGAAGGCGCCCAGCAGCAACGCCCCCGAACTGGAGACGCCTACCGCCCCGGCGACGGCGGCGCCGCGGGTCTCGCGGGCGCGCGCCAGAGCCTGCTCGCGCGCGAACCGCAGGCGTTCCTGCACATCCAGGGGCAGGCCATCGGCCCGCGCGTTGAGGTGACCCACGAGGCGCAGTGCCCAGCGCGTCTCCAGGGCGCGGGGATCGGTCGGGCTGCGGCTGGTGTCTTGACTGGCATTCATGGCGTGATTCCCTTGGCGCGCAACGACTTTGCCAGCGCATGCACCGCCCGCGAACAATGGGTTTTCACGCTGCCTTGTGAACAACCCATCACCGCCGCCGTTTCGGCCACGTCGAATTCCTCCCAGTAACGCAGCAGGAAGGCCTCGCGTTGACGCGCCGGCAACTCGGCCACCTCGGATTCGATGATCTGCAGCATCTGCGTCCGCGACACGGCGTCGGCGGCACTCTCGGTGCCCAGCGAACCTTCGGCGAGCTGCAGCAATTCCAGCACGTCGAAGTCGCCGCCGGGTTCGGCCGAATCGAAGTCCGACAGGTTGCTGAACAAGGCGCCGCGTGTCTTCTCGCGCCGGAACCAGTCCATGGTGGCGTTGGACAGGATGCGCTGGAAAATGAGCGGCAACTCGGAGGCCGGGCGGTCGGCGTACTTCTCGGCCAGCTTGATCATCGCGTCCTGCACCACGTCCAGCGCTGAATCGTCACTGCGCAGCGCATAGACCACCCGCTTGAAGGCACGCTTCTCGACGCTTCGGAGGAAATCCGACAGTTCTTGTTCGGTGGCCAACGGGTTGGGGCGGGGAGTGGGAGACGTTCCAGGCCTGACGGCGCGCCTGTTTCGGTGGCTACGATTATCTATCGCACCCCTGCACAGCGGCAGGCGGCGCCCGATCCCCGGCGGCACAGGCATAATGCTGCTTCGCACAACGCATTTTTGGGTCCTGAACCCGGCCGTCCGACCCGGACGGCGGTTTTATGACCGCGCAGGCACCACATCCGTCTCACGAGGACGAGAAGAGGTGCACCGATGGATTTTCGTCAGAGAAATTCGCAAAGGTTCGAAATGGAAATGTCTGCCGCGGAAGTCAAGCGTGCTGCTCAAGCACAGCCGTCTTCTCCCTCCTCATCCGCCGACGAGCCCAACGGCTCGGAAATCCTCGTCCGCTGCCTGCAGGCCGAAGGGGTGAAATACCTCTGGGGCTACCCGGGCGGCGCCGTGCTGTACATCTACGACGCGCTGTACAAGCAGGACACCATCGAGCACGTGCTCGTGCGTCACGAGCAGGCCGCCGTGCATGCCGCCGACGGCTACGCCCGCGCCACCGGCGACGTGGGCGTGGCACTGGTCACCTCGGGTCCGGGTGTGACGAATGCCGTCACCGGCATCGCCACGGCGTACATGGACTCCATCCCGATGGTCATCATCACGGGCCAAGTGCCCACGCCGGCCATCGGCATGGACGCCTTCCAGGAATGCGACACCGTGGGCATCACGCGGCCCATCGTCAAGCACAATTTCCTGGTCAAGGACGTGCGCGACCTGGCGCTCACGCTGAAGAAGGCCTTCCACATCGCGCGCACCGGCCGCCCGGGCCCGGTGGTGGTCGACATTCCAAAGGACGTGTCGCTGAAGACCGCGCCCTTCGAGTACCCGGCCACGGTGGCCATGCGTTCATACAACCCGGTGAAGAAGGGCCACGGCGGGCAGATCCGCAAGGCCGTGCAGCTGCTGCTGCAGGCCAAGCGCCCGTACATCTACACCGGCGGCGGCGTCATCCTGGGCAATGCATCCGCGGAACTGCGCCAGTTGGTCGACCTGCTGGGTTACCCCTGCACGAACACGCTGATGGGCCTGGGCGCCATTGCCGCGAGCGACCCGCGCTTCCTGGGCATGCTGGGCATGCACGGCACCTACGAAGCGAACATGACGATGCAGAACTGCGACGTGCTGCTCGCCATCGGGGCCCGCTTCGACGACCGGGTGATCGGCAACCCCAAGCACTTCGCGTCGGTGGAGCGCAAGATCATTCACGTCGACATCGACCCGTCTTCGATCTCCAAGCGCGTGCGCGTCGACATCCCCATCGTCGGCGACGTGAAGGAGGTGCTGCTGGAACTGATCGCGCAGATCCGCGAGGCGCAGGCTCGCCCGGATGCCGCGGCGCTCTCGGCTTGGTGGAGCCAGGTCAATCAGTGGCGCAAACGCGAATGCCTGGCCTACAAGGACAGCCCTGAGGTCATCAAGCCGCAGATGGTGGTGGAAAAGCTCTGGCAGCTGACGCGCGATCGCGACACCTACATCACCAGCGACGTCGGCCAGCACCAGATGTGGGCGGCGCAGTTCTATCGTTTCGAGGAACCGCGGCGCTGGATCAATTCCGGCGGCCTGGGCACCATGGGCGTGGGCCTGCCCTATGCCATGGGCATCAAGCTGGCCAAGCCCGATTCGGACGTGTTCTGCATCACCGGCGAGGGCTCGATCCAGATGTGCATCCAGGAGCTCAGCACCTGCCTGCAGTACAAGACGCCGGTGAAGATCGTCAGCCTGAACAACCGTTACCTCGGCATGGTGCGGCAGTGGCAGCAGCTCGACTACGGCGGCCGCTATTCGCACAGCTACATGGACGCGCTGCCGGACTTCGTGAAGCTGGCCGAGGCCTACGGGCATGTCGGCATCCTGGTCGAGAAGCCGTCGGACGTGGAGCCGGCGCTGAAGGAAGCCATCCGCTTGAAGGACCGCACGGTATTCCTGGACGTGCGCACCGACCCCACCGAGAACGTCTGGCCCATGGTGCAGGCCGGCAAGGGCATTTCGGAGATGTTGCTGGGTTCCGAGGACCTGTGACGCGTTGAACCTGCAGGCAGGTCCCGGCGTTACCGCGCCGGCGCCGGGCGGGCAGGAACAGCATGGCGCAGCCGCGGGCTTTCTTTCAAACTTTCATCGAACCGCGTGGCCAAGGGCTGCGGCGTCACCGCGCCGCAGCCTGAAGAGCGCGCCAGGACGAACCGATATGAAACACATCATTGCCGTGCTGCTCGAGAACGAGCCCGGCGCCCTCTCGCGCGTGGTGGCCTTGTTCTCGGCCCGCGGCTACAACATCGAAAGCCTCACCGTCGCGCCGACCGAAGACGCGTCGCTTTCGCGCATGACCATCGTCACCAACGGCAGCGAAGAGGTCATCGAGCAGATCACCAAGCACCTGAACCGGCTCATCGAGGTGGTGAAGGTGGTGGACCTGACCGAAGGCGCTTTCACCGAACGCGAGCTGATGCTCATCAAGGTGCGCGCGGTGGGCAAGGAACGCGAGGAGATGGTGCGCATGACCGATATCTTCCGCGGCCGCATCATCGACGTCACCGAGAAGAGCTACACCATCGAGCTGACCGGAGATTCGAGCAAGCTCGACGCCTTTCTCGTCGCGATCGACCGCGCGGCGATCCTGGAAACCGTGCGCACCGGTGCCAGCGGCATCGGGCGCGGCGAGCGCATCCTGCGCGTGTGAACGACAGAAATTTCAACGGAGAGAACCATGAAGGTCTATTACGACAAGGACGCCGATCTGAGCCTGATCAAGGGCAAGAACGTCGCCATCATCGGCTACGGCTCGCAGGGCCACGCGCATGCGCAGAACCTGAACGACAGCGGTGTCAAGGTCACCGTCGGCCTGCGTCGCGGTGGCGCTTCCTGGGCCAAGGTCGAGAAGGCCGGGCTCCGGGTCGCCGAAGTGGCAGCAGCCGTGAAGGGCGCCGACGTGGTGATGATCCTGCTGCCCGACGAGCAGATCGCTGCCGTGTACAAGAACGATGTCGAGCCGAATATCCGCGAGGGCGCCTCGCTGGCCTTCGCGCACGGCTTCAACGTGCACTACGGGCAGGTGGTGCCGCGCGACGACCTCGACGTCTGGATGGTGGCACCCAAGGCTCCCGGCCACACCGTGCGCAACACCTATACGCAGGGCGGCGGCGTGCCGCACCTGATCGCCGTCCATGCCGACAAGAGCGGCAAGGCCCGCGACACGGCGCTGAGCTACGCCGCGGCCAATGGCGGCGGCAAGGCCGGCATCATCGAGACCAATTTCCGCGAGGAGACCGAGACCGACCTGTTCGGCGAGCAGGCCGTGCTGTGCGGCGGTACCGTGGAACTCATCAAGGCCGGCTACGAGACGCTGGTGGAAGCCGGCTACGCACCCGAGATGGCCTACTTCGAGTGCCTGCACGAGCTGAAGCTGATCGTCGACCTCATCTACGAGGGCGGCATCGCCAATATGAACTATTCGATCTCGAACAACGCCGAGTACGGCGAATACGTGACGGGACCGAAGATCGTCACCGAAGAGACGAAGCAGGCCATGAGGCAGGCGCTGAAGGACATCCAAACCGGCGAATATGCCAAGAGCTTCATCCTGGAAAACCGCGCCGGCGCGCCGACGCTGATGTCGCGCCGCCGCCTCACCTCCGAACATTCGATCGAGGTCGTGGGTGAGAAGCTGCGCGCCATGATGCCGTGGATCAAGGCCAACAAGCTGGTCGACCGTTCGCGCAACTGATCCGGCCTTGAACGGCAGCCCCGCGCTTGCAGGCGCGGGGCCGTTCGCGCCGCCCGTCTGCGCGCAGGCGCAGCCGGGGCCCACGGCGCTCACTGCCGTGGATCAAGGCCAACAAGCTGGTCGACCGTTCGCGCAACTGAGCGCCGAACAGCACCATGGAGGGCCGCCGACGAGGCGGCCCTTTGCACAGGAACCGTGCGTTATCCTCGCCGCATGACTGATGATTCGCGGCATTCGATCACCGATGACGGCGAGCCGACAGAGCCCGTGCGGCAGCGCCGCAAGGGTATCTACGTGCTGCCCAATGCCATCACGCTGGCAGCCTTGTTCGCGGGTTTCTACGCCATCGTGATGGCGATGAAGGGCCGTTTCGAGCTGGCCGCGATCGGCATCTTCGTGGCTGCGGTGCTCGACAGCCTGGACGGCCGCGTGGCGCGCATGACCAATTCGCAGAGCGCCTTTGGCGAACAGATGGACAGCCTGTGCGACATGGTCAGCTTCGGCGCCGCACCGGCGCTCATCATGTACGAGTGGGCGTTGAAGGACCTGGGCAAGCCGGGCTGGATTCCGGCCTTCGTCTATATCGCCGGGGCGGCGCTGCGACTGGCGCGCTTCAACGTCAATATCGGCGTCGTCGACAAGCGCTTCTTCCAGGGCCTGCCCAGCCCGGCCGCCGCCGCCATCGTGATGGGCCTGATCTGGGTCATGGACGACGCCGGCTTCAAGGCCGTGCACCAGATCGGATGGCTGGCCTGGACGGCCTTCGGCGTGACGCTGTTCGCCGGCCTGTCGATGGTGACCAACGCACCCTTCTACAGCTTCAAGGTGGTGGGCGGCCGCCGCACGGTGCCTTTCGTGGTCATCGTGGCCATCGCGCTGGGCATCGCGCTCATCGCGCTGGATCCACCGCGCGTCTTGTTCGCGCTGTTCTGCCTCTACGGGCTTTCCGGCTACGCCGTCTATGCCTGGCGCAAGACCAAGGGCAAGCCGGCGAGCGTGATCGCGATCTCGACCGACGAGCCCGATGAGAAGGGTCTGCATCCGTGACCGCTGCGTGCTATATTGGCCGCATGAATTCGTTCAGCCGGCTGATCGCGCTAGCCCTGCCAGGAGCTCTGCGGGTGCGCTGATCGATTTCGCCTGTTCCCTTCCGATCAACGGCCCGCCAGCGCAACGCAGCGGGCCGTTCTCATTTGTTCAAGCTGCGTCGCGAATTCCAACTCCTTCGTCCAAGGCCACACACCATGACCGACAAGCTCATCATCTTCGACACCACCTTGCGCGACGGCGAGCAATCGCCCGGCGCGTCGATGACGCGCGAGGAGAAGCTGCGCATCGCGCGTCAGCTCGAGCGCTTGCGCGTGGACGTCATCGAAGCCGGTTTCGCGGCTTCGAGCAACGGTGACTTCGAGGCCGTGAAGGCCATTGCCGACGCCATCCGCGAGGTCACCGTGTGTTCGCTGGCGCGCGCCAACGACCGCGACATCTCGCGGGCCGCCGAGGCGCTGAAGGGTGCGGCGCGTGCGCGCATCCACACCTTCATCGCCACCAGCCCGCTGCACATGGAAAAGAAGCTGCGCATGACCCCTGACCAGGTGCACGAGCAGGCGCGGCAGGCGGTGCGCTTCGCGCGCACGCTGTGCGGCGACGTGGAGTTCTCGCCCGAGGACGGCTACAGGTCGGAGCCCGACTTCCTGTGCCGCGTGCTGGAAGCCGTGATTGCCGAGGGTGCGACCACCATCAATATCCCCGACACCGTGGGCTATGCCGTGCCGGAACTGTTCGGCGAATTCATCCGCACCTTGCGCGAGCGCGTGCCCAACAGCGACAAGGCGGTGTGGAGCGTGCACTGCCACAACGACCTGGGCATGGCGGTGGCCAATTCGCTGGCCGGCGTGATGATCGGCGGCGCGCGCCAGGTGGAGTGCACCATCAACGGCCTGGGCGAACGCGCCGGCAACTGCAGCCTGGAAGAAGTGGTGATGGCGGTGCGCACGCGGCGCGACTATTTCAAGCTGGAGCTGGGCATCGACACGACGCAGATCGTGCCGGCCTCGCGCATGGTCAGCCAGACCACCGGCTTCGTGGTGCAGCCGAACAAGGCGGTGGTCGGCGCCAACGCCTTCGCCCACGCCAGCGGCATCCACCAGGACGGCGTGCTGAAGGCGCGCGACACCTACGAGATCATGCGCGCCGAAGACGTGGGCTGGGCCGCCAACAAGATCGTGCTCGGCAAGCTCTCGGGCCGCAACGCCTTCAAGCAGCGGCTGCAGGACCTGGGCATCGCGCTCGACTCGGAGAGCGAAGTCAACGCCGCCTTCGCGCGCTTCAAGGACCTGGCCGACCGCAAGAGCGAGATCTTCGACGAGGACATCATCGCGCTGGTCAGCGACGAAAGCGTGACGCCGGAGAACGAGCACTACCGGCTGCTGGCGCTGTCGCAGCGCTCGGAGACCGGCGAGCGCCCGCACGCGAAGGTGGCGTTTGCCGCCGGCGGCGTGGAACACCACGCCGAAAGCGACGGCAACGGCCCGGTGGACGCCAGCCTCAAGGCCATCGAATCGTGCGTGAAGAGTGGGGCCGAACTGATGCTCTATTCGGTGAATGCCATCACCTCGGGCAGCACAGAATCGCAGGGCGAGGTGACGGTGCGGCTGCAGCACGGCGGGCGGGTGGTCAACGGCGTGGGTGCCGACCCCGACATCGTGGTGGCGTCGGCCAAGGCCTATCTGTCGGCGCTGAACAAGCTGCACAGCACCACGGAACGGGTGGCGGCGCAGGGTTGAGACGGGCGGCCGGCAGCCAACGCAGAGGGTACTTTAGGAAAAACACGCAAGATATTGATCTTGCACGCGTTTTCCTGGTGCCCTACACTCGTTCATTGATGCGGCTTGGGGGTGGGCAGTGGCAAAGACGTTTCGCAGTGCGCTGAAGGCGCTGTCGGCAACCGCGGTGGTGCTGGCCCTGTCGGCCCTGCCCGCGACGGCCGGACTCACGGAGGCGTCGGCGGCGCAGAAGAAACCGGTCAAATCCGCCAAAGCCGCCAAAGCCGCCAAAGCCTCCAAGTACACCCGCACGGCAAAGCGGCCCCCACGCAAGGTGGTGGTGCGCGCAGTGCCGCGGCCGCCGTCATTGGGCCAATTGACAGGTCTTCACGCCACCCAGGACGCGCTCGACCTCAAGTCCAGTGTCGCCCTCGTCATCGACCAGGACACCGACGAGGTGCTTTTCAGCAAGAACGCCTCTGCCGTGCTGCCCATTGCCTCGATCACCAAGCTGATGACGGCGCTGGTCGTCACCGAAGCCAAGCTGCCGCTGGACGAAGTGCTGATCGTGACGAGTGAAGATGCCGCGGTGCGCGCCGGCAGCAGCCGCCAGTTGCGGGCTGGCGCCCGGCTCACGCGCGGCGAGATGCTGCACCTGGCCTTGATGGCGTCGGAAAACCGCGCCGCCTACCTGCTCGGGCGCACCTATCCTGGCGGCCTGTCCAGCTTCGTCGACGCCATGAACGCCAAGGCCCAGTTGCTGGGCATGCACGACACGCGTTATGTCGAACCCACCGGCCTGTCCAGCGACAACCGCTCCAGCGCCGAGGATCTGGCCCGCCTGGTGAACGCCGCCTCGAAGCATCCGCTGCTGCGCGAGCTTTCCACCTCGCCTGAAGCGGTGGTCCCGGTGGGCCGGCAGCAGGTCCAATTCCGCAATACGAACGGACTGGTGCACAACCCCGAGTGGGACATCGGCTTGCAGAAGACCGGCTATATCGCCGCCGCCGGGCGCTGCGTGGTGATGCAGACGCAGATGGCCGGCCGCAAGTTGATCATGGTGCTGCTCGATTCCGCGGGCAGATATTCACGCCTCGGCGACGCCGAGCGCCTGCGCAAATGGCTGGTCACCGAGAGCCTGGTTCCGTTGATGCCGGCGCTGGACAGCACCGGCGTGCGTCAGCCGCTGTAGCCGAGTGCGGCCGAAATCTGGGCGGCCGTGCCCTTGAGACGTTCCAGCCACGATTCCTCCAGCCGGTCGGCTGGCGCCGACACCGACAAGCCGGCCAGCAGCTTGCCCTGGTCGTCGAAGATGCCGGCGGCCATGCAGCGCACGCCCAGTTCCAGTTCCTCGTCGTCGCGCGCCACGCCGCTGGCGCGCACGCTGGCCAGTTCGCGTTCCAGCCGCGCCAGGTCGGTAATGCTGTTGCGCGTGTGGCCGGTGAGGCCGGTGCGCACCGCGTAGGCACGCACGCGGGCCGGGTCGTCGTGGGCGAGGAAGAGTTTTCCCACCGAGGTCAGGTGCAGCGGCGCGCGGCCACCCACGGCGCGCACCACCTGCATGCCCGAGCGTTCGCTGTAGGTACGTTCCACATAGATGATCTCGTCGCCCTGGCGCATGGACAGGTTCACCGGCTGGCGCGTCACCTTGTGCAGCTCGCGCATGGGGCCCAGCGCCGCGTCACGCACGTCCAGCCGCGCCTTGACCAGGTTGCCCAGTTCCAGCAGCCGCATGCCCAGGCGGTAGCTGCCGGCCTGCGGGCGGTCGACGAAGCGGCCGATGGTCAGGTCGTTGAGGATGCGGTGGGCGGTGGAAGGGTGCAGGCCGGTGCTTTCGCTGATCTCCTTCAGCGACACCGGGTCGGGGTGGCTGGCCAGCAGGTCCAGCAGGGCGAAGCAGCGCTCCAGCACCTGGATCGTGGGCTTGGGGGCGTCCTTGAGGCTCATGGCGATGACGATGGGGCTGCGCGGTGGCGGCTATTTTGCATCGTGCAATCGCGGACTGCATGCCGAGATCGTCTGGTTTCCGGTGCGGGGCAAGTTGCCGCCGGTCTGCTGGCCGGTCTTCTGTTCGGCCTGGCCGCGGTGGCGCACGCGGCCGGCACGGCGCCGGACCCCGACGCTTCTGTTGCGTTGCCTGCCGCCACGGCCGGTGCTTCGGCCGGCGCGCCTGCAAACGCTGCGTCGGTACCCCTGCTCGGGATCCGGCCAGCGCCCGCACCCTCGGCCTGGATCACGGTGCCGCGTGTGACTGGGCGGCTGCGTGCGCCCGACATCGGTCTGGTCATCAATACCGCCGACCCCTATTCGGTGGCCGTGGGCGAACACTACATCGCCGCGCGCGGCCTGGCGCCGCAGCAGGTGCTGCGCCTGGAACTGCCGCTGCGCGACCGCCTGCGGCGCGACGAGTTCGAACCCCTGCGCGCTGCCGTGGCCGCACACTTCGGCGCCGCCACGCAGGCCCTCGCGCTGGCCTGGACGGCACCCTTCGCCGTGGAGTGCAATTCGATCACCGGCGCGCTGGCGCTGGGTTTCGACTCCGATCTGTGCTTGCAGACCTGCGCGCCTTCGCGTCCGTCGAGCTATTTCAATTCGCCGTCGCACCGCCCGCTGCAGCAGCACGGCTGGCGGCCGTCGATGCTGCTGGCCGCGCCCGGCATCGACCAGGCCAAGGCCTTGATCGACCGCGGCGTGGCTGCCGACGGCAGCCTGAGCCTGCGTGGCCGTCCGCCCGTGACCGCCATGATGCTCGGCACCGACGATGCGGCGCGCCGCGTGCGCATGGCGCTGTACCCGCCGCCCGGCCTGTTGCGCGCGCCCGGCGTGGACGTGCGCCACGCCCCCGCCGCCGAACTGGCGGCGGCACGGCACGTCGTGCTGGCCATCACCGGCAGCGTACGGCTGGCGCTGGATCCGGCGCCCGACTGGATGCCCGGCGCACTGGCCGACCACCTCACCTCGGTGGGTGGTGTGCTGAACGGCCAGAACAGCCAGAGCACGGTACTGGAGTGGATCGCCTCCGGGGCCACGGCCAGCCACGGTGCGGTCAGCGAACCCTGCAACCACTTGCAGAAGTTTCCGCACCCGCAGTTGCTGCTGCTGCACTACATGCAGGGCAGCACCGCCATCGAGGCCTACTGGAAAAGCGTGGCCTGGCCGCAGCAGAGCCTGTTCGTGGGCGAACCGCTGGCGGCGCCGTTTGCGCGGGGGGCGAGGGTCAGGCCGTGACGAGCGCGGCCGCTGCCTCGCCGGAGCGCACCGCACCTTCCAGGGTGGCCGGGTAGGGCCCGGCAACGTAGTCGCCTGCA
>Ga0209254_10005757_pt1 | contig 11392 bp, 9 predicted proteins | sample FrelakmetDIP11DI_FD_187148 | JGI IMG/M metagenome (GOLD analysis project Ga0209254, IMG submission 187148) | Freshwater lake sediment microbial communities from the University of Notre Dame, USA, for methane emissions studies - DIP11 DI (SPAdes)... | ecosystem: Environmental > Aquatic >... | reverse complement strand
AAGGCGTCGGCGAGCAGGGTGAGGTCGCCGCCCGAGGTGCTCATGGCGCCGATGCGCCCGCCCTGCAGCGGACCCACCACGTGCAGCAGCTTCAGCGCCTCGACCAGCGCCTCCAGCGAGTCGACGCGCGCCACGCCGAGCCGCTCGAACAGCGCGCTCACGAGCACGTCGGAGCCGGCCAGCGAGGCGGTGTGCGACACGACCACCCGCTGCGCGGCCTGCGAGCGGCCGGTCTTGACCGCGACGATGGGCTTGCCCAGCTCGCGGGCGGCCTCGACCGCCTGCTGGAAACCCTTCGGATCCGGCATCGCCTCGAGGTAGAGCCCGATCGCCGTGACCTCCTCGCGCTGCGCGAGGAGCTTGATCGCGTCGTGCAGATCGAACTTCAGCCGGTTCCCCAGCGAGACCATGTAGGCGATGGGCAGGCCGCGCCGCTGCATGGTGATGTTGAACCCGACGTTGGAGGACATCGTGATGATGGCCACGCCGCTGTCCACCCGGCGGCCCCCTTGCTGGTCGGGCCAGAGCGCCGCGCCGGTGACGTAGTTGAGCAGCCCGTAGCAGTTGGGCCCCACAAGCACCATGTCTCCCGAGGCGTCGAGAAGCTCGCGCGTGAGCTCGGAGCCCTCTTCGCCCGCCTCGGCGAAGCCGGTCGCGTAGGAGATGGCGCCGCCCGCATCCCGCGCCGCGAGACCCCTGATGATGTCGATGGTGAGGTTGCGGTTGACACCGACGTACGAGGCGTCCGGGCTGCCCGGCAGCTCGTCGACCGAGCGGTAGACCTTGCGCCCGTGGACCTCCTCGGCCTTGGGATGGACCGGCCAGATCTCGCCGTCGTAGCCCATGAGGTCGCACTGGCGGATCGCCTCCTGGGCCTGCGCGCCGCCGAAGACGGCTATCGAGCGCGGGTTCAAGAGGCGCTCGAATCGCGTCGGGTCGATGCTCACCGCATCCATCTCAACCTCCGTAGTCACGGGATCTCGTTGTTTTCGTCGTCGCGCCGGCGACGGTCAGGCGCGCGGGCGGGAGCCGCTCACAGCCTCAGGCCGCCGTCGACGGGGATCACCCGTCCGTTCACGTACTCGTTCTCGAGCGCGAAGCGCACGGCGTGCGACACTTCGGCGGGCTCCGCCATCCTGCGCAGGGGTATGGCGGACGTCAAGCGCTCGCGCGCCTCCTCGGGCATCGACTTGGCCATCTCCGTGGCCGTGAGGCCGGGCGCGACGGCGACGGCGCGGATGCCGTACCTGGCAAGCTCCAGCGCCCAGGTCCTGGTCATGGCGACGACACCCGCCTTGGCGGCGCTGTAGTTCGTCTGGCCGACGTTGCCCTTCCAGGACAGGGACGAGATGGACACGATGGCGCCGCCGGTGCCTTGGGCGACCATGTGGTAGGCCGCCTCGCGCGCGCACAGGAACACGCCGGTCAGGTCGACGTCGATCACCGCCTGCCACTTGGCGAGACACAGCTTCTCGATCACGTCGCCCTTCTTGCGCACAAGAAGACCGTCGCGGTTGAGGCCGGCGTTGTTGACGACGGCGTCGATGCCGCCCGCCTCGGCGACGAAGGCCGCGAACAACCGCTCGACGCTGGCCTCGTCGCTGACGTCCGCCGGCATCGTCCACAGCCGCAGTCCGAGCTCCTCGGCGTCGGCGCGGAGCTCGTCCAGAGCCCCCTCGTCGACGTCGCAGACACCGACGCGGGCTCCCTCCCCGGCCAGGTCAAACGCGAACGTACGGCCGAGGCCGCGCGCCCCGCCGGTGACGATGACGCGTGCTCCTGCGATCTCCATGGCTCACTCCTCCCTCCGGAGCCCGCCCGAGTGCACCGCGCGGCCGCGCGGTGCGTTCGGGCGGGCGGATCTACGCCGACGCGCGCGCCGGTGGGCGCCTCACGCGGGGGTGACGACCGAGTCGCGGCCGAGCGAGAAGGCCTTCTCGTTGACGGCGAAGATCTTGGCGGGCACGGCCTTCTCCAGGCCGCGCTGCCACGACTCGGCGGCGAAGGGAAACACCGAACTCGCCGCGCCCATCAGGGCGACGTTCACGGCGCGCACGGTGCCCGCCTCGCGCGCCAGGCCCTCGGCGTCCACGGCGAGGAGCCCGATGCCGCGCGCCCCGGCGGCGGCGGCCAGATCGTCCGGGTACGGTTGCTCGCGCCGCAGCACGCTGCCCGGCAGGATGCGCGTCGTCGCGGCGCAGACGAGCGTGCCACCTTCACCCAGCATGTCCAGCCCGCGGAAGCCCTCGAGCAGCTCCGTGGCGATCACGTAGTCGGGACGACGAAAGACGGGTGAGAAGACCCTGGGACCGAAACGCACCGTGCTCAGCACGCTGCCGCCCCGCTGAGCCATGCCGTGCACCTCGCTGGCTTTGACTTCGAGGCCTTCGGCGGAGGCCGTCTCGGCGAGGATGGCCGCCGCAAGCAGGATGCCCTGCCCGCCGACGCCGATCAGGGCGACGGTGGTGGTGTCGGAGGTGGCGCTCACGATGCCTCCTCTCCGAGGCTGAGGGTCAGCGCGCCGCGCTTGCAGACCTCGACGCAGAGGCCGCAGCCGGTGCAGACTTCGGTGATGCTGACGGTGTCCGCCTGAGGCGCGATGGCCGGACAGCCGATGGCGAGGCAGAGGCCGCAGAGGTTGCAGCGTTCGTCGTCGACGAGCACCGTGCCGTTCTTTTCGCGTACGAGGAGCGCGCACGGGGCCTGGGCGACGATCACGCCGAGACCCGGCGTCGCGACCTCCGTCTTGATGCCGTCGACGATGGCCTGATAGTCCTTGGCGTCGATGGTGGTGCAGCGCACGTGGATGCCCTCGCACAGCTCCTGGATGGTGATCGCCGGACCCTCGGTGAGGTCCGGGCGCACGCCGCTGCCCGGGGTTCCCTGGTGGCCGGTCATGGCGGTGGTGCGGTTGTCGAGGATCATGACGAGCCCGTCGGCCTCGTTGTAGGAGGCGCTGATGAGCGGCGTGATGCCCGAGTGGAAGAAGGTGGAGTCGCCGATGACGGCCGCGGCCGCCTTGCGCCCGAGCGCCTGGTTGAAGCCGGCCATCATGCCGATGCTGGCGCCCATGCAGAGTGAGCTGTCGAGGGCGTTGAGCGGCGGATCGGCGCCCAGCATGTAGCAGCCGATGTCGCCCATCGCGGCGAGCTTGTGGCGCTTGAGAGCCGTGAAGACCGAGCGGTGCCGGCAGCCCGGGCACAGCACCGGCGGGCGCACGGGCAGCTCCGATTCGGGCGCCGGCTCGGCGAGTCGCGGCGCCGGCGGGAACACCGGGCTCCGGCGCTGCGGCGGCTCGGTCGCGAGGTAGGGCTCGAGCGCCGCGAAGACGACGTCGGGCTCGAGCTCGCCGTCGGCGGGGATGGCCTCCTTGCCGACCACCGGCAGGCCGAGCATGCGCACGTGGTCCTCGATGAACGGGTCGAGCTCCTCCACCACGAACACCCTGGACACACGCTCGTAGAGGTCGGCGATCTTGTGGTAGGGCGGCGGGTATGACAAGCCGAGCTTGAGGTGCCACGCCTCGGGGAAGGCCTCACGGGCGTACTGGTGGACGACGCCGGAGCTGATGATGCCGAAGTCGGCGGTGCCTTCGAGGAGCACGTTGAGCGGGCTCGATTCGCTGCGCTCGCGCAGCCGCTGCAGCCGCTCGATGATGAACCGGGTACGGAGTCGGGCCCACTGCGGCACCATGAGGTGCTTGGTGATGTCCTTGACGTACTCGATGCGCTCGGGCTCGAGGCGCTCGCCCTGCACGACCTGGCCGCGGCCGTGCGAGAGCTTGGTGCTCGAGCGCAGGAGCACGGGCGTGTCGAACTCCTCCGAGATAGCGAACGCCTCCGCGACGAAGTCGTAGGCTTCCTGGCTGTTCGAAGGCTCGAGCATCGGGATCTTGGCGAAACGGGCGTAGTGGCGGCTGTCCTGCTCGTTCTGCGACGAGTTCATCCCCGGGTCGTCGGAGCTGACGATGACCAGCCCGCCGTTGACTCCCGTTTCGGTCAGCGTGAGCAGTGGGTCGGCGGCCACGTTGAGCCCCACGTGCTTCATGGCGACGAGGGTGCGCACGCCCGCCCGGGAGCACCCGACCGCGGTCTCGAGCGCGACCTTCTCGTTGACGCACCACTGGGCGTGGATGCCGCCAAGCCCGGCAGCCGTCTCGATGATCTCCGTGGATGGGGTCCCCGGGTAGGCACAGGCGAAGCCGGCGCCGGCGCGTGCGGCGCCGTACGCGATGGCTTCGTTGCCCATGAGGAAGAGTGGAGTGTCCATGGCCGCCACCTTAGCCGAATGATTTCCGAATCGCCGCACTGTTATCAGGAGCTATTCCTGAATTGTCGCCGTAGTATAGGACGCACTGCGGTCTCTTGGCAACAGACCGCAATACATGCGTCAAGGTCATCCCGCGTACTCCTCCCTGAGGGTCTTCTTGTCGAGCTTGCCGACGCTCGTCCTGGCGAGCTCGGGCACGAACACGATACGGTCGGGCACCGCGTACTTCGAGATGATCCCGCGCGCGGCGTGATCGAGCGCGAAGGCGCGGATGGCGTCAGCATCGTCGGACGCGCCATCCTTGAGGACCACCAGCGCGAGGGGACGCTCGCCCCACTTCTCATCGGGGACGCCGATCACCGCCACCTCGCTCACGATCGGGTGCTGGCCGATGATGTTCTCGAGATCGAGCGAGGAGATCCACTCGCCGCCGGTCTTGATCACGTCTTTGATGCGGTCCGAGACCTGCAGGTAGCCCTGCTCGTCGATGAAGCCGATGTCGCCGGTGTGCAGATAGCCCCCGGCCCAGAGCGCCGCCGAGTTCCGTTCATCTTTGAGGTACCCCATCGTCGCCCAGGGAGCGCGCACGACGATCTCCCCGGTGGCCTTGCCGTCGTGAGGCACATCGTTCATCTCGGCGTCGACGACGCGCAAGTCCACCAGGGGGTTCGGCCGGCCGGCCCTGCAGCGGATCTCGACCTGGCGCTCCTCGTCCATGCCGGACGTGTCCGGCGGGAGCTGGGCGCTCGCGATGAACGGGCCGGTCTCGCTGAGGCCGTAGCCGCCGAAGATGTCGATCCCCCTGGCCAGGGCATCCCTGCACAACGCCTTGGGCAATGGCCCGCCGCCGATGATCACCTTCCAGCCGGCGAGGTCGGTGTGCTCCATCGCCGGGCTGCCCAGCAGCATGAACATGATCGTGGGCACGCAGTGCGAGAAGGTCACTCCCTCCCGCCTGACCAGGCTCAATAGCGCGGCGGGGTCGTAGCGGCCCGGGTAGACCTGCTTGACGCCCATGAGCGTCGCCATGTACGGGTAACCCCAGGCGTGCGCGTGGAACATGGGCGTGATCGGCATGTAGACGTCGTCCCGGTGGAAGCTGCCCTGCCCGGGGGCGATGGCCATGGCCGTGAGGCCGGACAGGGTGTGCAGCACGAGCTGTCGGTGGCTGTATTGAACGCCCTTGGGCAGCCCGGTCGTCCCGGTCGTATAGAAGGTCGTGGCGCACGTGTCCTCGTCCAGTTCGGGGAAGGCAAACGACTCGCAGCTGTGCGCGAGCAGTCCCTCGTACTCGGCGTCGAGCGGCACACTCGTCGCCGGAGGCTCCGCAAGGTCGCTGAGGAGGACGAACCGTTTGACCGAGGTCAGACGGTCCTCGATCTGCTCGAGGACCGGGAGGAACTCGGCGTTCACGAGGAGCACGTCGTCGTCGGCGTGGTCGATCGTGTACAGGATCTGCTCCGGCGAGAGACGCACGTTCACGGTGTGCAGGACCGCACCCATCATGGGCACGGCGAAGTAGCACTCCAGGTATCGGTGGCTGTCCCAGTCCATGACGCCGACGGTGTCCCCCGGCTTCACGCCCAGACTCGTCAGGCCGTTCGCGAGCCGGCCGACGCGGGCGACGAGGTCCCTGTAGGTGTAGCGCACCAGGTCGCGGTAGACGATCTCCTGGTCGAGCGCGAAGGCCCGCGGCGCGTGGAGCAGGTGCTTGACGAGCAACGGAGAGCGGTAGGCCGCGGGAGTCCTGTCGATGATCCGCGCCGGCATGGGCGCCTCCCCTCCCCGGGTGCCAGGACTCAAACGAGCTCGAGGGCCGTTGCGATCGAGACCCCGCCGCCGCCGCACAGGGTGGCCAGACCAAGCGTCTTGCCGCGCCGGCGCATGGCGTGCAGCAGAGTGACGATGAGCCGGCACCCCGTCGACCCGACCGGATGCCCGAGGCCGATCCCGGAGCCGTTCACATTGGTGATCTCACGGTCGAGCCCAAGGTCCCGCTCGCAGGCGAGGTATTGCGACGCGAAGGCCTCGTGGACCTCGAGCAGCTCGAAGTCGGCGACCCCGAGCCCCGCCCGTCGCTTCAGGTCCTGGACCGCCGGGATGGGGCTCAGCCCCATGACGGAGGGCTCGCAGCCGCCGTAGCCGACGCCGCGGATGCGCGCGAGCGGCCGGACTCCCAGCTCGCGCGCCTTCGCGCTCGACATGATGACCACGGCGCTCGCGCCGTCGTTGATCCCCGCGGAGTTGCCCGCCGTGACCTTGCCGAGGTCCGGCATGAACGCGGGACGCAGCGCCGCGAGGTCGTCCATCGTGAGGCCCGCGCGGAAGTGCTCGTCGCGGGCGAACAGGAGCGGCGGCTTGCCGCGCCGCTGAGGGACCTCGACCGGCACGATCTCGTCGCCGAAGTCGCCCTCCTCTGTCGCACGCTCGACGTTGCGATGGCTGCGCAGCGCCACCTCGTCCATCTCCGATCGGGAGAGGCCGTACTGCTCGGCGATGAGCTCCGCCGTGTGCCCCATGACGTAGGGCTGGCCCTGCAGCTGAGCGAGGACGGGGCGCCCGGTCACGTCGCCGTCCGAGGGGCACGGGTGATACCGGGAGCCACAGTAGAGGCCCTCGATCACCTGGTCGTCGATGGTCTGGTTCTGGAGCCGGGCGCCCCATCGTGCCGTCGGGATCGCGTAGGGCACGCCGGACATGACTTCGACGCCGCCCGCGACGATGACGTCGGCGAGCCCCGCCTTGATCATTGCCATGCCCGAGACGACCGCCTCCATCGCCGACACGCACACGCGATCCATCGACACCGCCGTCGCCGTGACCGGGATGCCGGCCGCGATGGCCGCCGAGCGGGCGACGCTCTTGGTGAGGTAGGGCTCGAAACAGCTGCCGAGCCGGACGTCGTCGACGACCTCCGGCTCGATCCCCGCGCGGGCCACGGCCTCGCGGATGACGACCGCGGCGAGCGCGTACGGCGGGACGTCCTTGAGCGCGCCTCCGAACGCGCCGATCGCCGAGCGACACGCGGACGCGACAACGACATCATCCATGGGTACCTCTCTCCAGCTCGTCATTGCATCCTCCGCTGTCTCTGCTGTCAGGGAGCCATTCGATGGCAGTCCCCCCCGTCAGATGAACTCCGTGTGGCCGTCCACGCCGATCGCCTGCCCCGAGATGCGCGCCCCCTGCTCCGAGCAGAGGAAGAGGATCATCGCGGCGACGTCGTCCGCGGTGACGAACGTGCGCAGCGAACAGCCGCGCACCCACTGCTCGCGCAGGTCTTCGCAGGTGATGCCTCTCTCGTCCGCCTCGAGGCGCATGACCCTCTCAAGCCGCTCGCCGACGACGCTGCCGGGGCAGAGGGCGTTGGCGCGCACGCCGAACGGCCCGAGCTCCATGGCGACCGTCTTCATCAGGCCGATGAGCCCCCACTTGCTGGCCACGTACGGCGCCCTGCTCGGGCCACCGAACACGCCGTAGTGCGACGACATGATGATGATCGAGCCGGAGCGCTGCTCCTTGAAGACCGGGGCGGCGCGGCGCGTACAGAGGAACGCCCCGGTGAGGTCGACGTCGATGGTGCGCTGCCAATCGGCGAGCGACACGTTCTCGATGCACGCCACCGGGCCGCCGACGCCGGCGTTGTTGACGAGGACGTCGAGTCCCCCGAGGTGCGCCTGCGCCTCCCCGAAGAGACGGTCCACATCGGCCTCCCCGGCCACGTCGGCGACCGTCGCCCCAACGCGCGGTTCGGCCTCCCGCAACCCCTCCACGGCAGCGGCGTCCACGTCGCAGGTGAAGACCGTGGCGCCGGAGTCCAGGAACCGTTTGACGATCACGTTGCCGATCCCGCTTCCTCCGGCCGTCACGATCACCCGTGCGCCGGCCAGGCCTGTGAGCTGCATCACGCACCATCCTTCGAGTCGGAGGCTGAGACCCAATCAGCGGTTCGCAGCCACTCATTCTACGTCGGACGGGGGAACGTCAAGCGCCGCGCCGGCGGGCATCGCACGGCCAATGGCCGGCGGTCCGTGTCAACGGGCCGGCTGAGGCAGACCGAGCTTGGTGCGCGCCTCGGCGGTCGTCAGGGTACGAGCGCCAAGCGCGTCGACTAGCGCGACCGCCTTCTCTACCAACTGCGCGTTGCTGGCGAAGACACCGCGCCGCAGGTAGAGGTTGTCCTCCAGCCCGACGCGGACATTGCCACCCAGCAGCACGGACTGGGCCACGATCGGCATCTCCATGCGGGAGATCGCGAAGGCCGCCCACACGGCGCCGGGCGGCAGCAGGTCGACCATCGCCGCCATGGTGCGCGTGTCGGCGGGCGCACCGTAGGGGATGTCGAGGCAGAGCTGGAACAACGGCGCGCCGTCGATGAGCCCCTCGTCGACGAGCTTGTTCGCGAGGCGCACGTGACCCGTGTCGAAGACCTCGAGCTCCGGCTTGACGCCGAGCTCCTGGACCCGGGCGGCCATGGTGCGCAGCTGGTTGGCCGTGACCACTGCCACGTAGTCGCCGTCGGAGAAGTTCATGCTGCCGCAATCCAGCGTGCACATCTCGGGGCGCAGGGCCTCGATGTGCTCCAACCGCTCCAGAGCGGGGATCATATCGCTGCCGGGCGCGGCGAGCGATGGATGGGCGTCGTCCACGATGAGGTCGCCGCCCATGCCGGTGGTCAAGTTGATGATGACGTCGGTGCCGCTCGCGCGGATGCGGTCGACGACCTCCCGGTAGTACTCGAGCTTGCGCGACGGCGTGCCCGTCTGCGGGTCGCGCACGTGGATGTGCGCGACGGCGGCGCCGGCCCTGGCGGCGCCAACGGCCGCGGCCGCGATCTGCGCCGGCGTCACCGGGAGCTCGGGGTGGATGCCGGCGGTGTCACCGGCGCCGGTGACGGCACAGCTGACGATGACCTCGTAGTTCATCCTTCCTCCTTCGCCCGGGGGCTCATCCTCATCATCGAGTCTCCGGCCCGCTCGACATGCGCTCGAGCCAGTCGCCCACCAGCGCCCGGAAGGGCCCCGGACGTTCCATGCGACCGAGCTGGTGCCCCGCCATGTCCAGTACCGCATAGGTGGCTCGGGGGAACTCGTCCAGCAACGACCACGCCGGCCGGTACCCGACCGTCGAGTCCTGACGGCCGGCCAGGATGAGGCTGGGCCTATCGAACGGAGGCCCGCGGCGACCGGCTGCGCCGGTCGCGATGAGGTTCGCCTCGAGACGCGCGAGGAACGCGTAGTCGGCCCTCCGGTAGGCGGGCATGTCGTGAGCTCTGATCTCGTCGACCATCCAGCGCTCGTGCACGACCAGCGTGTCCGGCAGCCACTCCTCGTCGGGCGCGAGATCCTCAAAGATCGAGGGGTCCTCGATGAGCACGCAGACGTCGGTGGGGTCCAGGGAGCCGTCCGGCGCGGAGATGGCGGGGACGAGGAGACCGGCGCCCGCCAACCGGTCGGGGATGAGCCGGACCAGCCCCACCGCAAGGCGGCCTCCGTAGGAGCTGCCGGCGATCGCGAACCTGCCGCCCGGCACCACCGCATCGACGAAGTCGCAGACGACGCAGAGCATCTGGTCTTCCGTCGAGAGCCACTCGGGGGCGGGGGTCGACCCGTGGCCCGGGAGGTCGAGGTAGATGCGCTGCCACCCGGGATGCTCGTCGAAGACCGGCTCGAGATCGGCGAGCATGTAGTCCCGGTCCGCCGACCAGCCGTGGATGAGCAGGATCGGCCTCCCTTCCCCACGCACCTCGTAGGCGATCGGGATGCCCTGGACGTCGATCGGCGACGGCGTCATCGATCCTCCTCGTGACCGGTCATGTCAGGCGAGCACGACGGCGAGGTCCTCGCACGACTGGAAGACGTGCGCGCCCCACTCCTCGTACAGCTCCTGCGGCGACGACGAGAACATCGCGATCACCACCCCGGCCTCCTGGTTCACGTAGACGCGCTGGCCCAGCCAGCCGACGGCGCTGAACACCGTATGGTCGGCCAGCTCGCGGACCCAGAAGCAGCTCCGGTACGAGCAGCCGGCGTAGTCGCCGCCCCACGTCTCGGCGGCGGCGGCGAACGCGGCCTTGTCGCCGTTGCGCCTGACGTCGTCCAGCCAGCGCTCGGGGACCACCTGGACACCGTCGAGGCGGCCGCCCTGCGCGAGCATCAGGCCGAAGCGGGCGAGGTCACGGAGACTACACGCCAGGCCGCCGTCCAGCTGCGCGCTGCCGGCGCCATCGAGGAGGAGGTACGCGTCGTGCTCGGCGCCGAGCCTGCTCCAGAGGTGCCTCCTCACGAGCTCCGGCACGGACAGTCCTGTGGCTCTCTCCATGACCCAGCCGAGCACGATGGTGTTCAGCGAGACGTAGTGGAACAGGGCGCCGTGCCCGCCCTCCGTGCGGGTGGTCGTGGCGAAGTCGTAGGCGGACCCCGGCTCGTCGTCGGCGAGCGCCGGCTGCACGCCCTGGAGGCGGCACAGACGGGCGCCGTCGTACTGCGGCCGGTCGAGGTCGTCCTCGTAGCGGATGGCCACGGTCATGTCCAGGAGGTGCCGCACGGTGGCGTCACGGTACGCGCTGTGGGCGAGCTCCGGGACGTGCGCGGCGACGGCATCGCCGACCGCGAGGCTCCCGGCCTCGACGAGGCCGGCCACCACACACGAGGTCACCGCCTTGGTGATCGACTGGGAGAGGTGGGGCGTCTCGGGCGTCATGCCGCGCAGGTAGCGCTCGTAGACGATGCGCCCCTCGCGCAGGACGAGCATGCCGTCAACGCACGCCCCGGCGAGCATCTCGCGCACCGTCCACGCGGTGCCGTCGGCCTTGCCGACCCGGACCGCATCCAGATCCAGCGGTTCCTCCGGGAGCGCGAGGACGGGCTGCTGTCGTGACGACACGTCGGCGGTCGGCGACACCTGCCGGGCGTGCTGCATGTACCAGTGCGTCAGGCGCGGATCGCTGTAGGCCTGCTCCGCCGCCACCCGCTGCTCGGGCGGCGGCGGAAAGCCGCGCATCACGCGATCGTCGGTCACGTCCACGTCAGACACGGACCAGCACCTCCGGGCGTCGTGCCGCCGCCGCCGCTGCGGGCGGCGGCGGCGCCAGGGGGAACGTTACGCCGGCGCGTGGAGCAGG
>Ga0209254_10005756_pt1 | contig 11392 bp, 10 predicted proteins | sample FrelakmetDIP11DI_FD_187148 | JGI IMG/M metagenome (GOLD analysis project Ga0209254, IMG submission 187148) | Freshwater lake sediment microbial communities from the University of Notre Dame, USA, for methane emissions studies - DIP11 DI (SPAdes)... | ecosystem: Environmental > Aquatic >... | reverse complement strand
CGAACTGTGGGGGTTTGCTGGTAACTTTGAATAAGAAAGATGCGAAATGTACCCTGTGTGAAAAGAAATTCTCGCTTGAAAAAATTCAAGAAAAGGAACCTGCAGGCGCTGCTTGAGATGGATTATCACGGTCCAATTGATTTTAATTGCATATTTCCCAAATTTGCCCTACAATTAATATTGAAATGGATTGGAAAGTAACTACTCTCCTATAAGGGAGGAATAAATTGATGGAAAAATATTCGGTTTACCTCAAAAATCCAAAATACACCGGTTCAGCTGCTTTTATCCTGGGGTTAATCATTGGTCTGGTTGTACTGGGATGGGGTCTTTTTCCTGTTCAATGGACAGACGCTGCCCCATCTAATCTCAGCCACGATTACCAGATGGATTACTTAAAAATGACCGTAGTGACTTATGATGCGGATGGTGACCAGCAAATGGCAAGTATGCGCTGGGAAGCTCTTGGGGAGGATGCACCGGATTTGTTATTGGAACTTCAACAGTATACCAGCGTTGACCAGGAAGCTCTGGACGACTTTACCAAGGATGTTGTTGAAGCTGCTCCATTAAGTGAGAATCCGGAAGGACAATCCCCAACAATCCCTGTTGTGGAGAGTGAATCGGAAACTGAAAGTGGATCGGGAACCAGCCCCGTGGTCCTTTTACTGGTTGTCTGCCTGCTGACACTGCTTGTTGGTGGAGCCCTGGTTTATGTTTTGTTCATTCGCCGCAAGCGTAAAAGCCCGGGGAAACCGCCTAGCATAGACTCCAGTCAATATCCACCTGCTGAAGAGCCTGCCGAGACTGTCGAGACTGTCAATACTGTCGATAACGCCGGTACCGGGCCGGATAAAGCGGTGGCTAATTTTACAACTGTATATACCGCCGGCGATGAACTTTATGATGATTCCTACAGTATCGATTCACAAAATGGTGAATTCCTTGGGGAATGCGGGCTAACCATTTCTGAAACGATCGGGGTAGGTGAGCCAAAGAAAGTCACAGCATTTGAAATATGGTTGTTTGATAAAAATGATATCCAGACAATCACCAAAGTGCTGCTGAGTGAAAATGCCTTTAACGACGAAAGTTTCCGTAAACGAATGATGGCAAAAGGCGAGCCGGTTCTGGTTCAACCAGGCAGTCAGATAATCCTGGAGACGGCAACACTTCAACTTGAGGCACATATTGTGAATCTTGTTTACGGGATAAGCGCCATGCCGGAAAATAGTTACTTTGAGCGGTTGGACATTGAACTTTCAGTATGGCCAAAAAAATAAACAGGTTTCCTTAATTAATTGAAAAGACCAGGTTTATCTCCTGATCTTTTCTATTAATTTATTTCAGTGATGAGGAAATTCTTCAATTTTAATAATTTTTATAACCAGGTCTCCATCCGGTGTATCCACCTTGACGACATCGCCGACCCTTTTAGTTAGAATAGCCTTACCTATCGGGGATTCGAAAGAAATTTTCCCCTTCTTTGGATTTGCTTCTTTAGGGCCTACCATATGATAGGATTCGGGCGGATAACCATCCTCCTGAATAGTGACCAGATTACCAATTCCGATTTCTTCCGAACTTACCGGGATTTCATCAATAATTTTGGCGTTTTTTAGAATAAATTCAAGTTCCTGGATGCGACCCTCCAGGAATCCCTGTTCCTCCTTGGCAGCCAGGTAATCGGCATTTTCAGAAAGATCTCCCTGCTCGATGGCTTCTCGAAGCCGCTTAGATAATTCGGCGCGTGCAGAACTTTTTAATTCGTCCAATTCTTTTTGCAGGCGCTCAGAGCCTTCTTTGGTAATGTAAGTTGCACCTATCATGGTTACTCCATCATTTAGCGATAAAAGTTTGGTTGATCCGAAGGATCATGGTAGTAAGGTCGGATCAAATAATCTGCGGTGTTCATCGATGGCAAAACGATCCGTCATGCCAGCGATATAATCGCATATCGTCCTTTCTTTCCCAAAAACTCCGATTGAACTCTCAATATGGTCTGGCAGGATATTGGTTTCAGAATTATAAGCATTATACAAATCGTTTAATACCCTATCTGCTTTAACCGCCATCCGTTTTACACGATAATGCTGATATAGATATTTGAACAGGAAATCCTTCAGCTGGCGGTTTTTCCGGTGAATCTCTTCACTGAAGGAGACAATATTATAAGCAAGTTCCTGAATATCGGCTACGGTTTTGCACCCACTTTCCTTGATCATACGGCTGGTATTTTCCACAATGTCGGTTACTTCAAGGCCAATCAGTTGGCGTATGATTTCATGGCGGGTCAATTCATCCAGTTCGGTTCCGTGCCACCTGACTTGAATAATCAGGTTCTCCCAGAGTTCAATATTACCCAGCATGGATGGGTTGATCATCTGAGAATGCAGTCCGTCATCCAGATCATGAGCCGTATATGCCAGTTCATCCGCCACGTTGGCAATTTGAGCCTCCAGACATGCTCTCAAATGCGGATTGTAATCTTTTGAATCAGAGAGATCATATTCTGATTCGTGTTTTACAATCCCCTCCAGAACTTCCCAGGTAAGATTCAAGCCGTTGAATTCCCGGTACCTTTTTTCAAGCTGGGTCAAAATTCTCAAAGACTGTTTGTTATGGTCAAAACCCCCGAAATTTTTCATCAGCCGAGAAAGGCTCGTTTCACCGGAATGCCCGAAGGGAGGATGTCCAAGGTCGTGAGCCAGGCAGATCGTTTCAATCAGGTCTTCATTACCCCCCAAAGCTCGGGCAATTGTTCGTCCGATTTGTGCAACTTCGAGTGTATGGGTCAGGCGAGTCCGGTAATAATCTCCTTCATAATTGATAAACACCTGGGTTTTATACTCAAGCCTGCGAAAAGCAGTGGTATGAATGATACGATCACGGTCCCTCTGGAAGCATGTGCGATATACAGGCTCCTCTTCAGGATATTTTCGTCCCCGGGAGTCTTTGCTTTTAATGGCGTAGGTTGCCAGGGTACGGTTTTCATTTAATTCCAATTGTGCTCGAGTCAACATGTTTTTTATTATTTCTCCTCAGGAGACTTTATGCTAACGAGAAATCAATGTCCCGCCCGGGCTGTCAGTCAGGCTTTGGTAAATATTATCTACAGGATTTCCGGAAAGAATAGAGATTTTTAAACCCGGGATATCCTTCACCAGTTTCAACATTGTAGACACTTTTAATGCCATCCCGCCGGTGACATCCACGGAAGTCGAACCGGATAAACTGTGCTTCATAGATTGATAATTTTCTGGATTGATCTCATGAATAAGCTCAGTACATACCGGGTAGTCTGCCCAAACACCCTCTTCAATCCCTGCAAGAATGATGCGATCTGGCAGGAATATTCTAGCCATGTAATGAAATAATTCCTCCGTGGATAGAATTGTTCCACCCAGGGATCGATCAAAAATTACATCTCCAGAGATCACCGGGATGATCCCGGCAGACATTGCCGCAAGCATCGGATCCAGATCCCACGAAATGATTTTTTTGTTATCGGTTCTTACTCCAGCAGAAGGGGGAAAAGCCAGCACGGGTAGTCCAACCGAGATAAGTGTATCAATCACAATTTGATTTAATTTTCGCGCTGCTGACCACACTTCAATAAATCCCTGCCATTGCAGGGGATTATCCACACCCTTCCTTGTTCCGTATTTTCTGGCCGGCATATGACCAAATGAACCGGAGCCATGCCCGATCAGCAGGCGTATAGCTGGCTTTGATTCATGAGCGCGTTTTATCTCGGCAGCAATCCGAAGCAGCACATCATAGCGCACCGTCTGGGATTGGTCCTTATCAGTGATGAGCGACCCCCCTAATTTTATAAAAATCAGCGGATTATCCATGGGTCATTTCCTTATTCCATGGGATTATCAATGATTGTGCAGGTGGTTCTAACCGCTCCGGCGTTCTCCAAGCTTTTCATCAAACCATCCACATCTTCATCCATGGGAAGTACAATTATATTCCCTCCCTGCCCGCCACCACTCAGCTTGGCACCGAGAGCCTTACATCCTATGGCGGTCTTAACCAGGTGGTCAATTTCCGGGCTGGAGACACCCAGTTCGCATAGCAAGTTTTGGTTCCTGTTCATGAGCAATCCAAGCGGGTCAACAAACCCATTTTCCAGGCAATTTCTGGCTTGCTGGACGATTTCCCCAATTTCGTGAAATATTCTGTTGAATGTGTTGGTGTCTGCCTGCCAGCTGCTTCTAACCTGGGCAACCACCCTGGCTGTTTCTTTCTTAATCCCGGTATCTGCAATAATAATTTTTACAGGCTGAGCGACCTTCACGGGTATAAAGGGTCGGCCGCGTTGGAAGTATACCGGTTCCTGGTAAGTGATGACCGTATTATCAATCCCGGAAGGATTACCGTGATAGATTTTCTCAATATCAAAAGCCAGGGCGGATATTTCTTCGAGGGATAATGGTTGATTCACCACACTGGCGAAGGCTTTGATAAGGGCAGTTGATATAGCAGCTCCCGAACCCATACCGGCAGCAACCGGAATTTCGGAATGGATGGAGATTTTCAAGGCAGGCAGTGATGGATTATTGAAGTAATCAAGGAGATTACAAATTAAAACCCGGATAGGGTTTGTTTGGGGAAGGAGGTTGATCTCCCCGTGGAACCCTATATCCGGGGCATTTAATTGGATTTTTCCTGGATCATTTTCACTGATTGTTTCAATCCTTACATGCGCTTTTAACTGAGTCACCGGAGCTGCAATTGCCGGATATCCATAAACAACTGCATGTTCCCCGAATAAAATTACCTTACCTGGAGAAGTAGCAGACCAAATCGTCATAATTGGGTGGTTTCCGGATCAATAGAGGTAAAAAATGATTAATACAGACAATCCATACATCGCAATGGTAACCTGTAAAGGACGGTCGGAAAGCACCAGTTCATCCGGTGCCCCACCTTCACCCTGCATCTGGATGAGGAAAAGATAGCGGAAAATCCCGTAAATTACAAATGGAATGGTGAGCATCATGGCATGATTATCGGGTAAATTTGGAGCGGAGAAGGTATACAGGCTGTATGCCATGATAGTTGTGCTGGATACAATTGTGATCAGGGTGTCCAGGAAGGGGATACTGTAGCCATCCAGGACACGCCTGTGGGAGTTTGCATCATCATCTAAAAGCATAAGCTCAGCGCGGCGTTTCCCAAACCCGATATAGAGGGCAAGCAGGGTGGTAACCACGTAGAGCCAAGGAGAAAACCGTTCTACCTGGATAAGGCTTACACCAGCTGCAACCCTCATTACAAAACCTGCCGCAATAATCATCACATCGATTAAAGGTACGTGTTTTAACCAGAATGAATAGAGCAGGAAAGTAATGAAATAAATCAGGCTGATCAACATAAATGAAGGAGAAAGCAAATAGGACAGGGTAAGAGTGATCACAACAATCACCATGGCCACAACTGCGGCAACCTTAACAGGTAATTGACCAGACGCAATGGGCCTGTTCATCTTTCTTGGGTGTTTGCGATCTGCCTCTATATCCGCAATATCATTAATGATATAAACAGTGCTGGAAAGGAAACTGAATAAGAAAAAACCAAAAATGGTTTGAAGAAGTGCCTCGGGATTGGTCAACTGCCTGTCAAAAACCAGAGCAGCAAATATAAAGAGGTTCTTTGTCCATTGTTTTAGACGCATTGTTGTAATAATTGCTTTAATCATGGCGATATCATATCATAAATTTTTTGCTAACCCGCATCTACAAAGTAAAATTAATCAATGAGTAAAGTACGATTAGATGTTCTCATGATGCAGCTCAAGCTGGTTGAAAGCCGTTCCAAGGCACAGCGATTAATCATGGCCGGGGAGGTTGCTGTGAATGGGCAAATGGTATTGAAAGCCTCCGATATGGTTGCTGTAGATGCGGGTATCACAATACAGCACGCTCCGCCATTTGTATCACGCGGGGGTGAAAAGTTAGAGGCTGCTCTAACTGCATTTAATTTAACCGATCTAATTGGCAGGATTTGTGTGGATGTTGGATCATCAACAGGGGGTTTTACAGATTGCCTCCTTCAGCATGGGGCAGAGAAGGTTTTTGCAGTGGATGTTGGATATGGTGTCCTGCATTGGAAACTACGCAACCACCCCCGTGTCATCGTGATGGAGCGAACCAATGCAAGATTTGTTGATGCCTTTCCGGAGAAAATAGAACTTGTTACGATTGATGCTTCTTTCATTTCCCTGAATATTCTGATGCCTGTCTGCTCTGGCTGGTTCCAACCCGAGGGAGGGCAGGTTGTAGCCCTAATAAAACCTCAATTTGAGGCGGGGGTTAAGGATGCCGCCCGGGGAAAAGGTGTAATCCGCAGTGCTGAGATCCACCGAAAGGTGCTTCAGAAGGTATTGTCATTTGCAGAACGCAGCAATTATCAGTGCAGGGGTTTGATTCGTTCCCCTATAGTTGGGCATAAAGGGAATATAGAATTCCTGGCTCACTTCGAATACCCTTTGGTTAATCCACCGCCATTTCTGCCAATGATTGACGCAGTTATTGGAGAGCAGGGATAATTGCGTAACCAGGCGGAAGACGAGCCCGCAGGTATGTTGTTTAATAAAATAAGGTATACTACTAGCCGTCTATGAGTGAACAAATCCGAAATTTCTGTATTATTGCTCATATAGATCACGGCAAGTCAACCCTGGCGGATCGTATGCTGCAGATGACTGGAACCATTTCTGACCGGGATATGGTAAACCAGGTATTGGACAGCATGGATCTGGAAAGGGAAAAGGGCGTTACCATTAAAGCTTCGGCAGTCCGCATGCACTATACAGCTGATGATGGACAAACCTACTGGCTGAACCTGATTGATACACCCGGGCATGTAGATTTTTCGTATGAAGTCAGCCGGGCATTATTTTCCTGCGAGGGTGCGGTCCTGGTCGTTGACGCCACTCAGGGAATTGAAGCACAAACGCTGGCAAATCTTTATATCGCCCTGGAAGCCGACCTGGTGATAATTCCGGTAATCAATAAAATAGACCTGCCCTCCGCGCGACCCGAAGAAGTTTCAGAAGAGATCTCAAATTTATTGGGCACCCCGATTTCTGAGGTTTTGTGCATTTCTGCCAAGGAAGGTAAAAATGTGGACAAGGTGCTTGAGGCGATTGTCGCCCGGATTCCTCCTCCAAAAGGGAATCCAGCCGATCCACTAAGAGCCTTGATATTCGATTCCCATTATGATTCATATAAAGGGGTTATTGCTTATATCAGGGTAATGGAAGGATCAATAATCCTGACAGATTCTTTGCGATTAATGGTTACAGGCACCACCATTAAACCACTGGAGATTGGGATTTTTTCTCCTGGAATGAAACCGGTTGATACTCTTTCGGCTGGCGATGTTGGATATATTGCTACCGGGCTAAAAACTGTCTCTGAGTGCCGGGTAGGGGATACTTTTACCAATGCAAACCAACCTGCCAAAGAACCTTTACATGGATATCAAAAAATAAAACCAATGGTGTTTGCCGGTATTTACCCGGTTGATGGAGATGATTACGAGGAATTGCGGGATTCTTTGGAAAAACTCCAGCTAAATGATGCCTCTTTGTTTTACCAGCCTGAAAAATCCCAGGCCTTAAATTTTGGCTTTCGATGTGGTTTTCTTGGTTTGTTCCATATGGAGATAATCCAGGAAAGGCTGGAAAGAGAGTATTTCCTGGATATTGTGGTTACCGCTCCATCGGTAGAGTATGAAGTCATCCTGACCGGTGGAAGACCAATCCGCATAGATTCACCAGCACTGCTTCCGGATGAAGAGGGTGTGGAAGATATAAGAGAGCCATGGATGTACCTGCAAATTTTCAGCCCGGTGGATTATTATGGCACCATCATGGAGCTGGTAAAGAATCACCGTGGAATTTATGTTACCCAGGAATATCCGGCACCCAACCGGATCCACATGAGCTTTGAAATCCCCCTTTCCGAACTTATTGTCAATTTCTTTGACGAGCTAAAGTCCCGCACGCGCGGTTATGCCTCAATGGATTACCAGTTTGCTGAATATAGATCCGGCAATCTGGTAAAACTGGAGGTTCTGGTGGGTGGAGAGCCAGTCGATGCCCTTACTGCCATTGTCCACAAAGAGGATGCTTATCATCAGGGACAGGCATTGGTGACTAAATTAAGGAAGCTTATCCCGAGGCAGTTATTTGATGTACCAATACAGGCATCTTCGGAGGGACGGGTTATCTCACGGGCTAACGTAAAAGCCTTGCGTAAGGATGTTCTGGCAAAATGCTATGGGGGGGATATCTCTCGCAAGAAGAAATTGCTCGAAAAGCAAAAAAAGGGCAAAAAGCGAATGAAGATGGTTGGGAATGTAGAGATCCCCCAAGAAGCATTCATGGCAGTCTTACGCCTGGGGGATGAGTGAGTTCTGGTTCTGCATCCATATGGCACGAGTTTAAGCGCTGGTTTCCAGGATTTTTCATCAGCGTGATCGCATTGCTGGTTCTATTCCGAATTGCTCCATTGCATGATGTGGTGAAAGCCTTCTCGACGATTAAATTGAGTCATATTATTGTCGGTATTTTCCTTACGATTGTTTCCTTACTGACACGTGCTGTTGCATGGAGAATTCTCCTCCAAAAACAGGCCAGCCTGAGCGAAACCTTTTTTGGATTAAATGTTGGATACCTTATTAATAATATATTTCCTCTGCGGGCGGGTGAACTCGCCCGGGCATATATTGTTGGATTGAGTTCTGGCCTGGGTTCTTTATACGTTTTTTCCACTATTGTGATTGAACGGGCATTTGATGTGGCAATATCAGCTGGTCTTCTATTGACAACTCTGCCGCTTGCGCTTGAGTTAGCCTGGGCGAAACCTATTGCGCTGACCACATTTGTTTTGGTCTTAGTTGGATTGTTCACCTTATATTTGGTGGCACGCAATAATCAACTCATCAAGAGATGGGTTAATCGTTTTGGAAACCGTTCAGAGTATATAAAGCGGACAATTCTGCCCAGGATAGATTCCCTGCTGGATGGTTTTTCTATCATGACCAATCTCAGGCAGTTTTTCCTCAGCGTTTTTTGGATTATTATCACATGGGTGATATGGGTTCTACTATATTATGTGGTTTTGTTATCCATAGCGCCTGAGGCTCCTTTTTGGTGGGCTGCCTTTGCGGATGGTGTGCTTTCAATGGGGATCGCATTGCCTTCCGCACCCGGGGCTCTTGGAATTCTGGAAGCCGCTATTGTCGGTGCATTGGGAATACTTGGCATTGATCCATCCACTGCATTAGCCTATGCAATTACCATGCGGATAATGCAGTTTACCGTAACAGGCATACTAGGTCTTATTGGCATTGCAAAGGCTGGCAGCTCCCTTGGTGGAATATTTTCTGCGATTTGGAAGCAAAAAACAGCCGATACATCTTCATAACTATTCTGTTGGGAGCAGTTCAATGAATACACATAATTTAGTCACAGGCGGAGCTGGATTTATAGGATCGAATTATGTTCACCGCCTGTTATTAAGACATGAAAAAGTTACGATCCTGGATAATCTTTGCCGGTCCGGTTCGAAAAAGAATTTGAAATGGCTGGAAGACCAATTTACAGCTGGGGCTTTCCGGTTTATTGATGGGGATATCCGGGATAAAGATCTGCTTTTGCAAGCAATCCAGGGTGTAGATGTAATTGTCCATCTTGCTGCCCAGGTTGCTGTGACAACATCTGTGACGAATCCGAGGGAAGATTTTGAAGTTAATGCCCTAGGAACATTTAATGTCCTTGAGGCGGCACGTAGTCAGGATAAACATCCGCTTGTCCTGTATGCTTCCACTAATAAGGTCTATGGAAATATGGAGGATATAGCGGTTGAAGAGACCAACCAATCCTACCGTTATGTAGACTATCCGTTTGGAATTCCGGAGTCCTATCCCCTGGATTTTCATTCCCCTTACGGGTGTTCAAAAGGGACCGGTGATCAGTATGTACATGATTATTCACGAATTTACCGGATCCCCACGGTTGTTCTGCGCCAGAGCTGTATATTTGGGGAGCACCAATTCGGTATTGAAGATCAGGGCTGGGTTGCATGGTTTATCATTGCTGCAATAACCGGCAAACCAATTACCATTTACGGAGATGGAAAACAGGTGCGCGATTTGCTGTATATCCAGGATTTACTGGACTGTTATGATCTCGCGATTATGAAAATCGATAAATCTGCTGGTCAGGTATTTAATGTTGGCGGCGGTTCGGAAAATACCCTGTCGGTTTGGAAACAGTTTGGAAAAATCCTTGAGAAATTTCTGGGTCAACCCCTCTCGGTGAAATTTGGAGATTGGCGTCCCGGAGATCAGAGGGTGTATGTCTCGGATATCCGTAAGGCTCAGGGAATTCTGGACTGGAATCCCGGATATAACCTGGAAGAAAGTCTGGCAAGCCTATTTCAATGGGTAAAACAAAATCCCCATTTATTTGAGACATTTTAACGATGCGGATCCTTGTTGTCCTGACTTATTACCGGCCTCATACCAGCGGGTTGACGATCTATGCGGAAAGGTTAGCAGAAGCCTGGATAGGCCGAGGTCATCAAGTTACTGTACTCACGTCCCAGTATGATAAAAGCCTGCCATTGGAGGAAGTGAAGAACGGAGTCAAAATAATCCGGGTTCCGGTATTCGCTCGCATAAGTAAGGGGGTGTTGATGCCCACCATCGGTTTTGTTGCAAGTAAGCTGGTGAAGGAACACGATGTAGTGCAGCTACACTTGCCTCAATTTGATGCAGCCGGAATTGCGTTGCGGGGACGTCTTTGGAAAAAACCTACGGTGATTACTTATCATTGTGATTTATTAATGCCTCCCGGTGTGATGAGCTGGATGGCCAATCAGGCTGTACATATTATGGATCATCTGGCAGCGCAATCTACACACAGGATTGTTACCTATACACGGGATTATGCCGAAAATTCCCCATTTTTAAAGAGGTATTTGGGCAAGTTAAAGGTAATCCCCCCACCTGTTGTACTCCCGGTGGTTCCACAAACAAGTATCAATCTGTTTGCAGAGCAGAATAATCCGGCTGGGTGCAAACCTGTTATTGGAATGGCTGCCCGCTTTGCCACAGAAAAAGGCGTAGAGGTCCTGATCCATGCTCTACCTGCCATCCTGGGAAGATATCCAAGCACTCTTATCCAGTTTGCCGGCCCATATCAAAATATCATCGGTGAAGAAGCCTATATTGATAAACTCCTTCCGGAGATTCGCAAATATGAGGCTAGCGGGAATTGGCGGTTTCTTGGATTATTAAATCCGGAAGATATGGCGGCATTTTACCCAAACCTGGATCTCCTGGTTATCCCGAGCTTAAATTCTACGGA
>Ga0209254_10005755_pt1 | contig 11393 bp, 12 predicted proteins | sample FrelakmetDIP11DI_FD_187148 | JGI IMG/M metagenome (GOLD analysis project Ga0209254, IMG submission 187148) | Freshwater lake sediment microbial communities from the University of Notre Dame, USA, for methane emissions studies - DIP11 DI (SPAdes)... | ecosystem: Environmental > Aquatic >... | reverse complement strand
GCCGGCGGATCGCGCCCCGACGGCGACATCATGGTGGAACTCTTTAATGAAATCAAGGCCCTGTATAAGAAGGAAAAGAAGGGCGCGTTTCCCGATCCGATTTTTAATCTGAAATGGGATTACATAAAGGACGGCAAGTTTGATCCGCACGCGGTGGCCAAGGCCATCAACGGCTGGTACACCAAGGATGTGACCATCAAAGACAAGACCTACACCAAAGGCCAGCCGGTCAGCTCCTTTCCCGCCCTCATGGACGACGGTTCCACGGCCAGCGGCAACTGGCTGTACTGCCAGAGCTACAATGAACAGGGCAACAACATGGCGCGCCGCAACAAGGAAGACAAGAGCGGCATCGGGCTCTACTCGGAATGGGCCTGGTGCTGGCCGCTGAATCGCCGCATCATCTATAACCGTGCCTCGGTGGATCTGATGGGCAAGCCCTGGAATCCCAAGAAACCAGTCATTGAGTATGTGGGCGAGGTGCAGGACGGAAAATTCAGCAAGGGAAGCTGGAAGGGGGATGTCCCTGATGGCGGTTGGCCGCCGATGATGAATCCGGATGGCTCACGCCGGGAAGATTCCAAATACCCCTTTATCATGATGAAGGACGGGTTTGGCGGCATCTATGGACCGGCGACCTTGAAGGATGGTCCTTTCCCGGAGCACTACGAACCTCTTGAGTGTCCGGTGGAAAAGAACCTCATGAGCGCCCAGTTCGTCAACCCCGTGGCGGCCACCTTCGGCACCGACAAGGATGTGATCAAGACCTGCGATCCGCGCTTCCCGTTTGTGGGAACCACCTATCGCGTGACCGAGCACTGGCAGACCGGAGTGCTCACCCGCTGGCAGCCCTGGCTGCTCGAAGCGGAGCCACAGAATTTCGTGGAGATGAGCGAGGAACTGGCGAGTCTCAAGTCCATCAAGAACGGAGAACTGGTGGTTGTGGAATCACCGCGCGGACAGGTGGAGGCGGTGGCCATCGTGACCAAGCGCTTTCGCCCCTTCAATATCATGGGTCAGGAAATTCACGAGGTCGGGCTCCCATGGCATTATGGCTGGGTGTGGCCGGCGCAGGGAGGGGACAGTGCCAACCTGCTGACAGCTTCGATAGGGGATCCCAACACCCGTATTCCGGAGACCAAGGCGTTCATGGTCAATGTGCGCAAGAAGAAGGAGGTGTAAGCCATGGCGGATAAGACATTTTTCATCGATACGACGCGCTGCACGGCTTGCCGGGGATGTCAGATGGCATGCAAGAACTGGAACCGCAATGGCGCCAGCATGACGAAAAACACCGGTAGCCACCAGAACCCGCCGGACCTGGATGGCAACACCTTTAAGCTGGTCCGTTTCAGTGAAACGGTGGTGGATGGCAAAGTCGCCTGGTATTTCTTTGCCGACCAGTGCCGTCACTGCCTGGAACCTCCCTGCAAGTTTACCATCGACGGTTATGTCGAAGGTGGGGCCATCCAGGATGAAGCCACCGGCGCCGTGGTTTATACGGAGAAGACCAAGAAAGTCCCCTTTGAGGAGGTCCGCGCCTCCTGCCCGTACAACATCCCCCGTCAGGCCAAGGACGGGCGGATTGTGAAGTGCACCATGTGCATTGACCGGGTGAGCAACGGGCTGGTGCCGGCCTGTGTCAAGGTCTGCCCGACGGGGACCATGAACTTCGGCGAGCGCGATGCCATGTTGAATCTGGCCAATGAGCGGCTGGCGAAACTCAAGGGGAAATATCCCAAGGCGCAACTGCTGGATGCCGATCAGATCCGAGTGGTCTTTCTGGTGGTTGACGACCCGGCCAAATACCACAAGTTTGCAGTGGCCAGCGCGGATATCGGGGTCAGCCGCAAACTGGCCCTGCGGCGCATGCTGAAACCGGCTGCCGGGCTGTTTCGCGCAGTGAATCTGGGATGAAGCGCTGCTCCTTCTCTGAGTTGCGAGTTGAGTGCAGTTAGACAAATCGTTTGTTTGGGTTGATTGATACGGGGAAAGAAGGGAACCGGCGATTTCCGGTCTCCCTTCTTTTTCTGTTATGCGGATTCTCAATCTATCGAAAAGGGGTTTCTTTGGACAGGGCCAACGGCAGCGAAACAAAGCAAGTCCTGCGGGCATCTGCGGCAGCCGCAAAACCGAACTCCCCCTACCGGGAATGGCTTCCATTCCTGGAAGCCCTCTTCATTGCTCAAGCGGCAAGCAAGAAAAACCTTGGCATTGTTTGCCCCCGGTTTCCGGAACAACTGGTCAGGAGCAAGTGGGAGACAGGTTTTCCCCTGCTGCGCCGCTGGGAGTTTCCGGTTGACATTCAAGCGGCGGAAGCACTGCTCAGCAAAATGCACGACTATATTCCCGAAGGCAACAGCCTGTTGCAGGAAGCCCATGAGGCCCTGCTACAGTCCCTGTCCGCTCACCCGGGTGAGAAGCGGGAAATCTGGGACAGCTTTTTGCAGCACGAAATGGAACCCTGGGAGGCATGGGTCGAGGCGCCCGCATCCCATGCGGCGTCCCTGCTTTTTTGGGGACGCAGTTGCCTGCGCCCGTCCCTGGAATGGACGGCCGCCAAGCTGCTCGATGAGTTTCCCCTGACGGAGGACTGGCGGAGAGGATACTGCCCCGTTTGCGGCTCGCTGCCATCGATTCTGTTCCTGAACCGGGAGGGAGAACGCCGCGCCCGTTGTTCCTGGTGTGCAACCCCATGGGGCCTGAACCGACTGCAGTGCCCCTATTGCGACAATCGTTACCAGGAATCGCTGGGGTACTTCTTGGCCGAGGATGATACCTACTATCGTGTTCAGTACTGTCGGCTCTGCAAGATGTACTTCAAATTGATCGATCCCCGGGAGCGACTGGACGAACCTTACCTGCCGCTCGAGGAGTGGACCACCCTGCACCTGGATATGCTGGCGCAGCGCGAGGGATGGCGGCAGCCCCCGTCCCCGTCTCCCCAGGTATATGGCACTCCGGACCAAGACCGGGAGTGATTTGACACGAAGATCGCGAAGTGGAGGATCATGTATTTCACGGAAGCCTGGGAAGCCATTTATCGAGCTCGTGTGACGGATGCGGCCACCGCCCTTGGGATGGCCCTGCAAGACGGACGGCGCATCTATCTGGGATCGAGTTGTGGGGAGCCGCAGCATCTGGTGCGGGAATTGCTAAAGGTTCTTCCCCGATACCGTGGCCTGGAACTCATTCAGATCCTCTCGCTGGGCGAATTGCCGGAGGATTGGACCGAGTTGCACAAGCACTGTCGGCTACGGACTTTTTTTGTCGGGCCGAAAAGTCGCAAGGCGGTCAACGCCGGCATTGCCGATTACATCCCCATCTACTTCTCAGCCGCTCCGAAACTCCTGCGCGACGGGCCGCTGACTATTGATGTCGGTTTGCTGCAGGTTTCTTCGCCCGATGAACACGGGTTCTGTTCCCTGGGGATCGGAGTGGACGTGAACAAGAGTGTCTCGGACACAGCGTCGGTAATCATCGCTCAGGTGAATCGTCGCATGCCCAGAACCCTGGGGGACAGCTTCATTCACGTCAGCAACATCCACCACTTCGTGGAACATGACGAACCACTGCTGGGGATTACCTACCGGGAGCGGAGCGCCATTGCCGAACGAATGGCCAGGTATGTCTCGCAACTGGTGGAGGACGGGGCGACCATCCAGGCCGGCATTGGCCGGATCACCAATTCAGTGCTGCGCTTGCTGGAGGATAAGCGCGACCTGGGAATCCACGCGGAAATGATCACCGACGCCCATCTCTATCTGGTGCGCAAAGGGGTGATCACCGGAAAAGCAAAAAGTCTGCATCGGGGTAAGATCATTGCCAGTTTTTGTGTGGGCAGCCCGGAACTCTATGATTTTGTCGACAACAATCCGGAAGTGGAATTCTATCCGACGGAATACGTCAATGACAGCCGGGTGATCAGCCAGAATGATCAGATGGTGGCCATCAACTCCGCCCTGGAAATTGATCTGACCGGTCAGGTCTGTGCCGACTCCATCGGGCACAAGCTGATCAGCGGCATCGGCGGGTATGTGGACTTCATGCTCGGGGCGTCGCGTTCCCGAGGCGGAAAAAGCATCATCGTTCTCCCCTCGACCAGTCCCGACGGACGCAAATCGCGCATTGTCAGCCAGTTGACCGATGGCGCCGGGGTAGTGGGTACGCGCGCCAATGTGCAATACGTGGTGACCGAATTCGGCATTGCCTACCTGCATGGCAAGACCATTCGGGAACGCGCCCTGGCGCTTATCAATATCGCCCACCCCAAATTCCGTGAACGCATGCTGGACGAGGCCAAGCGTCTCCGCTATGTGTATCAGGATCAAATACTGCCGCCGGTTTTTGAACCGCTTTATCCAGGCCAATGGGAGAAGTATCAAATCTTCCCGGAGGATGAGAAAGTTTTCTTCCGCCCCATCAAACCGACCGATGAACGGGCTTTGCAGGAGTTCTTCTACTCCTTGCCGGATCAAGACATCTACTATCGGTTTCTCTCAGCCATGCGGGTTTTTCCCCATCGTAACACCCAGGCCATGTGCAATATCGACTACGAGCATGAAATGGCCATTGTGGGGGTGACCGGTGAAATCGGCAACGAAACGATCATTGGAATGGGGCGCTACATCCTGGATCAAAAAAGCAATATGGCGGAAGTGGATTTTGCGGTTCGCGCCGGGTGGCAGAGAAAAGGGGTCGGCAGTTTTCTCGTGCATTATCTCTGTGAAATCGGCAAGACCAAAGGGGTGAACGGATTTATGGCCTATGTGCTGGCGGCAAATCGCCGCATGCTGGCCGTTTTTCATAAACAGGGCTATGTCGTGCATACCCACCTGGAAGAAGGGGTGTATGAGGTCGAATTCCGGTTTGACGAACCCGCCCAGGCGTGCCTGATGGAAGGCAACTGATGGTTCCGATTTATGCCTTTACTCGGGGGTGTTCCATGGATTATGTTAGGGTTTGAGAACCAGCCTGTTCACCCTCACCCGGTAGAAAAGAATGGATGACAACGCACAACGCACTGACGCTTCCCGGACCCTTATCGAGGCCCTGGCGGGATCGGTTGATCCTCGGGACCTGGCTTTCGATATTGATGGTGTGGTGGCGGACACCATGGCGGTTTTTGTCCGGCTCGCGCGACAGCGTTACGGCCTGGAACACCTCCGCAAGGACCATCTGCACCGGTACAACCTGCACGAGTGTCTGGATCTGGATCACGCCGTCATTGATGACCTCATCTGCCTCACTTTGGATGACGAGCACACCATGCAGATCCCTCCATCGCCGGGGGCCCCGGAAGTCCTTGCCGAAACCAGCCGGCATGCGCCGTTACGGTTCATCACCGCGCGCATCTGGCCGGAATCCATAACGGAATGGCTGTACCTGCACCTCCCCCAGGTCCGCCGCGAGCGCATTCAGGTGATTGCCACCGGTTCTCCGGAAGCGAAACGGAGAGTTCTGCACGATCTCCGAGTCCGGTATTTTGTGGAAGACCGCCTGGAAACATGCCAGTTTCTGGCACAAGATGGGATCCAACCCCTGCTTTTCGATCAACCCTGGAATAGAATGGAAAATACTTTCCCGCGGCTGGAAAACTGGCATCAACTGCGCAACTGTCTTGATCTGTCAAATGGGCATAGCGGTAAGAAGTGAGCACCTTGTTCAAGATCAGCGTGTTCTGCCTCAGCGTGAGTTTTCTTCTCATGCTGTTTGGCGTTCTGGATTCCGCGGCGTTCACCCAGCTCGGTCCGGTCATCAAGCAAGAAGATCCTGCCCTGGCTGCGCTGATTGAAAAGGTTGGTCTCGAGTACCGCAAAGGTGCCCCGGAGGCTGCTCGCGTCGAGGAACTGCGCAGCAGAGTCAAACAGGCTTACAGACTGGCGGGCATTGAACGCTTCAGTGAATTACGCGAGCAGGCGATTTTGCTCATCCTGCGTAGCGAAAAAGGTTTTGAATGGGAAACGCTGCGTTCTATAGATTTGGGCAACGGAGAGCGGGCAGGAGTGTGGCTCACTGTGCCGGTATGGGTTCCGAAAGGAGCTCAGGCGGTTCCCACCTACGGAGCCCCGGTGGATCGCTGGGAGGCAATTCATAGCGGCCATCGCTTTGCCGGAAATGTGTTTTTGCCTCCATCGCTCACCCGTATCAACGACAAACGAGGCTATGAGGCCGCCACCCTGACCTTTGAAACTTTCCGCTGGCATGCGCCATTTGCCTATCTGCTGTTTGATTTCGTGTTCCGCGAAGGCTGGCTCAACCCGGCAAAACGCGTACCCGTTGTTTCCGTAAGGTGCGGAGAGGATACCTACGCGGCAGCTCCGCGTGCCAGAGCGGGCACCATACCCTGTTTTGATTTCAAGAATCCGAACGGCGGAGACTTTGTGAAGCAAATTCGCGAGGTGGAATACACCAGCGTTGCGGAAGTCTATCATGGCCATCACGCCAGGGAATCCAACCACCGTCTGGGCTGTGCTCTGGACATCAACGATATTAACTGCGAAAGCTGCAAGGATGGTTCTCCCAATCCGATCAGCAGGGCGCCCCGCCAGTTTGCCCGAGAGCGCATGCACCAGCTCGATGCACGCAATCTTCCCTATTGGGTGTACGGAGTCGCCGAGCAGATTGGCTATCGAGTGCCCTATCAATGGCATTACGGTAACGGATTTACCGACTGGCAGCATCTGGACTGCGGCAAGCTGGACATGCAGCAGTGGGAGAATCTTCACCGGCAAGTTGCCTGTGAACGGTTCTGAGGATTGGCGGAGAAGCTGGCATGCAAGAAAACACAACGCCTCCAGTGCAAATCAAGGCCATTCGGGATGGATTCCTGCTTGTGCCGAGTCCCGTGGCGTCTTTTCAGACGATCATGGAATTCTTGTCGCAACGATTGACGGAATCCCATCACTTCCTGAAGCGTGCTCGAATGACTCTGGATCTTCGTCAGCGTCCTTTTCGCGCCGAAGAAGTCCGGGAATTGCGCCGGTTACTGCTGGAAAAGGCCGATGTTGAATTGATCCAGGTGCGCCTGGGAGAGGACTTGCGGGGTCTCCTCAGCTGGGCTGCAGAGCAACTGGCGGTGACGTTGAGTGTCGACCAGGCCCACCAGCCTGAGGCGCAGCCGGTCGTGGTTCGCACCACCTGCCGTTCGGGAAGCCGCTTCGAATCGGAAGCGGATTGCTTTATCCTGGGCGATGTGAATCCGGGCGCCGAGGTGCTGGCGGTGGGCGACATCATTATCTTTGGCAACTTACGAGGAATTGCCCATGCCGGGACGCGTGGCGACCGGTCGGCCAGGATCTGGGCGCTCAACATCGAACCCAGCCAGATACGCATCGCAGACCTGGTGGCGGTCCCGCCGAAAGGATCGCGCCGGGGTTCGGGGCGCTTTGAGGTAGCAGAAGTGCAAGGGGAGATGATCCAGGTGACGACTCTTTAGACTAAGCAGAGGGAACCATGGCAGGAAAAAGCATCGTTGTGACATCAGGAAAAGGGGGCGTGGGCAAGAGCACCACGGTGGCCAATATCGGCACTGCCCTGGCGCAAAAAGGCCACAGTGTGGTGATGATCGATGCGGACATCGGGTTACGCAACCTGGATGTGATCATGGGGTTGGAAAACCGCATTGTCTATAACCTGGTGGATGTGATCGAAGGAAAGTGCCGCACGCAACAGGCGCTGATCCGCGACCGCAAGCTGACCAAGCTGTGCATGATTCCCGCAGCGCAAACGCGGGAAAAAGACGCGGTTCAACCGGAGCAGATGAAGGAGCTGTGCGCGGATCTGACGAATGATTTTGATTTTGTTCTCATCGACTGTCCCGCGGGAATCGAACGGGGCTTCAAGAACGCCATAGCGGGCGCACATTCCGCTTTGGTGGTGACCACCCCGGAGGTTTCCGCCATCCGCGATGCCGACCGCGTGGTGGGATTGCTGGAGGCGAACCTGCTCAATGATATCCACCTGATCATCAACCGTGTGAATCAAAAGATGGTGAAAAAAGGAGATATGATGTCCACGGCGGACATTGTGACTCTTCTTTCCATACCTCTCCTGGGTGTGGTGCCGGAAAGCGAGGAAGTGGTCATTTCCACCAACCGGGGTGTTCCGCTGGTGCATGATCGCGGCAGCAAAGCCGGCAGGGCCTTCCAGAGGATCGCCGCGCGCTTGAACGGCGAAGATCTCCCCATTGAGGACGAACAGCACGAAGGTTTTTTCGGCCGCGTCAAGCGATTCATCTTGAGTTAGTGAGGAGGACCACAGCATGTTAAAGGCACTGCGGCGCTTATTTGGGGAAAAGGGAAGCGGTCAGGTTGCGCGGGAACGCATGCAGTTTGTGCTGATGCATGACCGGCTGGATCTGACTCCCGATATCCTGGAGTCCCTGAAAAACGATATCCTGGCGGTGATGGCCAGGTACATGGAAATAGATCAGGACAGCATTCGGGTGGATCTGGAACAGGGCAAGGGCTATACGGCTCTGGTTTCAAATGTGCAGATCAAGCGCGTCTATCGGCGGGCGGCGGCCAGTGGAGCATGAAACGGGAAGGATGAACCGGCAGTTCCCTTACGGTCATACGCAATTCAGCGCCCGGCATGCATCCCGTGGCGGGCAGGAATCCTGCCGAATGCATACTGGCGGCGCCTCCGCTCTGCCATGCCGGCACCGGCCCAACCGGGTCTGATGCAGCGGTCCGGCGAAACAACTCGAGTAGTGTCATGCCCAACGTCTGCGGAAACTTCTCCCGGCAGTTTGAGCAGGGTGCACCATTACCAGGGATTTGCGGGGAAAAGGAACACATGATGGAAAACAGAACGTCAGCGCCGCTCAATGTGCAGCAACAAATTACGTCTGTCGTGAACACCATGGTTTCCGTCATCACCAATCCCGTGGCATTCTTCAAGGCCCTGCCCAAAACCGGCGGGTTTGTGGATCCAACCATTTTCCTGGTGGCCATGGGCCTTGTGGGCGGTGTTGTTCAGATTGTTCTATCCTTTTTCGGGATGGGTCTTGCCGCGTCATTTTTTATGGCTTTGACTTTCCTCATCATTATTCCGCTCGCATCCGTCCTGTTCGGGTTTGTCGGCGCCGCGATCTTGTACGTCATCTGGAAGGTGATGGGCTCACGGGAGGATTTCCCGACCGCATTTCGTTGCGTCGCATACGCATCGGCCATCAGCCCCATCACCACCCTTTTGAACCTGGTTCCTTATCTGGGATCCTTATTGGCCATCGGGTGGATGACCTATCTACTGGTGATCTGCAGTATCGAGGTGCACGATCTCATGGCCAAACCCTGCTGGATCGTATTCGGTACCCTGGCTGCAATCCTCGCGCTGGCTACCGTCAGTTCGCAGTACACGGCCAGGAAATTCGCCAGGGAAATGGACGACATCAGCAGGAGAATGGGGAAAATCGAAGAAATGACTCCTGAGGAAGCGGGACGAAAAGTGGGGGAATTCATGAAGGGCCTGCAGCAGGGAGCCGGTAAGCAGTAGCCCGGCGCTGGGACCGCTGCAGTTCCCAAGGACAAGAGCCCCGGCAACAGGTTGCGTCCTTCTTGCCCAAACCGGCATGAGCAATCAGCGGCTCAGGGGTTCCTTTCTGTTATAGAGCCGCGGGTGAACATCCACTACCTGGCTGCCCCTTTGATCACAGATGCCGGAAGACCAGGCCTGTTCCGAGGCGACGATCCACTGCAGCAACTGGTTCATAGTGCTCACTTTGGCGCGATCACTCGAACAGGTTTCGGTATTGCCCGTAGCCTTCCTTTTCCAGAGCTTGCTTGGGGACGAATCGCAGGGCCGCCGAGTTCATGCAGTAGCGCAGGCCCGTGGGCTTCGGCCCGTCGTTGAACACGTGGCCGAGATGCGAGTCGGCGTGCTTGCTCCGCACCTCGGTGCGCACCGTAAAAAAGCTCCGGTCCGTCTTCTCCACGATGTTTTCCGCGACCAGGGGCCGCGTGAAGCTCGGCCAGCCCGTTCCGGAGTCGAACTTGTCCGTGGAACTGAACAGCGGCTCACCCGAGACAATGTCGACATAGATGCCGTCCTCATGGTTGTTCCAGTACGCGTTGTTAAAGGCCGGCTCGGTGCCGTCCTGCCGGGTGACCTTGTATTGCATGGAGGTCAACTGCCGGCGCAGTGTCTCCTCGTCGGGGCGGGTGTACACACTGCCGTTCTTGCCGGACTCCGTCATCCCTTGTTTGTCGTTCATTTGCTCCTCCGTTCTTCCCTTCATGCGCTGCAGGCCGACTCGGTCTTCCAGGTCGGTGCTGTGAACTGGGCGGCACCCACACAAGACCGTTGCCAGGACGATGATCGCCACAGTTAGCGTTTTCATAAAGCACCTCCAGATTTTCTGCCCATCGGACGTCGTAATACTCATTGAGTCCCAAGATGGACCCGCATCCTGTTATCTTTATAAACACATAATAAGACCTCAAACCAAAGATGGCATAAGAGGCTGTAGATTGGGCGAAGAGCGGGCAGTTTGCTTACCGAAGTGCATCAAATCCAAGTGCAAACTCAATGGCTCGGCGTACCTGGTGCATGTGGTGCATTGAGAGATGCACAATGAATGCACCGATCTTTGCCTTTGGAACGGTTTGGATGTTGTCCAGGTTTACTGCACAGTCCCTGAATAGCCCGTCGGCTTGGCTGAATACCACTTCAGTCGGGATTGAACGGATAATGCTCGTGATGGGGGCAATCGTCAGGGCTGTCAGAAACGGGATAGCGGAGCTGCGTGTCAGGAGAAGGATGGGACGACGTTTGTCGGGTTCTTTGAAGGTGTACCAGTACACGTCTCCCTGAGTCATGGCTCCCCCCATGTCTGCTCAGACTCCCAAACATCGAATTCACCGGCTGATACGGGGTGTTTGGCATAGCCTTCCGCGTGCTGCTGTTCGAGCTTGGCGACAGCATAGCGGCGCAATGCAAGCTGGAGAGCTGAGCGGATGAAGGCTGAGCGCGTGGTCTTTAGATCTTGCGTTACCTCATCTACTTCTTCCAGCAAAGATTCATCAATGGTCATTTGAATGGTTTTCATCTGTCAGCTTTCATGTGGATTATTATCCACACTGTAATCCACAAGTGAGGTTTTGTCAAGCAGCATCATCGAGCACCGATTGGAGATTGCCGAATAGCCCCGGATACCGAACATTCGGCAACAACATCGAGTGCATGCCCGTGGTTAGCTTCTTTGTCTTAATCTTCTATCAATCCATGAAGGATCTCGACGCATTGGTAGCACCGCGACAACATATGCAATCGCGTCCTTTATTTCATAATAAATGAGCCTCTTGCAAAAGTCCATTTTCGTCCTTCGATACCTCAGGACAGGCTTCGATACCTCAGTGCGAACGGACGGATTATCTATAAGTAGCTGGCTT
>Ga0209254_10005754_pt1 | contig 11393 bp, 5 predicted proteins | sample FrelakmetDIP11DI_FD_187148 | JGI IMG/M metagenome (GOLD analysis project Ga0209254, IMG submission 187148) | Freshwater lake sediment microbial communities from the University of Notre Dame, USA, for methane emissions studies - DIP11 DI (SPAdes)... | ecosystem: Environmental > Aquatic >... | reverse complement strand
GACTTCGTCTCCAAGGGCACGCTGATCATCCTGGTGATCATGTCGATGGGCAGCTGGTACATCATCTTCGTGAAGCTCTGGGAGCAGTTCAAGCTGATGCGCGAAGGCCGTGAGATGGCCCAGTCCTTCTGGAAGTCGCCCTCGCTGAAGGACGGCGCCAAGAAACTCAAGGACGGCAGCGCGTTCCGCTTCATCGCCGAAACGGGGCTGGACGCCAATGAGCATCACGAAGGTGCGCTGACCGAGAACATCGACCTCAATACCTGGGTCACGATGTCGGTCCAGCGTGCGGTGGACACGGTGCAGAGCCGCATGCAGGACGGACTCGCGTTCCTGGCCACGGTCGGATCCACGGCGCCGTTCGTGGGCCTGTTCGGCACGGTGTGGGGCATCTATCACGCGCTGACCGCCATCGGCATCGCCGGCCAGGCGTCGATCGACAAGGTCGCCGGTCCGGTCGGCGAGGCGCTGATCATGACCGCGATCGGTCTGGCCGTCGCCGTGCCGGCCGTCATGGGCTACAACTGGCTGGTTCGCCGCAACAAGACGGCGATGGAGACGGTCCGCACGTTCGGCGCCGACCTGCACGCCGTCCTGCTGGGCCGCAAGGTCGAACTCAAGGGCGCTCCCACACGCTAATCGTCGGTTCGACGGAGGCCAGCCATGGCAATGAATGTCGGGACCGAAGGCGGCGAGGACGAAGCCATATCGGCCATCAACACCACGCCGCTCGTCGACGTGATGCTGGTGCTGCTGATCATCTTCCTGGTCACGATTCCGGTGATCACCCAGTCGATTCCACTGAAGCTGCCGGAGGAGACCAACGTCCCGCGGCAGACCAAGCCGGAGAACATCGAGATCGCGGTCACCAAGGACGGCGACGTCTTCTGGGGCCTGCAGCCCGTGCGCGACAACGACGAGCTGCTGGTGCGGCTGAAGCAGGTTGCCGTACAGCAGCCGCAGCCGGAGGTGCACATCCGGGGCGATCTCTCGGGCCGCTACGAATTCGTCGGGCGTGTGGTGTTCGCCGCCCAGCGTGCTGGCATCCAGAAGATCGGGTTCGTGACCGAACCGCCCGCGCGCGGCGGCTGATCGCGGCGCGAGCGCAAGGAGACATGCAATGGCTATGAATGTCGGTTCGGGCGGCAGTTCGCAGGATCCGGACGTGATGGTCGAGATCAACACCACGCCGCTGATCGACGTGATGCTGGTGCTGCTGGTGATGCTGATCATCACGATCCCGATCCAGCTGCACTCGGTCAACCTCAACATGCCGGTGGGCACGCCGCCGCCGATGACCGAGAAGCCGGTGGTCATCACGGTGGACGTCGACTTCGACGGCACGATCTACTGGAACGGGGACATCGTGCCCGATCGTGCCGCCCTCGAGGCACGCCTGACCGATGCCGCGGCGCAGCCCGTGCAGCCGGAAGTCCACCTCCGTCCGAACAAGCTCGCCGAGTACAAGGATGTCGCAGCGGTCATGGCGTCAGCGCAGCGCCTTGGCGTGACGAAACTCGGCCTCGTGGGCAACGAGCAGTTCGTCCGCTGAGAGTGTCGATGAAGCTGCTGACCCGGTTACTGGTGGCGTTCGCGCTGGCGGCCAGCGCTCACCTTGCCCACGCGCAGCTGCGTCCGGAGGTTGGCAAGCCCCTGCAGCAGGCGGCGGACTATCTCAAGGCCGGCCGCGCCAAGGAAGCGCTCGCGAAAGTGCGCGAGGCCGATGCGGTCGCCAACAAGACGCCTGCCGAGCAGCTGACGGTGGACCGCATGCGCGGGGCCGCGGCGGCACGCGCAGGCGAGCCGCAGACCGCCATCAAGTCGTTCGAGTCGGCCATGGCCTCCGGCAAGCTCAGCGCGGCCGAGCAGGCACAGACGGCCGAGCAACTCGCCCACCTGTACTCGCAGGTCAAGGACTGGAACAAGGCCCGCGAAGGGGCGCAGAAGGCCAAGCAGCTGGGCGGCAACGCGGCGGAGCTCGACAAGTTGCTTGCCTACGTCAATTCGCAGTCGGGAGACTTCGCCGCCATCGCGCGCGATGCCCAGGCCGCCATCGAGGCGGCGGAGAAGGCCGGACGCCGCCCTGACGAGGCAGATCTCCTGCGCCTGTCCGACGCACTGCGCCGAAGCGGCAACAACGCCGGCCAGTCCGCCGTGCTCGAAAAGCTCGTCAGCAATTATCCGAAGCAGGAATACTGGGCGATCGTGCTCGGCCGCATCCAGAGCAAGCCGGGCTTCTCGGGCCGCCTTACGTTCGACGTCATGCGGCTCAAGCGCGAGACCAAGACGCTGGAAACGGCCGAAGACTATGTCGAAATGACCCAGCTGGCGCTGCAGAACGGCCAGGCCGCGGAAGCCAAGGCGGTCATCGATGAAGGCTTTGCCCGCGGCATTGTCGGCAAGGGGGCCGAGGCCGAGCGGCAGAAACGCCTGCAGGCCCTGGCGGCGCAGAAGGCCGCCGACGCGCCCCGGGACCTCGCCCAGGCCGCAGCCGAGTCTGCGAGCGATGCCAATGCCCTGGTGCGTATCGGCATGGCCTACACCGGCCTTGGCCAGTACGACAAGGGCATCGCGCTGATCCAGCAGGGCATCGCCAAGGGCGGGCACAAGCATGTCGACGATGCGCGGTTGCATCTGGGCATCGCCTACATGCGTGCCGGCAACCGGGCCAAGGCCAACGAGGCATTCAGGGGTGTGAAGGGTACAGACGGAGCGGCCGACCTGGCACGCCTCTGGACGCGCACCTAGCGCAGCCAACGCCCCGCGCAGGCCGGGCGGAGATGCACGCCTGCCTGTATTTCCCCGCGCCGTCAGTCACCGACAGCTCCGCAAGCTTTGATCACGCCAATGAGACCGGGTCGGCGGCGGCGTCTTCAACTCCGGCTGCCGACAGCGCCGGTGCATTGCCCTGGCCAGTGCGGGACCTCTGAAAGTTCGGCCTCGACGCACCGTGCGTGACGCGCGAGAAGTCGACGACCGATGGGGGCAGCTGGGCCAGCGTCAGCGCCTACACCACTCAGCGCCTCCACCATTCAGCAACGGACTGGGATCGCGGGACGCCATCGCAGGCGACCCTGGCCTCCGCGCCAGCTGCGCCAACGCGCTGCCAGGGTGTGCAGCCAGTGCCAGCGCCAGAAACCCGATCGCCACTTTTTGTCGCTGCCACTTAATCCCCGGCCCGGCTCACTCTTCTTACCCGGACGGCATGCTGACGGAGCGTCCGTCCGGGCGCTCTTGTGAGTCTCAAGGCTGCAGCTCGTGTCAGCCGAGGATGGTCTGGCAAATCCCAAGCAACGCCGCCCTCAATCAGCGCTTCGTGGGGCTTGTAGCGTCGAAGGGCGGCCAACCGATGCTTGCCAATGAATTCTCCGGAGTGCCTCTGCGACGATGCGTGCTGATTGTCGTGTGCCCCCGAATGCAATGGCGGAGAACGTCACGTCGATGTGGCGTCGCGCCGCAAACGGCGGGAAAGCGGTCAGCGCTGCCTCGTTTCCACTGACGTCCAAAGTCCACCTTCAAAAAAAGGCCCGCCGAAGCGGGCCTTTTGCGAGTTTACTTGGATGCGGCCTACTTGAACTCGTAAGATGCGCGCAGCAGCCAGCGACGGTCCAGGCTGTTCGTGAAGCGTGGATCGAAGCCTTGCTGGAACGTGCTGCCCTGGTTGGAGAAGGGAGGCGTTTCGTTGAACAGATTGATGACGCCCGCCGTCAACGTGAGCCCCTTGATGCCGCTCCAGGATCCAACCAGATCCCAGACCGAGTAGGCGCCGACGTTATTGTCGTCGTACGGCGGCTCGATAAATGCCGCTCCGTTCGCGTCGCGGTAACCGCTGCGATAGCGATTGGATAGGGTCGCCGACCATGCGCCCATTGCCCAGTTCACCGCTGCAACGGACTGCCAGCGGAAGACCGGGAAGTCCAGCTCGCCGGAATAACGGCCCAGCGGGTTGTACCACTCGCCATTTTTCTCGAGCTGCTGCTCGTACTTCGTGACGTAAGTGCCGCTGAGGTTGATACCGAAACGGCCCCATTCAGTGGCATCGCCGCGCCATTGAACGCTGAGATCGAAGCCCTGGGCCTTCATGTCACCCAGGTTGTCGGTTGGCGTGAAGACATAGGCGAGCGGATCGACCGTCGACGGCACGTTGCACTGGGTGATTTCCGGACGTTCTGCAGCGGACAGTTGGCTACAGCGCACGAACTTGGCCGCATTGGCCGCCGGGTCTGCAAAAACCGCGGAGTCGGGGAACGTGCTGATCAGCCCTGTCACCTCCTGATTCCAGTAATCGACACTGAAGCTCAGGTTCTGCATGACGTCGAAAACGAATCCGAGCGTGAAGGCAGTCGATTCCTCGGGCTGGGTGTTGGGGTTGCCACCGTACTTGCGCTGAAACTGCTGGCCGCAGTCGCGGTTCAGATCGGCTCCGGCGACGGGGACACCGCCGGGGCACAGCACCGGATCATCATAGGAGTTGGCCGTAAACGTGACTGCGGGCGACTGGTACAGGTCGAACATGCTGGGAGCACGGAAGCCCGTGTTGTACGAGCCGCGCAACAGCAGGTTGTTCATTGCCTGGTAGCGAACGCCGACCTTCGGATTGGTCGTCGACCCGACGTCGTTGTAGTCGTCGTAACGCACGGCGAGGCTGAGGTCGAGGTTCTTGATGACCGGAATGTTGAACTCCAACACCGCGCCCCAGACCTTGCGATCACCTTCGGTGTTGGTCGCAAGTTCCAGCCCCGAGCTCTGCGCGTTCCTGATCAGCGAAAAGTCATACGTATTCGTCAACTCGTCGCTTAGGTAGTTCAGGCCGACCGCCATGCTGACCGGACCGGCGGGCAGGGTGAAGATCTCGTTGGAGGCAGTGACCCCGGCGCCCCACAGCGTGCCCTCGGCCTTCGAGACCTCGCCCAGGATCTTGGCCGAGTTCAGGTAGCTCTGGCCAGCAGCCGACTGCGCGCCGAACGGATTCAGCCACGGCGTGCCGTTGGTGCCCTGCAGGCCTGACAGAATCTTCGAACGGTTCACGTAGCCGTCCGTGAAAATCTGCTTGACCACCGAGTCCGACCAGAACGCGTTTGCGTTGTAGCTCCAGCCCGCGACAGTGCCCTCGACAGCTCCGAGCACGCGCTGCGTGGTGTTCTCATGCTGCTGCTGCCGCGATCCAGCATCGATCGTCCGCCAGCCGAGCGAGATGGGTGCGGTCGTGACCAGGGCCGGATTGGTGATCGGCGTGGCGCCATTGCCCGGGTAGAAGGGACTCGCCGCCGGCATCGTCAGCGACGTCAGTGGCGTTGGCGCAACATTCGTTATCACCTCGTTATAGCTGCGGAGATACTCGACGGAAGCGACGTGATTGGCGCCGAGCGCCAGCGATCCCTTGCCGTACAACGACCACATTTCCTGTTCCGGATAGTTGTCGACGTAACGGTTGGTGTCCTGGCGGCAGGTGTTCGTTCTTGGCGCCCCGGTTGCCGAGATGGGCAGGGTGGACGGCGGAGTGCAGTTCGGCGACGTCGGATTGGCGCTGCTGACGGTCGTCACACCATTGACGACCTGGTTGTAGTTGGCAGGGAACGCGGTGCCGCTGCCACCGACGACGCCTTTGTCGAGGATGAAGGAGCTGTCGGAATAGTCGCGATCCGTGAGTTTCAGGACATCCTGCTTCGTGTAGCTGAATCCGCCGAACACATTGAAGCCCTGCTTCGCCAGCGAACCGTATCCCCCTTGAATGGAAGCCGAGTAGCGGTCGCCGCCCGCCCCCTGCGGAAGCTCGGCCTGCCCCATCACGTTGATGCCCTGGTACTCCTTGCGCATGATGATGTTGATCACACCGGCAATGGCGTCACTGCCATAGATCGCCGACGCGCCGTCACGCAGCACTTCGATCCGATCGACTGCGACCATCGGAATCGAATTCAGGTCGACCGCAAGGCCTGCATTGGGATTGGAAACCATGCGCTGGCCATTGATCAGTACCAGCGTGCGCTGTGGGCCCAGGCCGCGCAGGTCCGCATACGATGCTCCGCCCGTGCTGGCGCCGACGGCGCCGGCCGTGCCTTGAGCGCTCTGGTTTTCAGCGATGAACGTCACGGCCTGTTCGGCGGTGGTTACGCCGAGCTTTTCGAGGTCACTGAAGTTGACCGTTGTTACCGGCAGCGCAGTCTCTGACTGGCTGCGGCGAATCAGCGAGCCGGTGATTTCCACGCGGTCCAGTTGTTGACCGGACACCGGCGTGGTTGGCGCTGCCTGCCCGAGTGCGCTTGGCGCAAAGCCAACGAGGCCGGCGCTAAAGGCGGCGCCGACCGCGAGGCTTAGTCGCGTCTTTTTCAGCATGTTGTAGTCCTCCAGTTGATGACCCGAAGCAATTGCCGCTTGGGATCGCGTAGGGGCTTACCCGCAGCAGACCGCCTCGGAGTGCTGGAAGCGTATCGAATGTCATTGCGGTGACATACAAAACGGGCCAGGAAGCGACGGTTCCGTTGGCAGATGTCGCGTCGGCCCAACAGTCCGACGCGGGCCGACACGGCCGTGTTGCACTGCAGCGCAACCCCTGCGCCGGCGCGTGCCGCCAAAGAAAAAACGGCGGAACCCTCGCGGGTCCCGCCGTTGTCTGGATGAAACCGACTCTCTTACTTGAACTCGTACTTGCCGGCCAGTGTCCAGGTCCGTCCCAGAGGATTCGCAAAGCGATCGTCGTAGGCGCGCGCCTGGAAGCGGTTGGTCTGGTTCGAGTACGGCGGATCGTTGTTCAGCAGGTTCAGGACGCCGGCCTGCAGCGTCAGACCTTTGTAGCCGGTCCACGTACCGGACAGGTTCCACACCGACCATGCCCCCACCGTGTTCTGGCGGAACGCCGGCTGCACCGAGGAGGCCGGGTTCTGGTCGAAGTAGCCGCTCTGGTAGCGGTTCCAGAGCGCCGCCGACCACGGGCCCCACTGCCAGCCGAAGTTGGTGACCTGCTGGTAGCGCAGCACCGGTCCGCCAAAGTTGGCGTTGTAGTTGCCGACCGGGTTGAACCACTGGCCGTTCTGCTCGACCTGGAACTCGTACTTCAGGATGTACGTGCCACGGATCCCCAGGGAGAATGTGCCCCACTCCTGCGGCCTCGTGTTCCAGGTGATCGTGCCGTCGATGCCCGTCGTCTTCGTGTCACCCAGGTTCTGGTTGGTGTCGATGATGTAGGCCAGCGGATCACCGCCCGGGACCTGGCAGCCTGGGATCGTCGCGGTGCGCGAGGCCGGCGCCGCGCTGCATCGGATGAACAGGTTTCCGTACTTGCTGGGGTCGCCGAAGATCGCCGTCTCGCCCAGCGTGCCGAGGTTGCTCGTCACCTTGTAGTCCCAGTAGTCCAGGCCGAACGAGAACTCCGGCGTCGGCTGCAGGATGAAGCCGATGGTCCACGCGTCGGACTCTTCGGGCTGCAACTGCTCATTACCACCCGTCAGCCGCTGGAACTGGATGCCGCAGTCGCGCGACTGCTGCCCGCCCGCCTGCACGTTCGGCACGCCGTTCGGGCAGAGCACCGGATCGTTATAGCGACCACCCGTGAAGGTCGTCGCCTGCGGCGCATACAGCTGGGCCAGCGTCGGCGCCGCGAAACCCGTGTTGTACGAGCCGCGCACCAGCAACTGCTGGAACGGCTGCCAGCGTGCCTGGATCTTCGGGTTCGTCGTGCCACCGAAGTCGCTGTAGTCGTCGTAACGGATCGAGAAGCCGATATCCAGCGTCTTCAGGACCGGGAAGTTCATCTCGAGCGCGACGGCCCAGACGTTGCGATCGCCTTCACGCAACGGTGCCGCACCCGCCAAGCCGGACGATGTCGTCTGGCTAGACTTGGCGGTGTCGGTCTTGAACGTGTTGTCTTCCGAACGGTACTCCGCACCCAGCGCGAGCTGCATCGGGCCGCCGTCGAGCTTGCCGAACGACGTCGAGGCGACACCGTTGATGCTCCACAACGTGCCGTCGATGTCCTGGATCACGCCGGTCACCGTGTTGGCGAACATGTAGGCCTGCCCCGCCGCCGTCTGGGGACCAAACGGGTTCAGGAACGGTGCCCCGCTGGCGCCGCTCATGCCGTTGTTCAGCGCCGACCGGTTGCCATAACCCTGCAGGAACTGGCTCTGCACCTTCGCGTTGGACCACAGCAGGTTCGCCGAATAGTCCCAGTTCATCGCGTTGCCATCGAGCGAGAGCACCGCGCGCTGGGTGTCGTTCTGGATCTCCGTCTGACGCGGGCCGAGCACGGTCGTGCGCCAGCCCACCGAGATCGGGTTGGCCGAGTTGAGCGCCGGGTTGGTGATCGGTGTGATGCCGTTGCCCGGGTAATACGGGTTGTTGTTGCGCATCGTCAGGCCGCCTTCGGGCGCCGGCGCAATCATTGAAGTCACCGTGTTCTGCGAGTAGAAGTACTCGAGCGCCAGGGTGTTATTCGCGCCCAGCGCCAGCGAGCCGCGCAGGAAACCCGAATACTGTTCCTGGTCGGGAATGACCTGGGTCCAGAGTTGCGTATCGGCCGAGCAGAAGCTGTTGTTGCCCACGCGGATCGACGACGGCGGGAAGCAACCGGGAACGTAGGGATTGGTCGCCGTGTTGATGGTGCCGGTCTGGGTGTAGTTGCCCGGGAAGGTCGTCGGGCTGGTGCCGTCGAAGCCCTTGCTCGGGATGTACGAGCTTTCCATGAAGTCCCGCTCGTTGCCCTGCAGCGGCTGCTGCTTGCGGTAGTTGAAGGCGCCAAACACATTCCAGCCCTGCGTGGCTAGGTTGCCGTAACCGCCGAGCAGGCTGCCGAGGTAGATCTCGCCGCCGCCGTCCTCGGGAAGCTGCATCTCGCCGCCGACGCTGATGCCCTGGTACTGCTTGCGCGTGATGTAGTTGATCACGCCCGCGATCGCGTCCGTGCCGTAGGTCGAGGACGCGCCGTCCTGCAGTACCTCGACCCGCTCGAGCGCGGCCGTCGGCAACGTATTAAGGTCGACCGCCACCGTGCCGTTCGGGTTGTTGACGATGCGCTTGCCGTTGAGCAGCACCAGCGTCCGCTGCGCCCCCAGCGCGCGAAGGCTGGCGTACGAAGCGCCGCCGTTGTTCCCGCTGACCGAGCCGGACGTGACCGCGCCGCCGGCATTGTTCTGCGTGATCGTTCTCAACACCTGTTCGGCGTTGGTGACGCCCGCGCTCTGGAGCTCCGTGGCGCTGATGCTTGTCACCGGCAGTGCCACTTCGCTCTCGATCCGCTTGATCAGCGAGCCCGTCACTTCAACGCGGTCCAGCGACTGGGTCGACGTCTGGCCGACGGCCCCCGGTGCGAAGCCCGCAAGTCCTGCGCTAAGCGCAGTGCTGACAGCCAAGCTGAGCTTGGTCCTCTTCAACATGGTTTCCCCCTCCAAGAGATGATGCAGCGCAGCAGACGTGTCCCCGCTACACGTTTGGCCTCGCCGTGCCGCGCAGAGTAATCAATGTCGACGTTGCGCAAGCAATTTGGGCATCGTCAATCGACGAACTGCGCGCGACCGTCGCGTTCTTCCAACAACGCGATTTGCGCGGCCGGACGCGACTTGGGGGAAACCCCAGCCGGAGGCTTGATTAGCTGCTGCGCAGCAGGCGGGGAACCGCGGCCAGCAGGGCTTGCGTGTAGGGGTCGCGAGGTGCGCCCAGCACCCCATCCGCGGGACCCTGCTCCACGATGCGACCATCCTTCATGACGGCGATCTCGTCCGCCAGGTATTCGACGACGCCAAAGTTGTGCGTGATGAAGAGATACGCCATGCGGAACTCCGACTGCAGGTCGAGCAGCAGATTCAGTATCTGCGCCTGCACTGACACATCGAGCGCGGAAGTCGGCTCGTCACACACGATCAAGCGCGGCTCCACGGCGAGTGCGCGGGCGATGGCCAGCCGCTGACGCTGGCCGCCGGAGAACTCGTGCGGATAGCGTGCGAGGGCGTCCGGCCGCAGTCCGACGCGCTCCACCAGCGCGCGCACCCGGTCGGCGCGGTCGCTCGCTGCGATCTCCGGCCGCAGTGCGAGGATGCCCTCCTCGAGGATCTCCTGCACGCGCATGCGCGGGTTGAGCGACGAAAACGGATCCTGGAAGATGATCTGCACCTTCCGGCGCGCCTCGCGCAGCGCCGCACCCTGCAGCGTGTCCAGTGCCGCGCCCTCGATCGTCGCCGTGCCTTCGATCCGCGCGACTCCGCGCAGCAGTTGCACCAGCGCCTTGCCGGTGGTCGTCTTGCCGCAACCGGACTCCCCGACGAGCGCAAGCGTGCGCCCTTCAGCAAGGTCGAAGGAAATGCCGTCGACAGCCCGCACGTAGCCGACTGTGCGACGCAACAGGCCGCGCCGGATCGGGAAGTGCACCTTGTAGTCGCGCACGCGCAGCAACGGCTCTGCGCCGGTGTCCGGCATCTCCGTCCGGAACCGCCCCTGATCGGCCACCGTGCCGATGCTCAACGCAGCCGGGCTCGCCTCGAAGCCGCGCTCCACCCGCACGCACCGGACCGCGTGGCCGTCGATCGGCTGGGTCAGCGCCGGCGGCCGCGCGCGACAGTCCTCCTGCACCTGTGGGCAGCGTTCGGCAAAACGGCACCCGCTGAACCGCTGGTGCAGCGGCGGAACGGTGCCCGGAATCGCCGCCAGTCGCGTACGACGGTGCGCGCTGTCCGGCAAGGCATCGAGCAGCATGCGCGCGTACGGATGCAGCGGGCGCGCGAAGAACTCTTTCGTATCTGCGACTTCGATGATCTGCCCGGCGTACATCAGCGCAACCCGCTGCGCGACCTGGGCGACGATCCCGAGGTCGTGCGTGATCAGCAGCATCGCCGTGCCCTGCGTACGCTGAAGCTCGACCAGCAGATCCAGGATCTGCTTCTGGATCGTCACGTCGAGTGCCGTCGTGGGCTCGTCGGCAATGATGATGTCCGGCTCGCCGGCAAGCGCAATCGCGATCATCACGCGCTGCTTCTGGCCACCCGAAAGCTGGAACGGATAGCTGTCGATGCGTCGTTCCGGCTCTGGCAGACCGACGCGCCTGAGCCAGTCGAGCGCCTTGGCGCGCGCCGCCGCGCCACGCACGGGTGTGTGACGTTCGATGACCTCGACAATCTGGCGCCCGACCGGCAGCACCGGGTTCAGGCTGGTCGACGGCTCCTGGAAGATGATGCTGACGCGGCGGCCGCGCACGTCACGCATGCGGGCCTCGGGCAGCTGCGCGATATCGGTGCCGGAGAGATCCATCCGCCCACCCTGCACGCGACCATTGTCGGGCAGCAGCCGCAGGATCGACAGTGCCGTCATCGACTTGCCGCAGCCGGACTCCCCCACCAGTGCAAAGGTCTCGCCGCGCGTGAGCGTCAGCGACAACTCATCAACGGCGTGCACCAGCCCGCTGTCGG
>Ga0209254_10005753_pt1 | contig 11393 bp, 12 predicted proteins | sample FrelakmetDIP11DI_FD_187148 | JGI IMG/M metagenome (GOLD analysis project Ga0209254, IMG submission 187148) | Freshwater lake sediment microbial communities from the University of Notre Dame, USA, for methane emissions studies - DIP11 DI (SPAdes)... | ecosystem: Environmental > Aquatic >... | reverse complement strand
TAAGTGACAAAATATAATTTAACAGTTGAAAGATTTATATTTATTTAAGTATAATATAGTAACCATTATTATTAATGGTATTTTTTAACTTAGTAAGGAGAAAACTAAAACCATGTCGGTCAAAAAGCATTTTACCGCTGAAGAGGCAAAAGCAGTTGGTGAAAAACTCGGTATTGATTGGAGCAAATTTGATGTCGAGCAGTTCAGGATGGGAATGGATGTTGAGCTGGAGCACGGAAAAGTTGACGCTGAGACAAATGTAACCAATGACGACCCACTATTAACTGGTAAGATCGCTCTTGCACACCTGAACGAATTTCCTGATTATTATGATCGCCTTTACGAACTGGAAGAAGAGGCAGAAGAATTCTGGAACATCAAGGAGTAAAGTTAAGATATAAACAATTTTATCAATTTAATCTTAGTTTTACATAAAATAAGCGCAATTTTTTTGATTGCGCTTATTTTAATATATATCCAGCATATCAACCCGTTAACTTTTTTATCAAGCAGTCAAATAGACAAAGTCCTAAAAGAATAAAAAACCTATCAGTTGCCAAGCTCCTTTATCGCGCCTACATTTATTTCCCTGTAATTATTGATAAGGAGATCAGCTATTTTAAGTTCTGCTGCAGAATAAGTATTTATTATGCCTATGCATCGCATGCCGGCGCTTTTAGCAGCTGTTATTCCTACAATAGAATCTTCGAATACAACGCATTCAGAGGGTAATACTCTAAATATCTCAGCACCTTTAAGATATATCTCGGGATCAGGTTTGACGTTTTTCACATGGTTTCTTGCAAGTATCAGGTCGAAATACTCGCGGAAATTTAATTTATCGAATATTATTTCAACCTCTCTTATCCTGCTGTTTGTTGCAAGGCCTGTTTTAAAATTCTTTTTAACCTGCTCAAGAAGCTCGTGTATGTGCGGCATTGCCACTACTTCTTTTCTCAAAGCCCTAACGTATCTTTCCTTAAGAGTGTCTTTAACATTCTGATTATAAGCAAGACCCCTGCTCTCATAGATTTTTCTTACAAATTGTTTCCATGTAAGACCATAGAGCATCTTTTCTTCTTCAATGGTTAAAAAGATACCCCTTTTTTGCATGAAATCCCTGGTTATTTTCCATACTATTTTTTCACTGTCCGCAATAGTCCCGTCCATATCAAAAAAAACGGCTTTTATCATTTTTTATATCCTTTTCTCATTGTCTTTATAAATAACCTGCAATAGTTCAATTCTGCATTATGATCGAAATTTATATTTTCCGTCTTTTATAGATTATATAAAAAAATATAATTTTAGATACAGGAATAGTATGATTTAATAAGTATTTAAAGATTTTGTAACAATTTGTTAATATTTAATATATAATAAATAATAATAATTTCAGTTTTAAAAAAATTATATATAATAAAAAACAAATTTAAAAATATTCTAATAATAATTTATATTTTATATTTTTAAATTTATGAGAAGGTTTATATTATTTAAATCTTACACAAATCTTCCAAGAAATGTTTACATATTATTTGTTGCTGACATAATAAACTCTGCTGGGAGTTTTGTTTATCCATTTCTTGCAATGTTCCTTTCAATAAAGCTCGGGTATAGCGAATATTTTTCCGGCCTGTTTCTAACAATGGTAATAATTGCAGAAGGTCTTGGAAAACTTATGGGGGGTAAGCTTGCTGACTGGATAGGCAGAAAGATAGTAATAATAATCCTCAGCGCCCTTGGCGCAGCGATTTACATACTAATCGCATTTTTGGAAGAATCAATGGCCATACCCTACCTTATAATGCTCGCAGGTTTTTTAAAATCTGGAGCATTCCCTGCAATCAATGCGCTGATAATCGATTCTACTACAAAAAAAAATCGAAATGATGCATTTTCGCTTCAATATCTTGGGCACAACATCGGCTTTGCAGTAGGGCCGCTTGCTGCAGGGTTTCTCTTCACGGACCATATAGACCTTATTTTCCTGATAGATGCCCTTACAACTCTTGCTGCGCTGGTCCCAATTATATTCTTTGTCAAGGAGACGCTGCCAGTAAAAGCAGGGCATTCCCGGGACGATGCTGATATATCTGCAGGTGAAAAAGCTGAAACCGGAAATGTAATAAAGATTTTCTTAAAAAAACCCATACTCTTTGGTTTTGCCTTTATTTCCATAATATTTTCATTTGTTTATTCGCAGGCATCTTTTTCCCTGCCCCTTTATCTTGAAGACCTATTCAATAACAATGGTCCAAAATTCTATGGCATACTGATGACAACCAATGCAGTGATAGTAATACTAATGACCATCCTTCTGATTGCTGCAATTAAAAAAATCAACCCTATAATAAATATCAGCCTGGCAGGGATTCTTTTTGCCTTCGGTTTCGGTATTCTTTTTTATGCAGAGTTCTTCTATATTTTCATTATCTCGACAGTTATATGGACATTTGGTGAGATAATAAACTCAGTGAGCTCAAATGTCCTGATTGCAAACTATTCTCCAATAACACACAGGGGCAGATTCAATGCTATTATTTTTTTTATCAGTGGAGCAGGGTTTGCCTTAGGGCCATTGCTTACCGGTTTATTTATAGAGTACAATGGTATAAAGAATGTATGGGCTCTCACATTCTGGCTTTCAGTTGTTGCATCCATAATGATGGCAATACTTTTCTTAATAGAGAAAAAAACAATGTCAACAAATATATATCAGGATAGGTAAACGATGAAAAATAAATTAGCGCTTTTGTTATCAGTCTTTATTCTGGCTTGCATGATTTTTAGCGTAGTTGGTTCTATGGCCGGATGTTCAGGCAAGGTACCGGATAGCGCCCAAAAGCCGGATATTGAGGAAGGCAAGGTAAACAATATAAGTGTTGATGAGGCATATGGATTGATCAGCAATAATGACGGTTCCTATTTTATTCTTGACGTAAGATCACAGGAGGAATATAAGGAGGGCCATATTAAGGATTCTGTGCTTATACCGGTAAATGAGCTTGAAAGCCGCCTTGGCGAAGTGCCGAAGGATAAAGCAATAATTGTATATTGCAGGTCAGGAAACAGGAGCACGACAGCATCTAATACACTTGTAGATAATGGATTTAAAGCTGTTTTGAATGTGGAGGGCGGGATTACTGAATGGATAAGCAAAGGATATCCTGTTGTGAAAGACTAATGAAAATATGTTAAGGTTTTAAATCAGGAATACCAATGCTGCAGCCAGGACTTAACCTGCCCCTTATCAGTGAAGCGGCAATTGTGATGGTGGCAAGTGTTGCCGCAAATATGAATGTGGACTGGATTGCGCCTGTGAATGCCATGTTGTTTATTTGCTCTGATGAATACTGCCCTGACTGAAGAGAAAGAGTAATAGACTGAAATCTTGAGCTGAATATGGAGCTGGAAAATGCAGCTCCAAGCACCATACCGAGATTACGCATTGTCGCAAGCATTGAGGAAGCGATCCCCTTGTTTTGCACAGGTACTGCGCCCATTATTGCACTGTTGTTCGGTGTCTGGAACAAACCAACTCCAAAACCTATTACTGCAAGATAAAGTATTATAAGCGCAATATCTGTGTCTGCTTTCAGGGTACTTAGCAGAAATAACCCTGCTGCAGTAAATGCCATTCCAGCAGAGCTTATATATCTTGCATCTGTCCTGTCCGAAATAAATCCTGCAACAGGCGCTATGACCATAACTACAGCAGGAGCTGAAACCATTATAAGCCCTGCTTTTGAAGGCTCAAAGCCCCGGAATTCAATAAGATAGAATGGCAAAATCAAAGATATCGTAAATTGTGCCATGAAATTAAACAGCAAAGAGAGATTGCTCATCGCAAAAAGCCTGTTCTTAAAAAGGTTAAGGTCAAGCATTGGAAATCTTGACTTCTTCTCGATAAACAGGAAGAGAGCAAATAAGGCTATGCCTGAGGCAAGGCATAATATTATTAGAGGGTTGTTCCACCCGAACTTATCCGCAAAACTCAAAGGGACAATAATTGCAAGAAGGGATAAAAAAAAGGTTATTGCACCCGGAAAGTCAAATGGCAGTTTTTTTCCGGAACGGGTAGCAGGCAGTATTTTTATGGACCACAAAAGCGCAGCAATGCCGATTGGAATATTAATTAAAAATATGCTTTGCCATCCAAAATATGAAGTCAGGAGCCCGCCAAGCACCGGACCGATTATAAGGGCAAATGAGACCGATACGGCGATTGCTCCAAGGGCTTTACCCCTGTCCTTTACAGGCGAATTTAAAGTAATTATTGCTGGGCCAAGTGACATCAGCATACCGGCACCGGCAGCCTGGATGACCCTGGAACCTATGAGCAATATTATATTTGGGGAAATTGCGCAAAAGAGCGAACCTGCTGTAAAAATTACCAGTCCTGTAATATAGATTTTTTTATGCCCGTACATATCTCCAAGCCTGCCAAAGGTAAGAAGCAGGCTTGTTATAATTATCAGGTATGACAGCACTACCCACTCCACAGTTGTAAGTGGTACATTAAAATATTCGCCTATTGTGGGAAGTGAGATATTGACAATGCTTGAGTCAAGAGCGCTCATGAAAGTCCCTAAAGCTACGGCAAAGATGATTTGTATTGTATTCTTGCGGTTATATTTTTTATCTTCCATTTTCAATAATATATATATCCTATGCGATAATAAACTAAAATAATAAACTATTTGATTGAAAAAAAGTATTTATAAATATAAAATACGGATTAAAGTGATAATTTGTAAACCTATTAACAATATTAAGGTGGGAGAGTTAAATGAATGACGCTCCAGTTAAAGAAAGTGGAAGGAAAAGCTTCGGAAACAGGGTCATTATATTCGGACTTGTCCTTGGATTGTGCATTATAATCGCTGCGGGTATTGCTTCATATACATTTTTTTACGTCAGGACCAAAGAGGATACGTTGGCAGTAACAGGTTCGGTAAAACAGATGGTCGTGTCTGACCTTTCCAAATGGACAGGGGCATTCCAGCGAAATATCCCGCAGGAAGACCTCAAAGCCGGATATGCCCAGATGAAACAGGACGAGGCTTTGGTTTTAGAGTTTTTTAAGGGATATGGCTATACAGAGTCTGATGTATTGATATCGCCGGTATTTATGGAGGCACCTTTCCAGTATGATCCCAATGCTCCAAAAGAATATATTCTAAGGCAAAATGTACAGATACAATCAGAAGATGTAAACAAGGTAACGGAAATGACAAAAAATACCCAGGCATTGATAGACGAGGGGGTCATTTTCTCCACATATTCCCTTGAATATTATTATACCAAGCTTCCTGAACTCAGGATTGAACTGCTGGGGGATGCCGTTAAAGATGCGGAATTAAGGGCCCAGGCTATTGCTGAGAGCACGGGTCTGAAAGTAGGTACAATTGAATCGGCAAATGCCGGCGTGGTGCAGGTACTGCAGGTAAATTCTACGGAAATTTCGGATTATGGCGCTTATGATACAAGTACCATAGAAAAAGAAGTCATGGTGACCGTGACTGCAATTTTCAATCTTGAATAGTTTTATGGCTATCCTTTACAAGCTTGAGGTTGTCTTCTTTCCGGACATCATAAAACCTTCCTTTCCATGCGATGCCGCTTGCACTTTTGCTTTTAAGCAGGGCATGGATGGAAATAAGCAGCAGGTATATAACTGAAACTGGAAAAAGGAAAGTATCTATAAACCTGTTTTTAAACCTTATGGTCTGCATTATTTTTATTGCAAGTATTGTCAGGACCTGCATTATCAGGAGATTCGTCATTATATGGGGCCACCCGAAAACCAAAATGCTCAGGGGCAATAGTATGAAGGGGCAGAGGTATACAGTAAAAACCAGGATCGTGATTGCAGACTGCAATAATATATTATAGTCAAAAACTGCTGAAAGGACTTTTGAATAACCTTTTACTACTTCACCAAGGTTTTTATACATCCTGCAGTAGAAGTTATTTTTTCCGTCAAATATCATGAACTTAAAACCAAGTTTTTTAACCTGCTTTGCAATATGTATATCTTCCAGTATTTCTTTCTTTATAGACTCATGCCCCCCTATCTTTTCATAGACATCTTTTTTAAAGAGAAGGAACTGGCCGATAGCTGTGCAGAATAACGGGTTTTTTGAATGCCTTATAAGGAAAAGCGGTAAAAATGAAAGCAGGAAATAATTGGCAAAAGGTACCATCATCCTCTCATGGACTGAAACTGTTATCTGTCTTGCAAAAACCGAGATAGCATCCAGCCCGTTAGCAATAAGTGCGCCAAGAGCAGAAGAAACAGAATTCCTGAAATGCAGGGTATCAGCATCCGTGAAAAGCAGGTACTGCCCTTTTGCTTCCTTTGCAAGCTGGAAACAAGCATAACTTTTACCAAGCCACCCATCAGGGAGTGGTTTTCCGTCTATAACCCTTATTTTTCCGTACTTATCTGCAATCTCGCCTGCAATTTCAGCAGTTTTATCAGTTGAATTATCGTTAAGAACCAGTATCTCAAAATTGCTGTAATCCTGCCGCACTAGCGAGCGAAGGCATCTTCTTATATTCTTTTCTTCATTTCTTGCAGGAATAAGGATCGACACAAGTGGCTGGTTATAACTTATATAGTCTGAAATATTAAAATAAGAAGTATCCTTAAATACATAAAGGTTCAACAGGAAGTTGGCAAATACCAGCAATAATACCCCTGCCACAAAATAGTTATAGAGCATCAAAATTCCCATAGTCTTATAACCTTTAATATATTGATTACAGTTTAAATTATACCACTTTGCTGTTTTTTAAACATTTTTTATAAATCCAAAAATTTTATAAACCTGTCTTGCAATTTATTATTTAGGTCATTAAACTAATCGTTTGTTTATTTAAAATCCTTTTTATATCTTTGGAGTGTGAAAATTGGAAAGTAATGATAAAATAATCAACATAGATGACTTTACGCCGGCAGAAATGGCAAAAAAAGTTGAAGCTGCCAGCATAAGGAAGGCAAACTTAAATTTTATGAGCCTTCTGGCCCTTGCAGTTCTTGCCGGCGCTTTTATTTCTTTCGGAGCTGAATTTTATACTCTTGCCATATTTGACTCTACCCTGAGCCTGGGCTTTACCCGTTTAATCGGTGGACTGGCTTTCTCTGTCGGGCTTATACTTGTAATTGTTGCGGGCGCCGAGCTCTTCACAGGAAATAATCTTATTATAATGGGCGTTGCATCCAGGACAGTAACATATAAACAGCTTTTAAGGAACTGGTCAGTCAGTTACCTGGGTAATTTTATCGGCGCCATCCTGATAGTATTCATTATGTTTCTTACAAACCAATGGAAAATAAAAGGAGGGTTGCTTGGCGCAAATGCAGTATTGATTGCAGCAAACAAGGTGAACCTTACTTTTGTTGAAGGTTTTACCAGGGGGATGCTTTGCAATGCTCTTGTGTGTCTTGCAGTGTGGCTCTGTTTTTCCGCAAGGACAGTAGTAAGCAAGATTGCAGCAATAATCTTTCCAATAACTGCTTTTGTAGCTTCAGGTTTTGAGCATAGTATAGCAAATATGTATTTCATTCCCTATGGAATGCTTCTTAAGAATAACCCTATGGTCATGGAAGCTTTTTTAGAGCTATCACCTAATACAGACCTTTCAAATTTAAACCTTATTGGATTCCTGGGTAACCTTCTTTCAGTAACTGCAGGAAACATAATAGGAGGGGCTTTTGTTGTAGGGCTGGCATACTGGTTTATTATTGTAAGAACTGAGAAGAAAAAGCTCAAAGAAAATCAGTAAGGTTTCTAGAAATCCCGTAAAATCTGCAATTATGACCTAAAGCATTAAAAACCAGATATTATAGTGTATTTTTTAAAAAAAAATAAAAAATATCTGGCAATGTTGCGTGATATAAAATAAAATTTTATTGACTCTTTTTTACTTTGAAAGGAGGTATTTTAATGTCTGAAGAAAAGTCAAAAAAAAGCCCTTCTGAATCATTTGCTGAAATGATGAAGAATTTTGGCACCGCAGTAGCGGAGATATTCAATGATCCTGAATTAAAGGAAAAGGCAAAGGATTTTGGAGACAGTGCCTCAGCTTCAGCAAAAGCATTTGCAGAAAGATTTAAAGACGAGGAAGTAAAAGGTAAATTCAAAGACCTTGGCGATGCTGCTAAGAAATTCGGGGAAAGTATCTCGGATTATTTTAATGATGAAAAAGGCAAAAGCCAGCAGGCAGGTGAAAATAATCCTGAAGAACCTAAAAAAAAACAGGAAAATGAAACGGCAGCAGCCATGAGCCCAAATGTAGTTGCAGTTACAGACTTAGATGTTCCGGGAGGGATTTCTTCCAGCAAAAAGGCTAAGGAGGATGCATCAAGGGCAAGGAATTCAAGGATAACCGGATACAGTTTTTCTATTGCCTGGAGTATAATCTTCATAATATTCTTTAACTTTTTTAACCAGTACATTGCATATTACGATTATAATGCTGTTACAGGCAACTGGGAAATTATACCTGTTATTACGGCAGAGTTTTATGAATGGTTGCCTATATTCAATGTAGCAACGATTGTAGTTATTATAGGCAATATTATATTGATAATAAATGACAGTTTCTATTTTGAAAATATTACAAATATTATAATGCACATATTCGGTATTGCATCAGTTTCGGTGCTTTTAAGTCTTTTTCCTTTTGATTTCAGTGTAATGCCCGATGCAGACCTTAGCCAGTTACTTAATACAATTACTATGATTGTACTCATATTTATAATTGTCGGGCTTTCAGTTGGAATACTTGTAAGATTTATTAGAATAATAGTCAAGATAGCAAGGGTATCCTGAATTGCCGGAATATGTAAAAATTATCATCGAGCTTTTTGGCGGGCTGGCACTATTCTTATTTGGTATGGAAAGACTATCGACCAGCCTTCAGAAAGTCACTTCCAATTCATATTGAAAGAATCGGCGACCTTTTATATACAATATCGAAAAACCTGCTGGAAATAGAATCTTAAAAGATTTAAATAAGTATTTTTTAAATTTCAATGTAGATAAAATAAAAAACAATTAAATAAGAAAACAAAAGAGGGTATAAGATGGGCCTAAAAAAATTTACAATACTTCATTCAAATGACATACATGGGGATTTCCTTGCAGAGGTGAGAGAAGGTAAAGGTAAGCTTATAGGTGGCCTCTCCCTTCTTTCAGGCTACATTAACAGGGTAAGAAAAGAAGAAAAAAATGTCCTGTATATAATTTCAGGGGATATGGTCCAGGGTTCCCTTATAGACCTTGAATTCAAGGGTGTATCAACTATAGAGATAATGAACTATCTGGCTCCGGATATTGTCTCAGTTGGAAACCATGAACTGGATTATGGATTGCCGCACCTGCTTTTTCTTGAAAAGATAGCAAACTTCCCGATTGTCAATGCAAACCTTTATATAAAAAAATACAATAAGAGGGTTATGACACCTTATAAGATAATAAGTAAGGCGGGTTTTGATATACTGTTTACCGGGATAATAACCGAAAAAGTACTGGATTCCTTAAAACAGGACAGCCTCATAGGAAGTTTCATTTCTCTTGAAGAAGCAAGCCGGGAAGTCGGGAAGATCACGAACGCATATAAAAATGATGATATAGACCTCACAATCTTGCTGACCCATATAGGGTTTGATTCAGACATAGAGCTTGCAAAAATGCTTGACCCTGCCTGGGGAGTCGATATGATAATAGGCGGCCACTCCCATACCATTCTTGAAAAACCTTATGAGGTAAATAATGTACTCATATCCCAGGCAGGTACCGGGACAGACCAGGTAGGAAGATACGATATCATAGTCGATGATGACACCAACAGCATCATTGAATACAAATGGCAGCTTATCCAGATAGACGAAAATATTGCTGCGCCTGATATTGAACTCCAGGCCTATATAGATTCATTCAGCCTGGTTGTAGACAGGAAATATAATACCATAATATCAAAACTGGCAAAAAAGCATACCCATCCTTTAAGGGAAATCGAGACATCCCTTGGCAATCTATTTGCAGATGCATTCTCAGAAATAGCGCAATGTGATGTAATGCTGGTTGGCAGCGGTTCAATAAGGGTAAAGGAACTTGGGCCACTTGTGACTTTAAAGGATTTTATGAGCTGTTTTCCATATGATGATTCCTTAAACAGGTTCACAATCAATGGGAAAAAGCTTAAAAAGATCTTTACACACTTTATGAGGAAAGAAAACCGCAATGGGGAGGGTGAGTGCTACCAGGTAAACAGCGCCGTACAAGCCATTTACAATGACACAGGCGGTAAACTTGAAAAACTTGAAATAAATGGTAAAGATGCTATTGAGGACCAGATGTATACCATATGCATGCAGGGTTATCATTTAAACAACAGTTCAACATACCTGAATATCTCAAATGAAGAGCTTATTGAGGAAAAAAACCACAAAGTGATTTCTACTTCTGCACAGGAAGTCCTTGAAGAATATCTCAGGGACAACCAGAACATCAGCAAGGAAGTAGAGGGCCGGCTGGTTTACGTTTGAAATGCTTTCCAGCCAGATGAATATTTTATGTGCTGATTTGATTCCTGGAATATTATTTTTCTGCAATCCTATCTATAAAAGCTATTAAAAAATATAGAATAAATATAACCACGCACGGATTTTAATCTTTTTTCTAAATTTTTTCCTTTTTTACTAAAGTTTGGATTATAAACATTCGATATAATATGTATATTTGTATTAATATAAGTTTATATTTATATATAATTATATATATCTAAAATTTTTTTATAAAAATATTGACAAATTAATAAATATTAGTAATAATACAAATAAATATTAAAGTATATATATAAATCTATATATTTAACAAAAGAAGTCTTAATGTTTTATTTTTTAAATATCTTAAAATATGAATCCGGAGAACCAAATGGACAATTTTTACAAAGTGAGTGAAGTTGCAAAAATTTTTAAAGTCAAGCCGATAACTATAAGGAAATGGTGCCAGTCCGGAAATATAAGCGCAAAGAAGTTTGGAAAAAGTTGGTATATTTTTAAAGACGATCTTTCAGAAATGATAAATTCATCCAAAAAAAGCAGCAGGGAAGGAAGTCTTTTAAAAGAAGAGTATATGTGAGGAGGTGACAGAATGAAGAAATTCTTGAGCAAGGTGGCATTTTATCTTACCCAGAAAGAAAGGGGCGCAACAGCAGTAGAATATGCATTAATTGTGGCACTGGTCGCCCTCGCGATAGTAGTAGGGGTAACAGCACTTGGCGGAGGATTGAATACAGCATTCACAAATATTGCAGCTCAGGTATCTGGAGCTTTTGGTGGCTAGTATGCTAATAGATCCTATGCACGGGATTAGATA
>Ga0209254_10005752_pt1 | contig 11396 bp, 7 predicted proteins | sample FrelakmetDIP11DI_FD_187148 | JGI IMG/M metagenome (GOLD analysis project Ga0209254, IMG submission 187148) | Freshwater lake sediment microbial communities from the University of Notre Dame, USA, for methane emissions studies - DIP11 DI (SPAdes)... | ecosystem: Environmental > Aquatic >... | reverse complement strand
TGGATATTTCTAAAGGTGAGATAGATTACTTCCAGGGAGGTGTGACCATATCCGCTAGCAAGATCAGGTTCGAGAGCCCCAACCTGAAAGCCCTTTCCAAGGAAGGCCTGACCTCGGTGGACATGCACCTCCATACCGACCATTCCGATGCTGCCCTGACCGTGGAACGGGCGCTCCAGAAAGCCCGTAAGGACGGCTTCGGCATTGCCGTCACCGACCACAACGAGATCTCGGGGTCGTTGAAGGCCTTCGACGAGGCGCAAGGGACGGTCGTCGTCCCGGGGATCGAGGTCAGCGCCGCCGACGGGCCCCACATCCTTGCCTATTTCTATTCGCCTGGCGACCTGAAGGACTTCTACGCCAGGCATGTCGCCCCTCGGAAGCGTAGCAGCCCCTGGCTGGCCATCCGCTCCGACACCCCCACCATCGCCAGCGCCCTGGAGAAGTATCCGTGCCTCACGGTGGCGGCCCATCCCTACGGCTACCTGATGTTCAACAAGGGGTTGCAGAAATGCATCGACCTGGAGTACCTGGCCCCGGAGATAGTGGACGGCTTCGAGGGCTTCGAGGTCATCTGCGGCGGGATGGCCCATGCCCTGAACCTCAAGGCCGTGGAGCTCGCGGACCGGAAGGGGAAATGCTTCACCGGTGGGACGGACGGACACATCCTTCAGGACCTGGGCAGCGTGGTGACCTGCGCCCTGGCCTCGTCGCACGAGGAGTTCCTGGAGGCCGTGGAGGCCAGGGAGAACATGGTGGTCGGAAAGGAGAAGGACCCGTTCCAGAAGGTGGCCACGGGCACCATGCTCCTGGGCAAGCACTCCAGGTACTTCCTGCCATCCATGCAGGTGCACTTCGAGCAGAACCTGCCGAGGATCAAGCATTACTTCGACCGCAAGGTGCGCCAGTTTAAGGAATGGAATGAGAAGTAAAAGGGTTTAGGCGATCGGCGTGTACAATCGCCCGATGGCCTCCTTCCTCTTGACCTTGCCAGGCCGCTTGGCGTACTCCTCCTTGGTGAGCTCGGTGCAATGGCTGGAGATGTCCTCGATGAAGGCGGACTTGATCTTCGGTACCAGCTCGGGGTCATAGACCATGGCGTTGGTCTCGAAGTTCAGCTCGAAGCTGCGCCGGTCCAGGTTTCCGCTTCCTATGGAGGCCATGACGTCGTCGACGATGACCACCTTGGCGTGTATGAATCCGTCCTTCTTGAACTGGTGCACCCTCACACCTGCGTTCAGCAGCTCGCCCGCGTTCTGCAGCGAGGCCCAGTAGACGAACGGATGGTCCGGCTTGCTGGGGATCATCACCCGGACGTCGATACCGGACTTGGCGGCGGTCACCAGCGCCGCGGTCACCGCCTCCCCCGGAACGAGATAGGGCGTCTGGATGTAGACGTAGCTCTGGGCCGAGGTGATCATCTTGATGTACTGGTCCTCGACCGGCTTATCGGCCGTGTCCGGACCGCCGGAGACTATCTGCACCCCTACCTTGCCCTTGCCAGGTTCGGTGGGAACGTATTTCTCAGGCTCCAGGTGGTCCTCGGCTGCGAAGTTCCAGTCGAGGATGAAGCGCTGCTCCGCCAGGAGGGAGCCGCTTCCTTCCACGCGCACCATGCAATCGCGCCAATAGCCCAGCGGGCCCTGGCCGGCATACTCCTTGCCGATGTTGTATCCTCCTACCAGGCTGACGTTCCCGTCGAAGACGAATATCTTGCGATGGTTGCGGTTGTTGATCCTGAAATTGATTGGCCCTAGGGCGGAGGGGAAGAAGTACTCCACCTTTCCACCAGCTTGAATGAGGTCGCGGAAGAACTTGCGGTTGGTCTTGCGCGATCCCACGGCATCGAGGAGGAGCTTGACCTCCACGCCCTCCTTGGCCTTCTTGGCCAGCTCTTGAGCGAGCCTCATGCCGACCTCGTCCTTGCGCACAATGTACATCTCCACGTGGATGAAGCGCTTGGCCTTGGCGATCTCCTCGAACATGACTCTGAAGAACTGGTCACCGTCGTTGATGTACTGGACCTCGTTGTCCCAGGTCAAGTAGGAACGTTGAGAGCGTAGAAGCATCCCGACCGTGTTCCGCACGGTGGGGTCCTTGATCTTCTCGAGCTCATATACGAAATGCGTGCCCTGGATCTTCTCCAGGGCGATCTCCACTTTCCTGTCCACGGAAGCCTTGTTCCGGAACAGCTTGCGGTGGCTGTAATCCCTGCCGAGGAAAAGATAGAAGACCAGCACGAACAAGAGAGGCAGCACGAGGAAGGCCATCATCCAGAGCAGCACGGACTCGGGCCTCTTCTTCTGGATGAAGACGATCGTGATGATCACGACGATGGCGTTGATGAGGATGAAAAGATATAGGAGGTCGGCTAGCAAACCCCCTATGCTGTTAATATCAACCATATGTTAATGATTGCCGTGATGGGTTATTATTGCTTATCATCGAAGATAACCTGCCCCCCACCGAAGCTCAGAATTAAGAGCCGCACCTACATTATGCGACGATAGCGGGTAACGAGGGGTGAGCAGAGATGCCAAGACGAAAGGTGATCGTGGGACTGGCCCAGATGCGTATGTCCGAATCTATGGATCACAACCTGGAGCATGCGGTTTCGCTGATAGATGGTGCTTCAGAACAAGGCGTACAGGTAGTGTGCCTCCCCGAGCTCTTCGCTACTCCTTACTTCCCTCAGCGCGAGGGCTCGTCGCCACATGACATGAAGGACAGCGACCTGGTCGACACCATCCCGGGAAGGGCGACGCAGGCTCTCTCCACCGCGGCCAGGAAGAACGGAGTAATGGTCATCGGAGGGTCGATCTACGAGCTGGCCGAGGGAAAACTCTTCAACACCTCCGTGGTCTTTGACACCAAAGGCAAGGAGCTGGGCCGCTATCGCAAGACCCATATCCCCCATGACGAGAACTTCTTCGAGCAGCACTACTTCGATAAAGGGGACACAGGCTTCCGGGTGTTTGATACCGAGCTGGGCAGGATCAGTGTGCTCATCTGCTATGACCAGTGGTTCCCGGAGGCGGCTCGCGCCGTCGCCCTCGAGGGGGCGGAAATCGTCTTCTATCCCACGGCCATCGGCACAACCCAGGGCATCAGGCAGAAGGAGGGCAGCTGGCAGCAGGCCTGGGAGGGCGTGATGCGCGGCCACGCCATCGCCAACGGCATGGTGGTCTGCGGCGTGAACCGCTGCGGCCGCGAGGACAAGATGAGCTTCTGGGGCGGCTCCTTCGTATGCGACGCCTTCGGCAAGATCCTGAGGCGGGCGGGGAGGAAGGAGGAGGTCTTGATCTGCAAGGTGGACCTGGACCACGGGAAGGAGGTCCGGGAAGGCTGGAGGTTCTTCGATAATCGCAGGCCGGAGTGCTATGGCAGCTTGGTGGAGAGGAAGGGGTGAGCTCCCAAATGGAGAAGACGACGCCAAGGAAGAAGGGGTTCCGCATGCCTGCGGAGTGGGCCAAGCATGAGGCGACCTGGCTGTCCTGGCCGAAGAACCCGTTGACCTTCCCGGCCGAGGCGATCGAGAGGGTGGAGGACATCTTCGCACAAATGATCGCGGCCCTGACCCAAGGGGAGCAGGTCAAGGTCCTAGTGGAGGACCGAGCCATGGAGCAGAGGATGCTGCGCTTGTCCGAGGGCGCGGGGGCGAACGTAGGCAAGGTCAGGCCCATGAGGATCCGTTCCTCGGACGTTTGGATCCGCGACTACGGCCCCACCTTTCTGACCAATATTAAGAGCGGCACCAAGGCCGCGGTTAAATGGCGCTTCAACGCCTGGGGGGGCAAGTACGATGATTTACTATACGACGACATCGCCGGCGAGGACGTGGTCAAGGCTTCGAAGGTACCGACCTTCCGGCCTGGCATCGTCATGGAAGGCGGCTCCATCGACGTCAACGGACTAGGGTCGGTGCTGACCACCGAGCAGTGCCTCCTCCACAAGAACCGCAACCCGCACCTGGACCGGGAGGGCATCGAGCAATATCTGGAGGAGTACATCGGCACGCCGAACGTCATCTGGCTCAAGTCCGGGATCGAGGGCGACGACACCGACGGGCACGTGGACGACTTCGCCCGCTTCGTCTCCTCGGACCGAGTGCTATGCTCCTATTCGCAGAGCAGGGCCAACTCCAACGGCGATGTATTAAAGGTCAACCTAGAAATCCTCAGGAGATCCGTGGACCAGGACGGGAGGGCGCTGAAGGTCGACCGGCTGCCCATGCCCAGGCCGCTCTGGCTCGAGGAGGAGGGGAGGTACCTGCCCGCGTCCTACGCCAATTTCTACATCGGCAACGAATGCGTCCTGCTGCCGGTCTTCAAGGACCGTAACGATGGGAAGGCCGTCCATCTGATGGCCGAGACGTTCCCGAAGCGCAGCATCGTGCCCATCTATGCGGCTGAGCTGGTCTACGGCTATGGTGGCATTCACTGCGTGACGCAGCAGGAGCCGAGAGGGAGCTAAGAGCCACCTCGCCTAGGCATCACCTGCATGGCGTAGATGTGACTTCCGCAATACTCGCAGGTCTTCTTGGCACCGGCCGTAGGAAGTTGGATGGCGCCACCGCAGGAGGGGCATTTGATGGTTTCCAAGGATATCCCCTGCTCCTGGAGCCTCTCTCGCAAGGTGGAGAAATCGACCACCACGGGGTCCTTCCTGCTCTTCAGGGCCTTCTGGACCTCTTCCCTTCGATCGGCCAATGCCTCAGAGAGGAGCGCCCTGAGCTGCCTGGCATCGGCAGGTTCAGGGTCAGCGGATTTAGGCATGCCATAGATATAAACATAGTCATTCGAGAAGGAGTCCAATTTGCCCAGTTTGCTAAATTCGATGCCATGTGAGTGCCCCCTGTGCCACCAACGGACAGTGAGATTGACGCTTTTGGTCATATAGGCCGAACTCAATGAGAACGACACAATGTCCTCAAGGCTCTTGGACTCCCATATGCAGAAGCGGCTCTTCCTGCGCACGGCGTCGATCATTTCCTCCTCTCTCTTGGTCACGAGCCTATTCATCGGTAGGTCCTGCAATGAAGCGCGGACCTTCTCATCGTCAGTCCTCTTGGCGACGAAAACCAATCGCAGGTTCGTCAACGCCAATAGGCCTTGCTCGGGATAGAAGCCGTCCGCGCCCTCTAGGGCATTGGGGTTCGCTATCGGGTCAAAGAAGCGTGCTGTCCATGCCCCTAAGAAATACTCGTTGGATTGAAGAGGGATAACCCTGGTCAGGACATCCCAGGCCTGGTCGCTCCCGCTCCTTATTCCCGAAGATTGGTTCAAGCTTGACCCTGCTTGATGAACCTGAATTTCGGCTATTCAATCTATCTGTCAGCCCTTGCCTCAGGTCCCAATGTCCGCGTCGCTATCAATATACACGACATCCGAGCATTGCTCATATCGAGGTGAACGGGCATATGAGGCGCAAGGAGAAAGAGGTGTGCAGCCGCGAGGTCATGGAGAAACTTCTGGAAACGGCTCAGGTCATAAGGATTGGCCTGGTCGATGACACGGAACCTTACATCGTCCCCATGCTCTTCGGGCACCGGGCGGGAAGCATCTACATGCACTCGGCCAGGGAAGGGCGCAAGATCGACATCATCAGGAAAGGGGGCATGGTCTGCTTCGAGGTGGAGGAGGCGGGCGAGGTGACGGAGAAGGACACGCCCTGCAAATGGACGTTGGACTACGTGAGCGTCGTGGGCTGGGGCGAGGCGCGCATCATCGAGGACCGAGAGGAGATGCGCAAGGGCCTGGACGTCATCATGCTGCACTATGGCGGCAAGCCGCCCTTCGAGTATTCGGAGTCCTCGCTCACCAAGATGCTCGTCATCCGCGTGGACATCGCCTCGATGACCTGCAAGCGCTCCATGTGATCCCCTGCCTGGATGCCCTTCGGAAAACTCATCATCACACCAGCAACCGTCTAATACCAGGTCAGCGGATTCGACGGCATGCCTGACTCCAAGACCGTGGCCATCGTTAGCTGCGGCAGCTATGGGCGCGAGGAGGTACTGAGCGCGGTCGGGCGGGCCATCTCGCTCCTTGGAGGTCTGGAGCGGTTCGTGAGCCAGGGCCAGAGGGTGCTGGTCAAGCCCAACCTGCTCCAGGGGGCAGACCCAGCGAAGTGCGTCACCACCCATCCGGAGGTGGTACATGCTGTGGCCAGGCTCCTGCGCGACTTCGGCTGCAAGGTGGTCATCGCCGACAGCCCGGGAGGGGGTACGCTCTACACCGAGGGCGCGTTGCGGAAGGCCTACGCCCTTTCTGGATGGAACGAGGTGGTGGAGGAGCTGGGCGTCGAGCTGAACCTCGGCACCGGTTACATGGAGGTGCCCAATCCCCAGGGCAAGGCGCTCAAGCGCTTCCTCATAATCGACCCGGCCATGGAGGCCGACGCCATCGTGTCTGTGCCTAAGGCCAAGACTCATGTTCTGACCACCATGACCGGTGCCGCCAAGAACCTCTTCGGCGTCATCCCCAGCCTGGAGAAGCCGTCCATGCATGCGCGGTACCAGGGCGTGGCCGAGTTCAGCGAGATGATAGTTGACCTGAACGAGCTGCTGCGGCCGCGCTTACAGATCATGGACGCGGTGATGGGGATGGAGGGGGACGGCCCCAACTCCGGCGAACCGCGCAGGATCGGGGTGATATTGGCCAGTGGCGATTACTCTGCCTTGGACTCGGTGGCCGCCAGGCTGATGTCCCTCGAGCCTATGGAGGTGGGGACCTTCGCCGCCGCAGCGGGTCGTGGGCTCATCCGTCCAGACGCGGCCGATGTCGAGCTGGTCGGCGATTCCTTAGAAAGCTACGTGGTCAAGGATTTCAAGAAACCGAAGACCAAGAGCCGAGTGAAGGGTTTCACCCAACATCGCCTATCTTCCGTAGGTGCATCCCTGGCCAAGGCCTACTCCCTCAAGCCATTCGTGAACAGGGAGAGATGCAATGGCTGCGGACAATGCGTCCGCATCTGCCCCAAGAAGAGCATAGTCCTGAGCAAGGAAAAGGCCAGGATATACACGGACCAATGCATCCGCTGCTTTTGCTGCCATGAGATGTGCGATTCCCGGGCCATCGAGCTCAAGAGGAGTATGGCAGGAAGGGCGATAGTCCGCCTAGCGGAGCGCAGGTCCAAAGCTTCCGAAGGTAAATGAGCCTTCGCCACTTTGCGATGCTGAACGCAAATCGGTAAATAGCCCTTGCTAAAATCCTTGCACCATCGAAAAAGGAGGTAGATGAAATGGGAGACAAGCTATACCAACTTCAGCCCTTGCCTTATGACTACAACGCCTTGGAGCCGGTCATCTCCGAAGGCCTGCTCCGGCTGCACCACGACAAGCACCACGCCGCCTACGTGAACGGCGCCAACGCCATCCTGCAGAAGCTGGAGAAGGCGCGCAAGGAGAACGTGGACCTGGACATGAAGGCGATCACCAAGGAGTTCTCGTTCCACTTCGGCGGGCTGTTCCTGCATGAGAGGTTCTGGCAGAACATGGGCCCCACGGGCAAGGCCGGAGGCAAGCCCGGCGGCAAGATCGGGGATGCGATAGACAAGGAGTTCGGGTCCTTCGAGCGCTTCAAGAAGGAGTTCACCATGACCGCCAACTCCGTGGAGGGCTCAGGCTGGGGCGCTCTCTCCTACTGTGGACATACCGACCGCCCGGTTCTCATCCAAATCGAGAAGCACAACGTGAACGTCGGCCCGCAACAGAGAGTGCTGCTGGTCCTGGACGTCTGGGAGCATGCCTATTACCTGGACTACAAGAACGACCGCGCCAAGTTCGTGGAGAACTGGTGGAACCTGGTCAATTGGGACGCGGTAGAGAAGAGGATGCCTTAGGCACCAAATCGGGCCTTCTTGATGAGGGGGCCGATAAACTTTCTTTTCCTTCCAAGGCGCGATTTCGAACGGGTAAGCGCGGGGTTGGACCTGGACCTCGAGCACCTAGCTTAGATCGGAGAGACCCATTCCTACTTACCCTTTTTCCTCAGCAGCACCACGATGAGCAGGGCGGCGATGGCCAATGCTGCGATCCCTAGCAGCAACCAAGGTCCATAGGGGCCTTCGGGGCTGAGCGGGTTGGTATCGACCTTGAACTGCATGGTCTGGTTTAGGCTGTTCCCGGCCTCATCGTAGACGGCCACTTCCAGAACGTGCCACCCATCGGATAGGCTGTCAACCTCGAAGGCCCAGGGCCCTTGGGATAAAGTCTGAATGGGCTCTCCGTCCACCCTCAGCGTGATCATGCTGACGTTGGAACCCGCGTCCCCGGCATCGAAGCGCAGGGACACGTCCTTGGAGGTGAAGGGCCTGCCCGTGCTGTTCAGCTTCAGCGTGGGGCGGTCCAAGTCGATCCTGAAGGCCTCTTGCCGAGCCTCTTCCCAGTTACCAGCCCGGTCCTGGGTGCGGTATTCCAGCGTGTGGCTGCCCATGGAACCGACGGAACTCAAGCCATCATAGGTGGTCCAAGCGCCCCCGTCCAAGCGCCACACGGTCTCCAAGGAGCCACTCATCCCATCATGTTCGGACATGGTGAAGTTGACGATGCTGACGAACCAATCGTTCGAGCCATGCACGCCCTCGAGCTCTACTGACGTCGAGGGCGCCACCAGGTCCATCATCACCGTCATATTGATAGGCTGGGCCTCGTTCCCCGCGAGGTCCGTTGAATAGTAGCGGACGGTGTGCACCCCCTCCTCAGACAAGGTGAAGGGTATCGAATAGTTCATCCAGGGCCCTCCATCCACTTTATACAAGGTGCGATCCAATCCCGAGCCGTCATCGTAAGGGGAGAGGGAGACGGCCACCTGAGATACGAACCAACCCTCCATTCCAGCCTCCCCTTGGGTGGAGTCGACGGTGGTTGGTGACAAAATGTCCACCCAGACATCAGAGGATCGAATGGGCTCCATATTGCCAGCAACATCAATGGAATAATAATCCAGAGCGTGCTGCCCCTGGCCGATCTCGATCTGCCCCTGCAACTCGTGCCAATCGGAGCCATCCAGGCGGTACAAGGTCTGCGCTACCCCGCTGAGCGGGTCCGTGGCCGAAAGGTCGCCAATGACCGCGCTGACGTACCAACCCGCCTTGCCTTCCGAGCCTTGGAGGCTGAGGGAGCTTATCGGGAGGCTAAGCTCGATCATCACCTCCATCGAGCTGAGGTTCTCGATATTTCCGGCGTGGTCCGTGGCATAGAAGCTTACTTCATACACGCCCTCGGCATCGATGGTTATCCTGCCAGAGTATGACGCCCAAGCGCCGCCCGAGATTGAATAGTAAATCGAGTCAACCCCACTGACGGGGTCGCTTGCCTGGAGCTCAAGGTCGACCGAGGATACGAACCAGCCCTCGTTTCCCTCGGAGCCTATGGCGGTCAAGGAGGAAGAGGGCGCGCCGAGGTCTATCTTGACCAATCGGGTCATGATCGGGCCCACGTTCCCGGCCTTGTCGACAGCATAGACCTCGATGACATGCTCGCCATCCTCACCCAAGGACGCGTTGCCGGCCAGTATCGACCAGGCTCCCCCATCGACACGGAAGTGGTATGAGGCGATGCCGCTGCCGACGTCCGAGCCGTTGGGCTCCAGCTCCACCGTGGAGACGAACCAGCCATCATCGCCTGCGGTTCCAATCTGCATCAACTCGCTCGTTGGCAAAGAGTTGTCCACGAGCAGTTTCAGCTCCACCTCCGTCTGCACATTGCCAGCGATGTCCTCCGCCCTGTAGAGGAGGGTGTGCTCGCCCGACGCGATTATCGTGAAAATCGAGGTGTAATTCTCCCAAGGGCCCCCATCCAATGAATATTGAATGCCGAGCAGCCCGCTGAGGGCGTCGGAGGCATTGATCTCCACGTCGACGGAGCTGACATACCAGCCATCCTGTCCCGAGGTGCCCCTGACGTCTGCGCTGCTGGTGGGAGGCTCTGGGTCGATGCTGAATGTGATGGCCTGTGCCGCCTCGGAATTTCCGGCCAGGTCCGAGGAATTGAACTCCAACCTATGCTGCCCTGGGCTGGTCACGTCGAAAGGCGCCAAGTATTCCTGCCATTCCCCGCCATCGAAACTGTAGGACTGCGCTGCCATCCCGCTGAACAAATCGTCTGATACTATGCTGACGCTCACCGGGCCCAGGTACCAGCCTTCGTTGCCCTCCACGCCCTCGAGGACCGCGGCACTTGCGGGGGCGGACCGGTCGATGGGGACGGAAATACGTTTGGTCGACTCAGAGTTGCCAGCAACATCTGTCGAGTAATAATCCACCTGATGAGGACCCTCGGCCGAGATGGACGCACCAGGAAGGTAGCGCACCCATGTGCCTCCATCCACCCGATAGAAGCTGGACTGCACGCCGCTTAGAGCATCCGATGCGGAAATGCTGAGCTCGACCTCGCTGATGAACCAACCATAGCCCCCCGAGGTGCCTGAGAGGCCCAGGGTGGTGCTGGGAGAGGTCACATCTATCTTGATGCTTGCGCCCTTCGGCGCTTCTGCATTTCCTTGATTATCGATCGAATAGTATTCTATGTTGAAGGTGCCTTGGCCGGTGACGGAGAATGGAGCCAGGTACTCGGTCCAAGCTCCTCCGCCCACACGGCAGTACGTCGAGGCCACTCCCGAGCCTGAATCGGTCGCCGTCATCGTGACTGTGACCGAGGAGCGATACCAACCGCTGGAGCCCGAGGTCCCGCTCAGGCTTGAAGATGTCTCAGGAGGGGTGGTGTCTGGAGGCACTACATTGATCAACAAGGCATCCGACGGTATGCGCACGGAATGCATGCCATCGATCCGCAGCCAGTTCCCCAGGGTCCTTCCCAGCTCGCGGCTCTCGTTGATCTGGACCATGGACAGGGAAGCGAGGTCGTTGCCATCGTCCCACACCGGCGCTCCTACCGCGTCATCGGTGGCGGAGGCGACATGCCCTGCCGAGCTCTCGTTCCTGAAGGCGAATATGAGATAGTAGGTTCCTGGGGTGGCGGGGACGGTCGTTGAGACATCGATCTCGACGTCCGTGGTGCCGGCAGCAAGGTCCGGAACCGCCCCGAAGAATGAGCTCGAGGACGAGCCCCAATTGTTGGTGCCGATCAAGGGAACTTGCTCGGAAGCGAGCCAGGTCACATTCGCATGGAGCACGATCGTGCCGCTGAGCGTACTGCCCACTACCGCGCTCATGCTCTTGCTAGGCATGATGAACGAGAACCCTCCGGTACCGGAGCTGATTGCCAAAGAAGAGTTCTTGCCATAGTCCAAAGCCCCTGTCTCATAGTTGAGGGTCAGCGAATATGTAGAGAATTGACCGGAGTCAGGTTGGACTTTGAGGAGGTAATTTCCACCGACAAGTGCCAAGAGCTCGACCGCTTCGTAACTTCCAGATGTCACGGATGAATCGATGAG
>Ga0209254_10005751_pt1 | contig 11396 bp, 6 predicted proteins | sample FrelakmetDIP11DI_FD_187148 | JGI IMG/M metagenome (GOLD analysis project Ga0209254, IMG submission 187148) | Freshwater lake sediment microbial communities from the University of Notre Dame, USA, for methane emissions studies - DIP11 DI (SPAdes)... | ecosystem: Environmental > Aquatic >... | reverse complement strand
TTTCGCGGCCGGCATGTCGGGCGGCATCGCCTACGTGCTCGACGAGGCCGGCGACTTCGCCGGCAAGGTCAACGCGCAGATGGTGAGCCTCGAGCGCCTCGAGGACGCGGCCGAGATCACGGCGGTGCGCCGCCTGGTCGAGCGGCACCTCGAGCATACCTCGAGCAGCCGGGCGCGCCAGGTGCTTGACGCCTGGGACGAGACCGTGCCGAAGTTCGTGAAGGTCATTCCGCGCGACTACAAGCGCATGCTGGCCGCGATCGCGCGCGCCGAGGAGCAGGGACTCGTCGGCGAGGAAGCCATCATGATGGCCTTCGAAGAAAACGCCCGCGACCTGTCGCGCGTCGGGGGTAACTGAGCGGGTCCCCGGATCCGGGAAGAAGACGATGGGAAAGCCAACGGGATTCATCGAGTACCTGCGCGAGCTGCCGGTCGATCGCGCCCCCCTGCAGCGCCTCGGCGACTGGAAGGAGTTCCATCCTCACCTCGAGGAGAAACGCCTGCGCCAGCAGGGCGCGCGCTGCATGGATTGCGGCGTGCCGTTCTGCCACACCGGCAAGCTGATCAGCGGCATGGCCTCGGGCTGTCCGATCCACAACCTGATCCCGGAGTGGAACGACCTGGTCTACCGCGGCCTCTGGCACGAGGCGCTCGATCGGTTGCACATGACGAACAACTTCCCCGAGTTCACCGGGCGCGTGTGTCCGGCGCCGTGCGAAGGGTCGTGCGTGCTCGGCATCAACGATCCGCCGGTCACGATCAAGAACATCGAGGCCGAGATCATCGACCGCGGCTGGGACGAGGGCTGGGTACTGCCGGAAACGCCGAGGGCCCGCACGGGCAAGCGCGTAGCCGTGATCGGCTCCGGACCGGCGGGCCTCGCAGCGGCCGAGCAGCTGAACCGCGCAGGCCACCTCGTGACCGTGCTCGAGCGCGACGACCGGCCCGGCGGGCTGCTGATGTACGGCATCCCGAACATGAAGCTCGACAAGCGCGAGGTGGTGCTGCGCCGGCTCGAGGTCATGGAGCAGTCGGGCATCAAGTTCATCTGCGACGCCAGCGTCGGCGACAATGTCGAAGCCCAGCTGCTGCTGCGCGACTTCGACGCGACCGTGCTGTGCACCGGCGCGACGCAGCCGCGCGACTTGGGCGTAGAGGGGCGCGGCCTGGCCGGCGTGCACTTCGCGATGCAGTACCTGACCGCGAGCACGAAGGCGCTGCTCGACGGCGGCCCGGACCAGAGCCCGATCCACGCGCGCGGCAAGGACGTCGTCGTGATCGGCGGCGGCGACACCGGCACCGACTGCGTCGGCACGGCGCTGCGCCAGGGCTGCAGGAGCCTGCTGCAGATCGAGATCATGGCGCGGCCGCCCGTGGAGCGCGCCGCCGACAACCCGTGGCCGGAGTGGCCGAAGGTCTACAAGCTCGACTACGGCCAGGAAGAGGCGGCGGCGAAGTTCGGGCACGACCCGCGCGTTTACCTGACGACCGTGAAGCGGTTCGTCGGCGGCGACGATGGACGGCTCAAGGAAGTCGTCACGGTGCAGGTCAGGTGGGAGCGCAACGAGAAGGGGCAGGTGGTCCCGGCCGAAGTGCCGGGCACCGAGCAGGTCCGACCGGCGCAGCTCGCACTGCTCGCGATGGGCTTCCTCGGGCCCGAGCAGGCGCTGCTCAGGGAACTTGGCGTCGAGTGCGACGTTCGAAGCAACGTCCGCGCAGAGCACGGTCGTTACACCACCAGCATCAAGGGCGTCTTTGCCGCCGGTGACTGCCGGCGCGGCCAGAGCCTCGTCGTCTGGGCGATCAACGAGGGGCGCGGTGCCGCACGCGAGTGCGACCGTTACCTGATGGGCCGCACCGAGCTGCCTTGAACCGACTGCGATGAAGGTGCCATTTTGACCAAGCCTGATTCCGAGCGCAGGAAGCTCCGCCTCCCGCGCACCCTGGGCATATCGATCGCTGTCTGGCTCGTCGCCGGGTTCGCATTGATGATCGCTGCATTCGTGACCGGCAGCCTGCTCGCGGGTCGCGGCGCCGACCACGCGACCGACGAGCTGGTCGAAGTGCGCTCGGAGATCGAGCTGCTGACGAATACCGCGCGCGAGCTCGGCGAGAGCTCGACTGTGTTCGATCGAGCCGTGCTGGCGTTCCTCGGCACCGATTCCCCGGAGAACCGCGCGGCGCTCGTTGCGGCCGGCGAGCGGTTGTCCGAGGCGGCCAACGCCGCTCCGCAGCCTGGCGCGCTGGCCGACGGGCTCGGGAACGACCACCTGAGCGAGCAAATCGCGCGTCACCAGGCGCTGGGCTTCCGGCTGGCGCGGCTGCGAGAGGTGCGCCGGTCCACGCTGGTCAACCTGGAGTCCGTCTACGAGGTCATCACGCGACGCCTCGAGGCCGGCGGCAGTTCCGGCGTGCGCGTCGGCGAGAACGTCCTGACGCGACCGACGATGAAGGAAATGGCGGCGGCGCTGGACGCGGCCCGCGGGGACGCAATGCACGAGTTTGATCTCGGGTCGGCGCGCGCAATCCGGGAAACCCCTGGCGAGGCGCAATTCCGCGGCGTGCTGCTGTCGCACGAGGCCGAGCTGAACCAGTCGCCCGGCACGGCATGGCTCGCGCTCGTCGTCGAGGACTTCGACCGGGCCGTGCAGCTGCGGCAGACCGCCCAGGTCCTGCGCACCGAAGTCGAGGCCGGTCGAGCGGAGTTTTCCGCTGCGGGCGAGCTGCTGGCCGCACGGATTCGCGAGCAGTACGAGGTCCCGGCCTGGAGCCGGTTCACGACGGCGACGGCATCCGCGACGCAGTCGCTGCAGCGTGCCGCGCAGGACGTCAAGGATGCGACCGCAAAGGCCGTCCTGGCTGCTTTGTTCGTGCTGGCCGTGACGACGATCGTCGTCACGTGGCCGATCCGGCGCTTGACCGCCAGCGCCAGGCGCCTCGCGGGCGGCGACCTGTCCACGCGCGTGCGCCCGGGCGGCGCCAGCGAACTGGCGACGCTTGCGCGAGCGTTCAACCAGATGGCGAGCGAACTCGACAGTGCCGAGCGCGAGGTGCGCAGCTACCAGGCGCTGCTCGAGCAGCGCGTCACGGAGCGCACGCAGCAGCTGCAGCATCTCGCCGAGCACGATCCGCTCACGAACCTGCCCAACCGACGGCAGCTGTTCACGTACCTCAGTGACCGGATCGCCGCAACCGCCGAGCACGGCGATCGCGTGGCCGTGCTGTTCCTCGACCTGGACAATTTCAAGACCGTGAATGACAGCCTGGGTCACGAGTTCGGCGACCGTGTCCTGACCGAGATCGGCGAGCGGCTGAGGCTGCTGGTGGGGGATTCGGGCTTCATCGCGCGCCTCGGCGGCGACGAGTTCACGCTCGTCTTCCCGTTCTCCGGTTCGGTTGCGGAGATCGAGTCACGGGCCGCGACGCTGGTCGCCCACTTCCAGCGGCCGCTGCACGTGGATCGCCGGGAAATCTCGATCGGCGTCAGCGGGGGCGCCGCGATCTTCCCGGACCACGGCGACGACGCCGCGTCGCTGCTGCGCGCCGCCGATGCCGCCTTGTTCCGCGCCAAGGAACTCGGCCGCAACCGGCTCTGCATCTATGACCCGACGCTGCTCGTGGCGGCGTCGAATCGCTTCCGGGTAGAGCAGGCGCTGCGCCGGGCCATCGATGCCGGCGAATTCGTGCTGCACTACCAGCCGGTGGTCTGTCTCGGACGGCTGGAGACGACCGGCGTCGAGGCCTTGTTGCGCTGGCGCCAGAGCGACTCGGTCATCCTTCCGGCCGGCGAATTCATCGGCATCGCGGAACAGTCGGGCCTGATGCTCGACCTCAACACGTGGATCCTCGACCAGGCGGCGAAGGACGTCCGCAGCTGGCGCGACGCGGGCTGGACCAATGCCAAGGTCGCCATCAACGTTTCCGCGCAGCAGTTCATCTCAGGCGACTTCCTCGGTGACGTCGAGCGATTGCTCGAGCTGCACGGCCTGCCGCCGGACGCGATCGAACTCGAACTCACCGAGAACATGCTGCAGACGGGCGCCATCACGGTGGAGACGCTGCGAGCGCTCAGGATGCTCGGCATCATGACCGCGCTCGACGACTTCGGCACGGGCTACTCCTCGCTGACCTCTCTCGAGCGGCTGCCGTTGAGTCGCGTCAAGCTCGACCGCAGCGTGCTGGCCGAGGTCGACTCGAATCCGCGCGCCGCATCGATCGCCAACTCCATCATTGCGCTGTGCCGCAGCCTTGGCCTGCAGGTCACGATCGAGGGCCTCGAGCGGACCAGCCAGCTCGATTTCCTGTCGGCCTGTGGCGACGTGAGCGTGCAGGGTTACCTGGTCGCGCGCCCGGCCGACGCGAGCGAGATCCTCGAGGTCGCCGGGCGGATGGGGCCGCGGATGCGCGCGCTGCTCGATGCTGCCGAAGGTGGCCGCGTGGAGGACCCGGACGACAAATCCGACGGCACCGTCCGCCGCCTGCGCCGCCGAGGTGCCGGTGTTACGGTTCGGTCGGACTTGCTCGCGTAGCCGCAAAGCCGACCGAACCGTAACACCGGCACCTCCTACAAGAACGGCTGCGCCCGCTCGAGCAATTCCTCGAGCCCGGGTTCGCTCGGATCCCACGGCTTGCCCGGGTGGATGATCGAGAGCTGGCAGCTCTCGGCGGCCTCGACGAGCTGCCGGTAGGTCCCCGCCTTCAGGTCGGCGATGCAGGCCTGCTTGTTCCCGTCGTAAGCGAACATCCGCGGGTTGACCTGCGTGCATTCATTGCAGCTCGAGCAGCGGATGGTCTCGATGTAAGGCTCGTTCGGATTGCGGACCAGCTCGGCCCCGACCGCCGATGCTGCAGCGACCTCGGGCTCGACAGCGATCGGCGCAGGTGCAGCGACCTTTTCAAGGCGGTGCGCGTCCTCCCACACCTTCTTCTCGCGCTCGAGCAGTTGTGCGTTACGCGAATCATTGACGCCGCCAAGTTCCTGCAGCCGATGCCACGCTTCGCGGCAGCGCTGCGCTGCGCGCATCAGCGGTTCGTCTACCACCAGCCGACAGAGCAGATCGGCGTCGTCCACCGCCAGCACGAACGGCACGGCACTGCCGGGATCCGTCGGCGGACCGGCAAGCCACGCCTGCACCGGGATCATCCCCTCGCTCCAGGCCGCGCGCGGCACGAGCTCGAAGTGGCGGGCAAAGCGCGGGTCGCACACCGCGAAATCCACGAACGTGAACGCGACCGCTTCGGTGACCGACTGCAGTCCGTGGTCGGCGTATCGGAAGCTTTCGATTGGCCAGTCGACGCCGGGCTGCGGATTGTTCTCGAGCGAGAAGCGCGCCGCCAGGTCCGGCCCGGCAGCCGGATCGTAGGTGAACGCCGGAAATGCGCGCGACTGCATCGCTGCCGCCGCCTGCAGGTAAACCGGCAGCGCACCCCCATCCGGAGGCGCATAGACGCTGAACAGCGCCGGCCCGCCGTGTCGCAGCCCGCGCTCGATGCGACCGCGCATCCGTAGCAGGTTGGAAGCCACGGACTGCAGTACGAACACGTCGTCGAGGCTCATCATCGCGCTCGCAAGCCTCGACGCCCGCAACCCGAACGTGAAGCGACCCGTGCCCAGCATCCCCTCCTCGACCAGATCGGTGACCTGGACCAGCACCTTGAGTGGCACGCCGGAGGACAGCGCTTCCGTCAGCCGCGCATGCTCGTCGGCGCTGTTGCCCGCAAGGCAGACGAAGTAGTCCGGGAAGATCTCCAGGTCCTGCGCGCCGACGGATCCTGCGTCGAACGCTGCGAAAATCGCGTCGTGCAGCACCGCGGCGTAATCGCCCGCGACCTCGAGTTCCGCGACCTGCAGGGCCTTCAGCAATTGCGCCACCTCCGGCAGACGCCGGCGGAAGGCCTCTAGCGTGGCGTCGACGCTGTCGAACTCGAACTCGTGCGCCCCCTGGCCAGCGGCAGCATCGCCCGCAGTCCCGGGGGCCGGGAAGAACCGCTGCGCCTTGAGCACCGCGAGCACGTCCTCGATCCGGCGGCGGCGAGGGAGGCCGAGCCCGCCGTGCGAGCCGCCGCGCGACAGCAGCTGCGACATCGCCCGGAAGTCGAACATGCCGTGATGTGCCGGTCCGAACGACGCCTGCAGGGCCGGCGCCGCCAGAGCGGCCTCGGATCGCGCGAAATCCGCGCGCAGTATGTTTTCCAGCCGGATGACCAGCTGCTCGATGCGCGTCCGCGCGGCGCGCGCCTTCTGCTGCTGGACGGCCCGCCACGCGTGGCGCACGAAGCGCGCGGGCAGCGACGCATCGCAGTGGACCACTTCACCGTCGATCGCCAGCGACTCGCGCACCCGGCCCGCGTCGCGCGCGAAGGCCTCATCCGCGCCCGTCCGCAGCGCTGCGACGGCCTTGTCCCAGAGCTGCAGCAACGTGCCACGCGTGCCGTGCGCCGCGAGCCGGCGGACTTCGCGTTCGATCTTCAGCGCCCGCCGTCGCAAGCTCTCGCCCGATACGCCCGGCGTCGCAACGGCGCGCAGCGCGGCTTGCACGACATCGGAGAGCGAACGCGCGTACTCGCCGGCGTCGTCGCTGAGGACCACCGGAAAATCGTAGCGCAGCGACTCGAGGTCGCGATACGCAGACATCAGCGCAGGGCGCAGGCCGGCGAGAGCCGCGAGCTGCGCCTCGTCCTGCCCGCGCCGGCCGGTCAGGTGAAAGACGACCTGGGCCCTGAGATGACTGTCCATGCTGTTACGGCCAGACGGTGAACTTGTCGAATTCCGACTCGAGCGTCGTGCGGATCGAATCGGCGGTGCGGAGCATCCCGGCGCGCCGGAGATCCTCGTAGCACGGCGCCTCCGTGTTGCGGTACAGGATGCCGACCGGGATCGGGTCCTCGCTCGAAGCGATCTCGCGTGCGCGGTCGATGTTCGACGGATCGTGCTCGACCTGGTTGCGGTAGATCTTCTGCAGCGCGGGGTTGACCTTGATCCCGTCGTCGTGGGTCAGCATCAGCATGCGCTGCGGATCGTGCACCCACGGCTCGAACATGTTGCCGACGAACTCCGGGCAGCGCTGCAGGATGCGCACGAACGACAGCCCGCGGTGACGGAACGCCGCGGTGATGATCTGGAACAGCACCTCCGGGATCCAGTCCACGGCCTGTGCGACGAACGAGGCGTTCTGGATGCCGAGCGTCACGGTCAGCGGGCTCATCGCGTCGAGGTACGAGCCGCGAGGCGTCGTGTTGCTCTTCGTGCCGACCGGCGACGTCGGCGACGCCTGTTTCTTGGTGAGGCCGTAGATGTGGTTGTCGTGCAGCAGCACGGTCAGGTTCATGTTGTAGCGGATCGCATGGATCCAGTGCGCGGCGCCGATGCTGCAGCAGTCGCCGTCGCCGGTATTGACGAACACGTGCAGGTCCGGGCGTGCCAGCTTGATGCCTTCGGCGATCGGCAGCGCGCGGCCGTGGATGCCGTGAAACCCATAGGTGCGCATGTAATGCGGCAGGCGGCTCGAGCAGCCGATGCCCGAGACGAACACCGTCTTCTCGGGGCGCAGTCCCTCGTCACGGCACAGGCGCTGCACCGCGGCGAGGATCGCGTTGTCGCCGCAACCCTTGCACCAGCGCGGCACGCCGCCCTGGTATTCCTCGAGCCCGCGATCCTCCTTGAAGAGGTGCTGCAGACAGGCCGTGGCGGTGCTCATGGACGGGGCTCCTGGTGCGCCAGGCGGCGGCGCAAGACCTCGCAGATCGTGCCGGGCTTGATCGGCCGGCCGCGCACTTCGCTCCAGCAGTCGACGTCCACCAGATAACGGGCGCGCAGCAGCATCGCGAGCGCGGAGTAACGGCGATTGGTCTCGTCGATCAGCTCGTCGAGCGGATCGTCCGACCAGTTGGCCTCGATCGTGATCACCTGCCGGAACCGCAGCAGGATCTCCTTGATGCCGGGTTGCATCGGCTGCAGGAAGCCGAGGTGCAGCGAGGACACCTTGTGCCCCTCGCGCCGCAGCCGCTCGACGGATTCCTCGATCGCGCCCCTGGTACTGCCCCAGCCCACGACCAGCAAGTCACCCTCCCGTTCGCCGAAGACCGTCGGCGGCGTCAGCGTCTTCTGCAGCGCCGCGAGCTTCAGGCTGCGTGCGTGCATGCCCTGCTGGTTGATTTCGGGATCGTAGGCCACGCGGCTCGACCGATCGTGCGCGAGGCCGGTCAGCGTGTGCATACCGTTCGGCTGCCCGGGCACGAACCGGCGCGAGAGGCCCGTGACCGGATCCCAGTCGTAGGGCTTCGCGCCTTCTGGCACCGGGTTCTGGTCGATCGGCGCAGCCAGCCAGTCCTCGCTGAACTCCGGCCGCTTGAACGGTTGCTGCGCCGTCGCGAGGCTCGCGTCCGACAGAACGACCACGACCATGTTGAACGTCTCGGCGATGCGCCGGGCCGTGATCATCGAGTAGAAGCAGTCTTCGATGGTGCTCACTGCCATCACGACCTTGGGCGCGTCGCCATGGCTGCCGAACATCACGGTCAGCAGGTCGCCCTGCTCCACTTTCGTCGGCTGGCCCGTGCTCGGCCCGCCGCGCTGCACGTTGACGATCACGAGCGGGATCTCGGCCATCACCGCGAGGCCGATCCCCTCCTGCTTGAGTGAATACCCTGGGCCCGAGGTGATCGTCACCGCCACCTTGCCGGCGTAGGAGGCGCCGATCGCGAACGCGCAGGCCGCGATCTCGTCTTCGGCCTGGTGGACGATGCCGCCGGCGCGCTCGAAGACGTCGCTCAGGTAGTGCGAGGCCGACGTAGCGGGCGTGATCGGGTACATCGCGCAGATGTCCATGCCGGAGGCGAGGACACCGAGCCCGATTGCGGTGTTGCCGTTGATGACCAGCTGTGGCTCGGTGGCCCGCTCCGCCGGCACGCGGAACCCGAAGTCGAGGTGCTGCTCGGCCCATGCATGGCCCGCCTCGAGCAGCGCGACATTCGACTGGATGATCTTCTCGGACTTCTTGCCGAAGATGAACGCGATCTGCTCGCGGGCCAGGCCCAGGTCGAGGCTGTAGAGGTTGCAGAGCATGCCGAGCACGAACATGTTCTTGCCCTTGCGCGGGTCGGACACCAGCGCACGGCATTCGTGCTCCATCGGCACCTCGTGCACCCGGTAGCCTTCGGCGACCAGGCGCGCGAGCGTCTCGGCATACTGCGCGGCGATCTTCGGGTCGGGACTCTCGGCCCAGATGCTCTCGAGCAGGATGATGCAGCCGGGCCGCAGTTCGCCTGCGTTGACTCGCCCGAGCAGCACCTGCTCGTTGAACGCGACCGCGAGGTCGGCCTCGTCGCCGCCGTTGCTGATGGCTTTGGAGCCAATCCGGATCCGGTTGCCGCTTGCGCCCGCCACGCTGCGAGCGGGCGGCTGGATCTCGGCCGGAATGATCTCGACCGTCCAGACGCCGTTGCCCATCCGGGCGGCGATCGAACCAAACGACTGGCCGCACTTCTGGGCACCCTCGCCCGAGTCGCTCATGATCTCGATGACGGCCTCGTCGAGCGTCATGACCTGCTTGGCCGAGGCCCGCGCGTCCCTGGCTCCGGCCGGCACACCCCGCGGCCTCAGTTCCGCTGCAGCATTCATTGCATCACCTCGGCAGGCGCACGCGCGCGTACCCGTGCTCGGCCCGGTCAATACCGAACAGCATGGCCGCGGCATTCTCCGGCCGCTCCTGGTAGACGAAATCGGTGCCGCGCAGGCCGAGGAATGCCTTCATGCCCCGTGCCGCATGCCGACCGGCGCCCATCGCTTCGATGACCGTCGCCGCACCGGTCACGATGTCGCCGCCGGCAAATACGCCGGGGATCGAAGTCGCGAGGTCGTCGTCGGTGGCGATGTAGCCGCGCTCGTCGAGCTTGAGCCGCGAAGTCTGGCCGATGATCGGGTTGGCGTTGGTGCCGATCGCGTAGACGACCATGTCGGCCTCGATCTCGAACTCGCTGCCCGGCTCGGGCACCGGCCTGCGCCGCCCCGACTCGTCCGGCTCGCCGAGCGCCATGCGCACGCAGCGCACGGCCCGCACGTTGCGCCGGCCGTCGTCGAGGATCTCGACGGGGCTCACGAGCCAGTTGAACTCGATGCCCTCCTGCTCGGCGTGGTGGAGCTCCTCGGCGCGCGCCGGCGCCTCGGCACGGCTGCGACGGTACAGGCAGCGCACGTGCTCCGCGCTAAGCCGCAGGCAGACGCGCATGGCGTCCATTGCGGTGTTGCCCGCGCCGATCACCGCGACTTGCCGGCCCGGCTGCAGCGGTGTGTCGAAGTCCGGGAAATCGCGAGCCCGCATCAGGTTGCAGCGCGTCAGCAGCTCGTTCGCGGAGAGCACGCCGTTCAACGACTCGCCCGGGATGCCCATGAAAGACGGGTACCCCGCGCCGGTGCCGATGAACACCGCGTGGAAGCCCATCTCGTCGATCATCTGCTCGATCGTGAACAGGCGTCCGACCAGCGTGTTGCACTCGAAGCGCACGCCGAGTTGCTCGAGCTTGGCGATCTCAGCATCCACGACCGGGTTCGGCAGCCGGAAGTCGGGGATGCCGTACTTCAGCACGCCGCCCGCCTCGTGAAAGGCCTCGTACACCGTCACCTCGCAGCCCGCCTTGGCCATGTCGGCCGCGCAGGCCATGCCGGCCGGCCCGGAACCCACGATGCCGATCCGGAAGCTGTTGCGCTCGATGTACGGGACGTTCGACCAGCCTTCCTTGATTGCCCGGTCACCGACCCAGCGCTCCAGCCGCCCGATCGCGACCGGCTCGAGCGATTCGCCGACCGTGCAGACGCCCTCGCACTGGTTCTCCTGCGGACAGACGCGGCCGCACACCGCCGGGAGCAGATTGGTCTCCGTGATGACGTCGTAGGCGCCACGAAAGTCCTTCTCGGTGATCCTTTGGATGAAGTCGGGGATCGCGATGTTGACCGGACAGCCCCTGACGCACGGCTGATCGGGACACATCAGGCAGCGCTCGGCCTCGAGCAGCGCGTCCTCGATCAGGTAGCCGCAATTCACTTCGTCGAAATTCCGCGCGCGCTCGAGCGGATCCTGCTCACGCATGGGCGTGCGGGCCTGCGGGATCATGCGGATCGTTTTTTTCTTCTTCTGTGCCATCAGCACTTCGCCGCATCGGCCTGGCTGCGCAACCGGCAGCTCTCGTTGAAGCGATCGCTCGCCTCGCGCTCGGTCGCCTTGTAGCGCTGCAGCCGGAACATCAGGTCGTCGAAGTCCACGAGGTGGGCGTCGAAGTCCGGTCCGTCCACGCAGGCGAATTTCACCCGGTCGCCGATCTTGACGCGGCAGCCGCCGCACATGCCGGTGCCGTCCACCATCACCGGGTTGAGGCTCACGATGGTGCGGATCTTGTGCGGC
>Ga0209254_10005750_pt1 | contig 11397 bp, 9 predicted proteins | sample FrelakmetDIP11DI_FD_187148 | JGI IMG/M metagenome (GOLD analysis project Ga0209254, IMG submission 187148) | Freshwater lake sediment microbial communities from the University of Notre Dame, USA, for methane emissions studies - DIP11 DI (SPAdes)... | ecosystem: Environmental > Aquatic >... | reverse complement strand
CAAGGCTACTGATACCATTTGCCAAACGAAAGGCCGCCTATGAGGGCGCGGCAACCGCGCCCCTACAAAAGAACAACGTGGCGCTTGAATAGGCAATTGGTATGATTACTGGGCGACGGACGGCCGCCGGCCATTGCCCTACCCACCTGAAGAGGTATGGTGTGTTCTCCTGAATCGCAATGCAGAAACGCCCATATACGGCGTCGCATTTGTGGGCCTTCACCAGGACATACACAATGCCGATTGGGTCGTTCACGAAGTAGGGCCGGACCCCTTTGCCCCGGCGAGCATCCAGGTTGCGTCGGATCTGGGTTGTGACTTGCAAGCGGAGTGACTGGATCGCTGAGCACAAACAGAAGACAGGTCGCTGCAAAAGGTACCGATTCTAATGGCTGAGCCACAAGCTTTATCTGAACTGACCGGCGCTGCCCGCACCCCGCTGAGCGACTGGCCCGCCCGCTACCCCAACCGGCAGGCGATGGGCTATCTTTGCAGCTATGTGCCTGTGGAGATCATCCACGCCGCTGGCTTGTCCCCGGTGCGGGTGCGGAGCAGCACCGCACCCCTGCGCCAGGTCGATGCACACCTACAACCTTTTGCCTGCGCCCTATGCCGCAGTACCCTTGACCAGCTGTTGTGTGGCGAGCTTGGCTTCTTGGCCGGCACAGTCCTGGCCCACACCTGCGACGCCATGCAGGCCCTGGCCGACCTGTGGCGCATCGGTTCGCTTCACTCAAATCTGAATACCCCCTCTGCCGGGCCGGCGCCTTTTGTAGACATTGTTATGCAGCCGACCAACTTGGGCAGTCTGGCTGCTCGATCCTACCTGATCGCAGAGCTGGGCCGATTCCGGGACAGGTTGGCTGCCTTTGTTGGCCATCCCATCACCGACGACGATCTACATGCCAGCATCGCCCTGTACAACGACACCCGGCAGCTTGTCAGTGCCCTTCAGCAGCAGCGCGACCGCTTGAGCGCTCCCGACTTTATTGCCATCTTGGATGCTGCCCAGGTTATGCCCCGCGAGCAGTTCAATCCACTTCTGGCCGGCCTGCTGGCTGCACTGGAAGCTGCTCCGCCACCGGAGCGTCGAGGCGGCCCTGGGCTGTTCCTTACCGGCGCGGTCCTCGACGAACTGCTTGTGTTGGAAATCATCGAGGAGTTGGGTGCTCGGGTCGTTGGCGATGACCTGTGTAGTGGATCTCGCCACTTTCACGACCTGGTAGATGATCAAGATCCCGATTCCCTGGCCCGCTGGCGCGAGCCACCGTTAGGGAAGCGGTACTCCGCAGGACGGGCGATAGGCCGGGAAGGTGATCCGATCTCCGCCCTGGCTGACTACTTTTTGCGGCGGTCTCCCTGTCCGGCCAAGCTGCACCCCCACCATGACCCTGGTCCCAACCTGCTGGATCAGGTTCGCACGGCGCGCGCTGACGGCGTCCTCTTTGTCCTGGAAAAGTTCTGCGACCCCCATGCGTTCGAGCGGGCGCTCACCCTCCCTGCACTGGATGGTGCGGGCGTTCCTCACCTCCTCCTGGACGCGCCGGGCACGGAACAATCGTCCAGCCTGGAGGGCGTGCGTACCCGCCTGCAGGCCTTTGTGGAAATGTTGGCATAGGTCCTGTCGCGGAGTGCCGGCGCTGCCCCGGTGAGGAGTGGAAGGGGCAGACCGTTGCGACTTTTCAGCGCGGGCTGCGTATTGTGATCCACAACAAATGGTGAAGCGAGCGTAACTTGGCTAACAGATTTGCGTTCTATGTTTTTGGTATATAGAGGATCATGATTGACGTTTCATTAGAGCAGCCCTATACATCGCAGTTCGTCGAAGCTCAAGTAGAGAAGGCCGGCCTGCGGCGTGCCGTATGGCGTGTTTTTCAGATCTTGAGTGTCCTCCTGTCAGCGCTGATATGGCGGACCGTGGATCGCTGGCAGTGGACCTATTGGCGTGGGGAGACAAAAGAGGACCGCCAGCGCCGCCGGGCCGAATGGCTGTTGGACCGTTTGATCTGGCTGGGGCCAACCTTTATCAAAGTCGGCCAGTCGCTCGGCACCCGGCCGGATCTCTTGCCCGTCGTCTATGTCGATATATTGGCCACCCTTCAGGATCAGCTTCCCCCTTTTCCCAACGATCTGGCCTTTCGCTTTATTGAGCAGGAGCTCGGCTGGAAGCCAGAGACCCTGTTCGATCAATTTGATCCTCAGCCGATCGCCGCGGCAAGCCTGGGCCAGGTCTATTACGCCGTAACCCATGAGGGACAGGAAGTAGCCGTCAAGGTCCAGCGGCCCGATCTGTTTTACAGGATCGGCCTGGACCTGGGGCTGATCCGGCGCCTGGCCGTCATCATCGAGCGCTTTCCCCGGCTGAGCCGTGGCCTGGAGTGGGTTAGTGTCGTCGATGAGTTTGGGGTCAAGCTATTCGAGGAGCTCGATTACCTCCACGAGGCCCACATGGCCCGGCGCTTCCGTGCCGATGTCGAGCAGATCCCAGGCGTTTACGTCCCTCAGGTTTACTCGGAATTCACCAGCCGGCGAGTGCTTACCACCGAGTTCATCCACGGCATCAAAATCACGGACAAGGACGGGTTACAGGCCGCCGCTGTAGACATCCCTAGGCTGTTGCGGCTGGGCTTGAGAACCAACCTCAGCCAGCTCCTGGACAACGGCTTTTTCCACGCCGACCCCCATCCTGGCAACCTCTTGGTCAGGCCCGAAGATGGTGCCCTCGTCTTTCTCGACTTTGGCCTGATGGGCATCGTCAGCCCTGACGACAAGCGCGCAATCGTCGAGATCTTTGTCGACGTGATCAACGGCCGCCCTGAAAACCTGCGCGACAACCTGATCCGGTTGAACTTTCTGCACCCAGATTCCCCATGGGATGATCTGGTGCCTTACGTCACTGAGCTGTTTGGTGCTACCTTTGGCGCGCAGGATCGCCGCTACACCTTCAGAGATGTGACCCAAGCTTTCTCATCCCTGCTATATGAATATCGATTTCGCATTCCGGTGAACTTTGCCCTGATCGCAAGAGCCATCATCACCCTGGAGGGCATCAGCCTGCAGCTTGACCCCGACTTTGACCTCTTTACCGTCTCGGCGCCCTATGCCGCGCGGATGATGTTGACCCTTCCCGATCCGGCGCTGCGCCGGCGGTTGATGGATGAGCTGCTGACGTCAGAAGGTCTGTTGGACTGGCAGCGGCTCCAGCAATTGGCCAGCCTGGTCGCCCATGAGCAGGACTTCCGCCTGCCCTCTGACGACCAAAGTGCGGATGGTCTGATCGGGCCGGCGTTGGATATGCTCCTTTCTCCGGAGGGGGCTGCACTGCGGCGGGCGCTTGTCGTTGAGCTGCTGCGTGCCCCCGAGGCCGGGCATGGCCAACTGGAAGGGTTGGGCCAGCTCCTATCTGCTGACCCTGCCCTGCCTCCGCACAAGATAGTAGACCGCTTGGTCGCTTTTGTCTTTTCGCCAGAGGGCGCCGAGACGCGGGCCCAATTGGCGGCCGGGTTCAAATCAAACGGCAATCTTGATCTGGCGCGGCTGCTCGATGTGTCGGCGGCGGCAGGCCGCGTGAACTCTGCCTTCCGGACCGGCACCGTGTTGCGCTCAGTCGGCACCTATCTTGTCTCGGAGCAGGGCAAGCCAACTCGAGACGTGCTTCTCCGAACGGGCGCCGAGCGGATCGTGGGCGGTCTGCTCCACGCCCTGGATCGACTGCAGCAGCCGGCCCTGCGTGCGAGCCCGCGATCGTGAATAACAAACGATTTCGGCGGACCGAAATCGTCTCGGCCCGCCGAAATCGAGCAGCCAGCATGACGGCTGGCTGCTGAAGCTGAATGGTCGACAACTGGACGCTAACGGCTAGATCGTTACAATATCCTCTTCCTTGATCAGCTTTTTACCTGTCAGCGTCATGAATACGTCCTCCAGCGTCGGCTCGCTGCTGTCGTACTGGGGGATGAGCTTCTTGAGCCCTGCCGGCGTATCCAGTGCCACGATCCGACCATCGTCCAGGATGGCGATGCGGTCGCACAGGGCTTCTGCCTCGTACATGTCGTGCGTTGTCAGCACGATGGTGGCATCGTGAACCTCTCGCAGTTCTCTCACAAAGGCCTGGACCTCCCGTTTGGAGCGAGGATCGAGCCCGGTCGTCGGTTCGTCGAGCAGCAGCAGGCTGGGCCGGGTCAAAAAGGCGCGGGCGATGGCCACCTTCTGCTGCATCCCGCGTGACATGTCCTCCAGTGGCTCCAAGATCTCCTTATCCTTGAGCCCCAGCCGGCGGAGGATTTCAAAAGTCTGCCGCCGAGCTTCCTGGCCAGACAGACCGTAGAGCCGCCCGGCATACAGCAGGTTCTCGACGCTCGACAGCTTTTTGAAAAAGGCCGCCTCCACCGACACCCGGTTGATGAGCCGCTTTACTTCCATCTCGTGACGCGTCACGTCCAAGCCAAAGACCTGGACCTGGCCGGCATCGGGCACCAACAGGGTCGTCATTAGACGGATCAGCGTGCTCTTGCCGGATCCGTTTGGCCCAAGGATGCCAAAGATCTCCTTGCTCCGCACGTCCAGACTCACATCGTTGACCGCTATCACCCGTTCGGACTTGCCGTTGCCATTGGCCCTGGCTGTGCGGTGTCGCAGCCGGCTCAGCACAGAGCTGCCTCCGTTGGAGCCGAAGGCCTTGGTCACATGTTGAATCGATAGCGCTGTTCCGTTACAAGTCATCTCGGCGTTCATCTCCTAACCCCTTTCTCAGCTCGGTAGCCAGTTGTACAGCAAAAAAGCTGTGTCCCTTGGGGAATACGGGCCCACAGCTCTTGAGCAAGCAAACAAAAAAGCCGTGGGCTCTGCCAGCGTAGCGGCCCACGGCTTGTTATGTTAATCTTTGTCAGGGCGCACTACGACAGGGCACGACCAAGGAGCCGCTGTTGCGGCTCTTGACCTGGATAAAGCATACCATATAGGTCATCGATATTCTGCCCTTCCTTTCCGAATTTAGCCAAGTATACTACAATGGAGACGAGGTGTCAAATGCGGAAACCAACGTGTCGAGTAGAATAAAAAAAGCCTTCAGCGAAAGCTGAAGGCTGATAACTGATTGCTTGTGTTAGCGCGTCCCGAAGAACAGCTCCCACCAGGCCTGACGGTAGGAGGCCGGCGACTCTTGCGGCGCTGACTCGATCGCAGGGGCTTCCGCAGCAGCAGGGGCGATGACAATGACCGGAACCTCGCCAGTCTTCGCCCAGCCCTGTTCTCGCGCCCAAGCCTCGACGGCTGAGTTTGAGTTGGCATAGTCCAGATAGTTGCGTAGTTCCTGATTCTGCGCCTTGGCCAACTTGACCTTTTCCTGGATCTGGCTAAGCTCTTGGCGTTGCTGGTAGCTCACAGCTACCTGCCGGCCAAAGTTTGCGACGAGGTAGAGCAAGATGGTTCCCATCAGAATCAGGAGGAGCTGACTGATGAACGGTATTCTGTGACTCTCTTTGCCGATCATAGCTACCACCAGGTGCCGAAGGTGGGAGTTGAACCCACATGGGCGTACACCCACTGCGCCCTGAACGCAGCGCGTCTGCCTATTCCGCCACTTCGGCACGCAACCATAATCTACCACTATTCCTGGGTTTTGTCAAGCGGTGGTTTTTCAGTGACCACTATCTGTTGCGTCTCGACATACCAGTCACTGATGTTACGAAAACGGTCGTTGTTGACCAATAGGGGTGATAGCTGGACCCCTTGCACTTTGAGATCCACGGCGTAGGTGTAGATCGGATAATAGATCAGCAGCGAGGGCACTTCCTCAGCAAAGATGTCTTGAAAGGTGTAGTAGAGTTCGGTCCGCCGTTGCTGATCGGGGATGGCCCGCGCCTGTTCTATGGCGATGTCTGCTTCCCGGTTGGCAAAGCCGGAAAAGTTCTGGCCGCCCTCGCCGGTTTGCGTCGAGTGCCACCAGGGATAGGGATCGGGGTCGGCAGCTAGCCCCACCTCGATCAGTACGGCGTCGAAATTACGAGGACTCTGTTGGAGAAAGTTGGACACCAAGCCGGCGCCTTGGGGCTGGACCCGGGCATCTACGCCGATCATACTCCAATATCGGGCGATGGCTTCGGCCATGGCAATCATCAGCGGATCATCGCTGGTGAACAAGGTAAAGGTCATTTCGATGCCATCTTTATCTCTGATGCGATCCCCATTCGTGTCGGACCAACCGGCATTGTCCAGCAGGACCATAGCTGCCTGGGGATCGGTGGGATAGTGCCGCACGGAGGGATCATAAGCCCAGCCGGTAGGCGGGATGGGACTGTCAGCGATGATCCCCTGTCCGTGCAAAACGTCGTCAATCAGCGCCTGCCGGTCCAGGGCGTAGAGCAGCGCCTGGCGGACATTCCGGTCCTGGAAGAATGGTGCATTCTCGCGCTGCATGTTTAGATAGATCAGACCGTAGCCGGCCTGTTGTGCCGAGTAAAGCTGGAGATCTGGCAACTCTGCCAATTCAGAAAGGTGTTGAGGGCTGACGCGGTAGATGCCTTGGATGTCGCCTCGTTTGTAGGCTGCCAACATGCTGTCCCAATCGCCAAACGACCAGATCTCGATCTGCTGCAAGTAGGGCTGGGGTCCCCAAAAGTCTGCATTGGCCACCAGTGTCACCCGATCGGGAGTGATGTTTTCCACCTTAAAGATCCCGGTCCCGATGGGGCGCTGTGTGGAGAATTCGTCTGTTGGGAGATCGGCGGGAAGCACATCGCTGAGCAGATGGGCTGGTAGCACGCCGATCGTGGTATAGTAGATGAACGGGATAAATGGTTCCGGCAATGTAAAACGCACGGCGTAATCGCCCTGCGTCTCGACCGTAACGTTTTGCCACAGCTCATGCACAGCAGGGTCGCCCTGAAAACTGGGGTCCTGTATCGCCTGTATAGTAAAGGCGACATCTGCGGCGGTAAAGGGCACGCCGTCGTGCCAGGTCACACCCCGCCTGAGCTTGAAATCGTAAACTGTGCCGTCTGCCGACACCTGCCACTCGGTCGCAAGCGCTGGTAACAAGCGCCCAGTATCGTCCAAAGCTGTCAGTCCGTTGAAAACCAGGCTAGATATGTCCTGATCGACCGGGTTGCCTTGGGTCAGCAGGATCGGATTGATCGCATCTGAATAGCCGAGCACTCCCTCCCGATAAGCGCCGCCCTGAGCAGGCACCTCCACCGCACTCAGGCTAGAAGCTAACTGGAACAGGATGAAAAAGATCAGCGCGATGCCAACGAGTGCCACAACCAAGTGGCGCGTCATGACCGATTACGCCGCCAGCACACTGATGAGCGAGGTGACGAAAAATAGCACAGCCAGGCCGATAGTAATGTGAAACAGCGTCTTTTCCACCCCCCGACGGGTGTGATACACTGTCGCATCACCGCCAAAGATGCCACCCAGACCGCCCTGCCCTTTTGCCTGGGCCAGGATAACGACCACCAAGGCGATGGAAATGATAATTTGTATGATCTGCACGTACGGCAAGAATGCGTTCACAACTTTCCCCTTTTCCAAGATTCTTCGCGTCGCAGCCACAATACTTGTTTCAATTCCCGGCCCGACAGGCCGGGACCTTCCCGTGACCTACCGCCAGGGCAAGCGCCGATTATACCATCTTCTATCACCTGTGGCAAATAGACAGAGTGCCTGCAACCCCTTCACGCCCTATCCCGACGGGATGCATTCGTTTGCTGTCTGCCGCTTTTTGGGGTATAATGAACCGGATCAATTCGGACAGAGGATGATTACGTGTTCAGCCCTTTGAATTTCATTCTTGGTTTCTTTTCAGTGGACATTGGCATCGATCTCGGCACTGCCAACACCCTTGTGCATGTCCGCAACAAGGGCATCGTCATTAACGAGCCCTCCGTTGTGGCCATCGACAAAAAAACCAAAAAGGTGCTGGCCATCGGCCTCGACGCCAAAGAAATGGTTGGCCGCACGCCGGCCCGGATCGTCGCCATCCGCCCCCTCCGTGACGGCGTCATCAGCGACTTTGACGTGACCGAGCGCATGCTGCACTACTTTATCAAAAAAGTCCACGACCGTGCACTCCTCCCCGTCCCACGCCCTCGCGTCGTCGTCGGCATCCCCTCCGGTGTCACCGAAGTCGAAAAACGCGCCGTCCACGACGCCACTCTCTCCGCCGGCGCCCGCGAAGCCTACCTTGTCGAGGAACCCATGGCCGCCGCCATCGGAGCTGGCCTCCCCATCACCGAGTCACTTGGCAGCATGATCGTCGACATCGGCGGCGGCACCACCGAGGTTGCAGTAATCTCCCTCGGCGGCATCGTCGTCAGCCGCAGCATCCGTGTCGCTGGCGACGAAATGGACGAAGACATCATCCAGTACGCCCGCCAGAAATACAACCTTCTCATCGGCGAGCGCATGGCCGAACGCGCCAAAATCACTATCGGCTCTGCCTACCCCCTCCCCCAGGAACAGATCATGGCCGTCAAAGGCCGCAACCTCATCACCGGCCTGCCCGAGTCGATCGAAGTCAGCAGTGTCGAAGTTCGAGAAGCCCTCGCCGGCTCCGTCAACATCATCGTCCAGACTGTCCGCGAATCCGTGGACGAGACCCCCCCGGAGCTCGTAGCTGATCTCATGGAACAGGGCATCGTCCTGGCTGGCGGCGGCGCACTCCTCCAGGGCCTGGCCGAGCGCCTCTCTGAAGAGACCAAAATGCGCGTGTACGTCGCCGAAGACGCCATGACCTGTGTAGCCCGCGGCGCAGGCCAGATCCTCGAGCACCTCGATCGCTACAGCAAAGTCCTGGCCAACCTCCAGCGAGGCAGCACTGCACACTAGGTCCGCCCTCCATGAGACCCGGCCATGACACGTCACCGTTTGCGCAGGCTCATTCCCTACCTCCTAATAGCCGCCGTTCTTGGTGGCCTCATCGTCCAGCGCGCCGGCCTCTGGCAGCCCATCGAGGGACTCTTGTCCCAGGCCGCCGCCCCCCTGCAAAAGGGCCTCAGCCAGGCCATCGCCCAAGTGCAGGGCTTAACCCAGACTGCCCGCGACCTACGTGAGCTGCGCCAGCGCAACGTAGAGTTGGAAGCTGAGAACGCCCGCCTCCTGTTGGAGATTGTCCGCCTTCGCGAGATAGAAGTCGAGGCCGCCCTCCAGCGTGACCTCCTCAACTTTGCCCAGAGCCATCCAACCTTCGACATTCAGGGTGCCCACATAGTCGGCCTCGTCATCGGCCGCGATCCCACCAATCTCCAGCGCTACCTCACCCTCGACGTCGGTCGCAAGGCGGGCGTCGCCCGTAACATGCCCGTCGTCACCAATCGAGGCCTCGTTGGCCGCATCTCTGACGTCGGCGAAACCTGGTCTCGCGTTCTGCTGATCACCGACGTCAGCAGCTCAGTCAACGCCATCACCCAGAGCTCGCGGGCCACCGGTCTTGTCCAGGGCCGGCCCGATGGCCTGCCTGTCATGCGCGACATCCCTCAGGCCGACACCGTCAGTGTCGGCGACACTGTCTTTACCTCCGGCCTGGGCGGAAACTTTCCGCGCCAGATCCTTATCGGCCAGATCACCGCCGTCGAGCGCAACGACTATGACCTGTACCAAACGGCCATCGTCCAGCCCACCGTCGACTTTAACCACCTGGAAATGGTCCTCATCATCACCGATTTTGAGCCCATAGAAGAACAGGCGACTGAGGGACAATGACTATCTACCTCGTTATCCCTCTCCTCGCCCTTGTTGGCCTCATCCAAGCCACCTTCGTGCCGCGTCTTGCCGTCTGGGGCGTATTCCCCGATCTACCCCTCGTCCTGGTCGTGAGTTGGGGTCTCCTGCGCGGCCCGCGGCAGGGCCTCCTGTGGGGATTCGTCGCCGGCATCATCGTCGACCTCTTCTCCGGAGCGCCCTTTGGCGCTGCCACTGTGCCCTTGATGGCCGTTGGCTTTATCGCCGGATTGGGACAGACCATCGTTTTTCGCAACTTCCTTCTGCCGCCGTTGGCCATGTTTCTGGCCACCATGTTCTATGATCTCATGTTTCTGTTCATCGTCCAAATCTCTGGAGATCTCCCGCAGGGGACTGGGCATATAGTAGAGTGGTCAGGCAGCCTGGTCCGCGTTATCGGGGCGTCTGCGGTTCTGAACGCGCTGCTGGCCTTCGTCATACCGAGTGGAATGCGCGTACTCGATCGACGTTTCAGACACCAAGACGTCGGAATGGCAGGGTTGTAGAGTGGCTGGGTTACAGATGGGAAGGTCCCGGCCCTCTGGTTCGCTGGCGCAGGCCAGGACAGGCGATAGGCCGGGAAGGCTTGGAGCCAGAATATCGGTCTATCGACTGGCCCTGGTCCTTCTCTTCCTTGTCCTTGTCGGCCAGCTTTGGCGGCTCCAGATGATCCAGCGCAGTTACTACCAACAGGCGGCCGACTATAACCGCTTTCGCCTGGAGAGCAGCCCCGGCCCCCGAGGCGTCATCTACGACCGCTGGGGACACCTTTTGGTCCGCAACGTTCCGCGCATCGCAGTCTCTATCATCCCGGCCTATTTGCCCGAAGATCCCGGCCAGCGCTTTGCGCTCCTTTTCAAGCTTGCCCGCCTGCTCGACATGCCCTTGACCGGCCAGATCGACGAGGATCGATCCGATGGCACCGTGCCGGCCCGCAACACCCCAGACGTCCCGGCTTCCGGCGTGGATGGCGGCCGCCAAAAGGGCATCGTCGACATCTTGAGCGAGGCAGAGCTGGCTCCTTACCGTCCCGCACTCTTGAAAGTAGACATCTCCCGCGACATAGCCCTGCTTTTGGAAGAGCAGCACCTCGATTGGCCCGGCGTTCTCGTCCAGGCCGTGCCGCAGCGGGAATATCTGTACGGCCCCCTCCTGGCCCACTATCTGGGCTACGTCGGCCCGATCCCGGCAGAACAGGCCAAAGACTACCAGGCGCGGGGGTACGATCCCAACCAGCATCAGGTCGGATTGACCGGTGTCGAGTTCGAGTCCGAAGATGATCTGCGTGGCCGTGATGGCAGCAAACTGATCGAGGTCGACATTGCCGGACGCGAGGTGCGGACTGTGGGCGAAGTGCAGCCACAGCTTCCTGGTAATAATCTGCACCTGACCCTCGACCTGGGCTTGCAGCAGGCCGCCACAGAGATCCTCAGCCGCCACGTCAAGGCCATCGGCAAGAAACAGGGCGTCGTCGTCGCCATGAACCCCCAGACAGGTGAGATCTTGGCCATGGTCTCTCTGCCCAGTTACGACAACAACGAATTCACCGGCGGTATCTCTCCGGAAAATCTCAAGGCCCTGCAAATAGACACAAATCGCCCATTGGTGAACCATGCCATCTCTGGCCAATTCGCCCCAGGGTCCACCTTCAAGATCATCACTGCCTCCGGCGGCCTG
>Ga0209254_10005749_pt1 | contig 11398 bp, 12 predicted proteins | sample FrelakmetDIP11DI_FD_187148 | JGI IMG/M metagenome (GOLD analysis project Ga0209254, IMG submission 187148) | Freshwater lake sediment microbial communities from the University of Notre Dame, USA, for methane emissions studies - DIP11 DI (SPAdes)... | ecosystem: Environmental > Aquatic >... | reverse complement strand
CGACGCGGTGACGATCGCCGCCGTGCAGGGGCACGCCGTCGGCGCCGGGTTCCAGCTCGCCCTGGCCTGCGACCTGTTGCTGTGCGCCCAGGACGCCCAGCTGGTCATGCGCGAGACGTCCCTCGGCCTGGTCCCCGACCTCGGCGGTACCTCACCGCTGGTCGACGTCGTCGGCTACAGCCGGGCGCTGGAGGTCTGTGCGACCGGTCGGGCCGTCCACGCGGAGGAGGCGGTGTCCCTCGGCCTCGCCCAGGCTGCCGTCCCCACCGAGGCGCTGGGCGCCGCGGTGGACGACCTGGTGGCTGCGCTGCTCGCCGCCCCGGCGGGCGCGGTCATGGCGACCAAACGGCTGCTGAGGGGGGCGCCCGGGCGCACCCGGGAGGAGCAGATGGCCGCCGAGCGCGCCGAGCAGGTGGGACGCCTGGCCGACCTGGCGCGCCTGCTCGGGTGACCGTGCGCCTGCTCGGCTGAACGCCGGTCTGCCGGGCCGGCCCGACGCGTCAGGGTCGGCCACCGGAACAACGCCGACGGAACGGGCGTTTGTCGCCAGCAGCGCATCGTGCGAGAGGAGGTGACCGTGTCCGGGCCCGGCATGTGGATGACCTACCGCTCCCTCACCAGGGACCGATCGGCCGACCGCTCCCGCCTGGCGCCGGGAACGGTCCGGCGGGTGGCGTCCTACGCCCGCCCCTACGCCGGCAAGATCGCGGCCTTCCTCGTCATCGTCGTGATCAGTGCCCAGCTCGTGGTGGCTGCACCACTGCTGTTCCAGCGCATCGTGGACGACGGCATCCTCGCCGGCGATGGCGGCCTGGTCACCCGGCTCGCCCTGATCGTCGCCCTCATCGCGATCGTCGACGCCGGGCTGAGCCTGGTCGAGCGCTGGTACTCCGCCCGCATCGGCGAGGCCCTCATCTACGACCTGCGTACCCAGGTCTTCAGCCACGTCCAGCGTCAGCCGATCGCTTTCTTCACCCGCGCCCAGACCGGCGCCCTGGTGTCCCGGCTCAACAGCGACGTCATCGGCGCGCAGCAGGCCTTCACCGGGACGCTGGCCGGGGTCGTCGCCAACGTCATCAGCGTCGTGGTGATCGTGGTCGCCATGCTCGTCCTCTCCTGGCAAGTGACTGTCGGTGCGCTCGTGCTGCTCCCGCTGTTCCTCGTCCCGGCCCGCTGGGTTGGCCGCCGGCTGGCTGCGCTCACCCGGGAGCAGATGGGGCTCAACGCCGAGATGAGCGGCATGATGACCGAGCGGTTCAACGTCGCCGGTGCTCTGCTGGTCAAGCTGTTCGGGCGTCCAGCCGACGAGGCGAAGGGGTTCTCCTCCCGCGCCGGGCGGGTCCGCGACATCGGGGTGACCATCGCGCTGCAGAACCGCGCCTTCTTCGTCGCCCTCTCCCTGGTGACGTCGCTGGCCACCGCGCTGGTGTACGGGGTCGGCGGCAACCTCGTCGTCGACGGCGTGCTGACCCTGGGCACACTGCTCGCGCTGGTGGCGCTGCTGGCCCGGCTGTACGGCCCGCTGACCGCACTGTCGAACGTGCGGATCGACGTGATGACCGCGCTGGTGAGCTTCGAGCGGGTCTTCGAGGTGCTGGACCTCCAGCCACTGGTCGACGAGCGGCCCGACGCCCACCCGCTGCCGCCCGGCGCCGCCGACATCACCTTCGACGCGGTCGCGTTCCGCTACCCCAATGCTGCGGAGGTGTCGCTGGCCTCGCTGGAGTCCATCGCCACCACCGAGCGCGCGGTGCACGGGCTGACCCTGAGCGACGTGTCGTTCCGCGTCGACCCGGGCCAGATGGTGGCGCTGGTCGGTCCGTCCGGCGCCGGCAAGACCACGATCACCGCGCTGGTCACCCGGCTGTACGACCCCACCTCCGGTGCGGTGCGGATCAGCGGCCACGACCTGCGGGACGTGACGCTGGCCTCGCTCACCGAGACGGTCGGGGTCGTCACCCAGGACGCCCACATGTTCCACGACACGATCGGGGCCAACCTGCTCTACGCCCGTCCCGAAGCCACCGACGAGGAGCTGTGGGCGGCGCTGCGCGGCGCGCAGATCGACGGTCTGGTCGCGGGCCTGCCCGACGGGCTGGATACCGTCGTCGGCGACCGCGGCTACCGGCTGTCCGGCGGGGAGAAGCAGCGCCTGGCCATCGCCCGGCTCATGCTCAAGGCTCCACGCGTGGTGATCCTGGACGAGGCGACCGCCCATCTGGACTCCGAGTCCGAGGTGGCGGTGCAGCGGGCGCTGGACACCGCGCTGCGGGGCCGCACCTCCCTGGTGATCGCGCACCGGCTCTCGACGGTCCGCAACGCCGACAGCATCCTCGTCGTGGACGGCGGACGGATCGTCCAGCGCGGCACCCATGCGGAGCTGCTGGCCGCGGGCGGGCTGTACGCCGAGCTGTACCGGACGCAGTTCGCCGAGAACGCCCCGGAGGCCTCCGGGGCTGCCGAGGTGGCTGTCGGGGCGTAGCCGCCCTATGCAGGGTCGGACGCCCCGTCCGGACGCTCGTCCGGCTTCTCGTCCGGACGCTAGTCCGGCTCGGCCAGGTGGGTGGCGAGGAACGCCTCGATCCGGGCGCGGGCGTCGCGCATGGACGGGCCGTGGAACCGCGAGCCGCTCAGCTTCCCGGCCACCGCCAGCGGCAGCGGGATCTCTCGCCAGGCGATCTCCTCCATGAACGAGTGGCCGGCGTCCGGGTACTCCATGACATCGTGCGGGACGCCGGCCTCGGTGAGGATGCGGTCGAGCCTGGCCGCGGTGCCCCGCAGGGTGGGGTCTTTCGCGCCGAAGCTCCCCACGATGGGGCAGGACGTGCGCAGCACCTGCTCGGCGTCCTTGGGCAGCGGGCCGTAGTTCACGCTGGCGGCGTCGTAGCGGCCGTGCGGGGCGAGCATCAGCGCGAACCCGCCGCCCATGCAGAACCCGAGGACACCCACTCGCCCGGTGCAGCCGTCGTGGTCGGCCAGCCACGCCCGGGCGGCGTCGATATCGTCGAAGCAGCGCCCGGAGCCGCGCATGGTCTCGCGCATCACCGAGACCAGGCAGCGCATCGTGGACCCGTAGGAGAACAGGTCGGGGGCGACCGTGAGGAAGCCCGCGCCGGCGAGCCACTCCACCTGGGTCGTGATCGCCGAGGTCATCCCGCCTGCGTCGTGCAGGACGACCACGCCAGGCCACGGTCCGGGCCCGCTCGGCTGCTCGGCGTAGCCCGGCAGGGGCCCGCGTGGACCCGGGATGGTGACCCTCGGCACGGCTACAAGGATGGCAGCAGGCCGCCGTCGATCGGGATCACCGAGCCGGTGACGAACGACGCAGCCGGCGAGAGCAGGAACGCCGCGACCCGGCCGAACTCCTCGGGCTCGCCGTAACGTCGCAGCGGGATCTGCTGCTCCCAGCGCGCCCGCGAGGCCGCGGCGTCACCGGTCGAGGCGTCGAGCTCGGTCAGCCGCTCGGTGGCCAGCCGCCCAGGCATCAGCCCCAGCACCCGGACCCCGCGCGGTCCGTACTCGTCGGCCATCTGCTTGGCCACCATGGCCAGCCCCGGGCGCAGCCCGTTCGACGTGGTCAGACCGGCGATGGGCACCCGCACCGAGGTGGACAGGACGAATGCGATCGCCCCGCCCGTGCCGGTCAAGGGCCGGTCGGACGTCTCGTACGCGTCGGTGGTGCCGGCGGCCAGGGCTTCGGCCACCGTCCGTCCCAGCCGGACCGCGCCGAGGAACACCGACTCGAACGCCGCGCGCCACTGCTCGTCGGTGGTGCTGGCCACGGTTCCGGCCGGGGGTCCGCCGACGCTGACCAGCGCCCCGTCCAGCCGCCCGAACGTGGACCGCGCAGCCTGCACCAGACGCTGCGGCGTCTGCTCGTCGGCGTTGTCGGCCACCACCCCCTCGGCTGCGCTGTCGCCGAGGGACGCGGTGGCTGCAGCGACGCGCGCGGCGTCGCGTCCGGACAGCACCACCCGCGCACCGTCCGCGACGAGTGACTGAGCGACTGCCCGTCCGAGCCCTCGGCTCGCCCCTGTGACGATGTACACGCGACCGGTGAGTCCGCAGTCCATGTGCGGCATCCTGCCGGGCGGCCTACCGTCGGAGCCGGTGCTTGGCGAACTGGACGGGATCCGCGGCTGGCTGGACGCTGCCGCGCGGGTCGCCGTGCTCACCGGTGCTGGGGTCTCGACCCCGTCCGGGATCCCCGACTTCCGTGGGCCCAACGGGCTGTGGACCAAGGATCCCGGGGCTGCCGCGATGTTCGACATCGACCGCTACCGGGCCGACGCCGACCTGCGGCGCCGCGCCTGGCTCAACCGTCGTGACCATCCGGCCTGGACGGCCAGCCCGAACGCCGCGCACCACGCGTTCGTCGCCCTCGAACGGTCGGGACGCCTCAGCGCGCTGCTGACCCAGAACATCGACGGCCTGCACCAGGCTGCGGGCAGCAGCCCGGACCTCGTGGTCGAGCTGCACGGCACGCTGTACTTCTCGGCCTGCCTCGACTGCGGCGAGCGGGTGCCCATGCAGGACGTGCTCGCCCGGGTGGACGCCGGGGAGCCCGACCCGTCCTGCCTGGTCTGCGGCGGGATGCAGCGCTCGGCGACCGTCGCCTTCGGCCAGGCGCTGGACCCCGACGTCCTCGACCGGGCCGTGGCGGCCGCGCAGGACTGTGACGTGTTCCTCGCCGCGGGCACGTCCCTGCAGGTGAACCCCGCCGCCGGGCTGTGCGCCGTCGCCCTGCGCGCCGGTGCCCAGCTGGTCGTGGCCAACGGGTCAGCGACCCCGTACGACGAGGTGGCGCACGCCGTGGTCCGCGGCGACCTCACCGAGGTGCTGCCCGCCCTGCTCATGTGACAGCAGTCCCGGTGTGGTCGCGCTCCGGTCCGTCCCCCGACCTGGCCCGGGGTCGCGCTCCGGTCCGTCCCCCGACCTGGCCCGGGGCCGTGCCCAGTCCGCGCTCGCCTTCTGGGCGGTCGACTGCGGGTTTGGTGCGCTCGCGCCATGATCCACGGCGCTTCTGGTGCTCCCAGAGCACCGAATCCGCCGTGGATCACCGCGGCGGAGCACCAATTGCGCCGACGATCATCCGGCGTTATCCACAGCCGGGCCAGAGGCCTCGACGAGCGGCCGGAGTTGTCCGAAGGTTCATCCGTGGCTTACCGAGTTCCGGACGAGGTGCGACTGCTTGCCGCCCAGCAGACGGGACTGGTCACCCGCCGCCAGTGCCTGGCCCGCGGGATGCCGCCCGCGCAGGTCACGCGCCTGGCCCGGATCGGCGGGCGAGGACAGCTCGTGCTCCCCGCCGTGTACGCGCTGACGACCGGGCCACTGAGCCGACGCCAACAGCTGGTCGCGGCCCTGCTCTACGCAGGGCCCGACGCTCAGCTGGCCGGCCTCACCTGTCTCGAGCTGCGGAACCTCAGGTACGCGCCGACGGTCGACAAGGTGTACATCCTGGCGCCCATGTCGAGGCGGGTGAAGTCGCGCGGCTTCGTGCATGCGACCCGGACGACGCGTCTTCTTCCGGCGCACCACGTGGACGGGCTGCAGGTCTCGCCCAATGCGCGTGCCGCTGTCGACGCATGCCGGGTCATCCGCTCGGTCCGCGACGCTGTCGCGCTGCTGGCTGAGGTCGTCCAGCGCCGGATGTGCACGCTCGAGATGCTGCAGGCCGAGCTGGAGGCTGGGCAGGCGCACGGGTCGGCGGTGCCCAGGCGTGCCGTCGCCGCCCTCCAGCCGGGGGCTGCCTCAGCGCCGGAGGTCGACCTGCTCGCATTGCTTGCCAGCAGCGCGCTGGTGCCTCCGCCGCAGGTCAACGAGGCGCGCGTCATTGGGGGCCAGCGCGTCGTCCCCGACCTGTGCTGGCCCAAAGCGCGGCTCATCATCGAGGTGGACAGCGTGGAGCACCACGGATTCGGCCCCGACGCCGAGCGAACCGCCATCCGTCGCGCGAAGCTGACCGCAGCGGGATGGACCGTCCTCTCGATCTCACCGTGGCGCATCAGCAACGACCCGGACGGGGTCCTGCGTGACATCGAGGCCGCGTATCTGCGGGGGCTCCAGCACCGGGCAGGCTGATCGGCGGGGCTCCCGCGTCCGCTCATCGCATGGGGGGGACCGTCGGTGGCACACCCTCGGGCGCCGCGCTGCGCGACTCCCGACGGACGAGCACGACGAAGCCCACCACCGCGATCACCCCGAAGAGGAACCATTGCACGGCGTAGATCAGGCTCGTTCCAGAGCTGAGCCGCGGCGGCGGGATGGGTACCAGCGACTCGTCCTCTGCCGGTGCCTGCTCGATGCGCTCGAGCCAGACCGGGGCGAGCGGCACATCCGAGATCGCCTGCAGGTCGGCCAGATCGACGAAACGAATGGACGGGGGAGTGCCATCGGCGTCCAGCCCGGCGCCGCGTCCGGACTCGCTGAGCCGCACCCGCCCGACGAGCTCGACCGTCCCCTGTGCGGGGTCGAGCACGCTGACCGACGCGGTCGAGCCCGTCCCACCGGCGAGGAACCCCCGGTCGACGAGCACGGCCCGTCCGTCCGAGAGCACGAGAGGAGCCAGTGCGTGAACGCCCGACTGGCCCTCGACCGGCCGCAGGCGCAGCGTGAGCGCACCGTCGGAGTCGTAGCGTCCGGAGACGCTGACCGGGCGCCACTCGGCATCGGAAGGCACCGACTCGATGTCGGCGTCCGGGGGCACCAGCGAGTCCAGCGGCACCGGCTCGGCGTCCAGAGCGGCCCGGACGGCGTCGTTGCGGTGGCCGCGCAGCTCGTAGCGGTCGAGCTGCCAGAGTCCTAGCAGCACGCAGCCGACCGTCATGACGACGGCGAAGCCCAGAAGGGCGACGCCGCGACGCGACCGCAGGCTTTCCATGCAGAAGACGGTAGAGCCCCGGAGGCTGGGCTAGCGCGTGGAGGTGGGGGTGCTGGCCGATGGCCCGGCGGGTAGGGCCGCGAAGTCGTGGGTCACCGGCTCGAGCGTCGTGGAGGCGACGCGCTCCCGGCCGGCGTTGGCGCCCACCACACCCAGGTACGGAAGCAGGACGGCGCCCGCGACGAGTACCCAGCGTGGCCAGCCGGGCACGACTATTGCTCCGATGAAGCATGCGGTGCGGATCCCCATGGTCCACAGGTAGCGCCGGGTGCGCATGGCCAGGTCGTCCATCGGGCTGGTCGGCGCGCTGGTGATGGTGGCGACGGGCTGCGTCCGCCGTGCCATGAGCATCACCTCGGATGGGTCGAGAGCGCTTCTCGCGCCCAAGGACACGCTACGACCGCGGCCGGGCTCATGCCACAGCTGGTGTCGGCTTGAATCGCTGGCCCCGGCCAGCGGTCGCGAGATACCCCTTGCTGTCTGCGCGCCATGCGTAGTGCGGGAGCACGTCTTCGGGCAGGATGGCGCCTGCCCGAGCGCGACGTCGGACCGGCACAGCGCGAAGGCGGGCGCGGGACGAGCATCGCGCCATCAACCGTGAGGGGAGCGAGGAATGTCCAACCGTACGTACCGGGTGATCGAGGTGGTGGGCACCTCGCCCGACGGCGTCGACAGCGCACTTCGCAACGGCATCTCCCGCGCCGCCAAGACGATGCGCCACCTGGACTGGTTCGAGGTGGTGGAGATCCGCGGTCACATCACCGACGGTGCCCCGGACCACTTCCAGGTGTCGATGAAGGTCGGGTTCCGGCTCGAGGACGCCTGAGCTCGACGCGCTGGTGCCCGGCGCGCTGATTCGGTCTACCTGCCAGTAGCGGCTACGGTCGCGCGCCGTGGCACGAAGCATCCTCGTCACCGGCGGGAACCGCGGCATCGGGTTGGCGACTGCTCAGGCGTTCGCCGATCTCGGCGACCACGTGGCGGTGACGACGCGCGGCGGTGAGGTGCCTGACCACAGGTTGCTCGTCGTCCCGGCGGACATGACCGACCCCGACTCGGTGACGGCGGCGGTGTCCGCCGCTGAGGACGCCCACGGACCCCTCGAGGTGCTCGTCGCCAACGCGGGCATCACCCGGGACACGCTGCTGCTGCGCATGTCGGAGGAGGACTGGTCGGCGGTGCTCGAGACCAACCTCACCGGAGCGTTCCGGGTCGCCAAGCGGGCGGCGCGCAGCATGCTGCGCCAGCGTCGTGGACGGATCGTGCTGGTCTCCAGCGTGGTGGCACTGTCCGGCTCGGCCGGGCAGGCGAACTACGCAGCGAGCAAGGCCGGGCTGATCGGCCTGGCGCGCTCGCTGGCCCGCGAGCTGGGCAGCAGGACGATCACCGCGAACGTGGTGGCGCCGGGGTTCGTCGAGACCGACATGACCGCGGCGCTGGACGAGCAGACCCGCCAGGCCTACCTCGAGCAGGTCCCGCTGGGACGCCTCGCCGACCCGGACGAGGTCGCACGGGTCATCCGGTGGCTGGCCAGCGAGGACGCGAGCTACGTCACCGGTGCCGTCATCCCAGTCGACGGCGGTCTCGGGATGGGCCACTAGTGACGCACCACGACGGCGGGAGCAGACGGTGAACGGGCTACTGGTGGGCAAGCGGATCCTGGTGACGGGCGTGATCACCGACCAGTCCATCGGGTTCCACGTGGCTCGGCTGGCCCTGCACGAGGGGGCCTCGGTCGTGGTGACCGGCTTCGGGCGCATGTCGCTGGTGGAGCGGATCGTCAGACGTCTGCCGGCGCCGGTCCCGTTGATCGAGATGGACGTCACCAACGAGGAGCACATGACGACGCTCGCCGAGCGGGTCGGCGGCGAGGCCGGCGACCTGGACGGCGTGCTGCACTCGATCGCGTACGCGCCGCCGTCCGCGCTCGGCGGCAACTTCTTGCACACCCCCTGGGAGGACGCGGCCACCGCGCTGCACGTGTCCGCGTTCTCGCTCAAGCAGCTCACCATGGCCTGCAAGCCGCTGTTCGGGGAGCACGGGGCGTCCGTGGTCGGGCTGGACTTCGACGCCGCAGTCGCTTGGCCGACGTATGACTGGATGGGCGTGTCGAAGGCAGCGCTGGAGGCCACGTCCCGCTACCTCGCCCGCGAGCTGGGACCGTCCGGCGTGCGCGTCAACCTGGTCGCTGCCGGGCCGCTGCGGACGCTGGCGGCCAAGGCGATCCCGGGCTACTCCGGCTACGAGTCGGTGTGGCACGAGCGGGCGCCGCTGGGCTGGGAGATGACCGACCCCGAGCCCACCGCACGGGCGTGCGTGGCGCTGCTTTCGGACTGGTTCCCCAAGACGACCGGGGAGATCATCCACGTGGACGGCGGCGTCCACGCGGTCGGTGCCTAGCCGCTGCGGCCGTCCCTCGACAGGTGCTGGCGTTGCGGGTGCTTGACGAGGCGGAACGGTACTTGCACAGGCTCGTGGGCCACGTCAGGCTCGGATACGCGACGTTGACGTGATCACTTGAGACGGGGCGCGGTGGGAGCCGCGATGCGGGACGGGGCGCGCTGGGCGACTACCACGCCGTGGACGATGAGCCCTTGCGCGAGGGTGTAGGTGGACATCACCAGGACGCCGGTCAGCGACTCCGAGCCGCTGAGCCGGTCGGTGAAGATCGACAGGGCGAGGATCGAGTCGGACGCCACGAACAGCGTCGCCCCGGCCGCGGTCCACAGGTTCACCGCCGGCGCCACGACGGCCATCGTGCAGATCGCGGCGACGTAGACCATCACCGGAAGCAGCAGCGCTCCGACGTCAGGGGCGAGCACCCCGACCATGACCGCGCCGAACAGGACGAACACCAGCCCGGGCAGGGGTGGGCGGCCGTCGGGCCGCGCCCGAACCGCGGGGACGAAGGTCACGATGTAGGTGATCTGCGCCAGCAGGAACCCGAGCAGCCCCGCGATGAACCACACCTCGCCGTCGCCGAGCAGCAGCACGTCCCCCAGCCAGGAGAACCCCAGCGCGATGAGCACCAGCCGCGTCATCCGGGACAACGGCCGAGCAGACGCCGCCAGCAGGTAGGCCGCCAGCACCGGCATCAGCAGGGGCTTGGTCGCGGTCGTCACCGCGGTGGCGTCCAGCGCCTGTCCCACGACGTGCACGCCGCTGAGCACGCCGTAGCCCAGCAGGAGCCACGCCGCACGAGTCATGGCCACAGTGTGGCCGACCCGGTCCGGCACGCAAGGATCACCCCATGAGCGTGCAGCGTCATCTCATCCTCCTGCGTCATGCGAAGTCCGACTGGCCGGCGGGCGTCCCGGACCGGCGGCGTCCGTTGGGTGACCGGGGACGCGCTGAGGCGCCGCAGGCCGGCCGCTGGCTGGCCGCGTCCGGGCTCGTCCCCGATCTGGCGCTCGTGTCCAGCGCGCTGCGCGCCCAGCAGACCTGGAACCTCGTGCGGGCCCAGCTCGAGACCGAGGTGCCGACCCGCATCGAGGACGCGCTCTACGAGACCGGCGTCGCCGGCATCCTCGAGCTGCTGCAGTCACTCGAGGACGCGGTCGCTACTGCGCTGGTCGTGGGCCACAACCCGGCCACGGAGAACCTCGCCCTGCTGCTCGAGGACGGGTCCGGCCCGACCGAGGACCGGGAGCGGATGGCCGGCAAGTACCCGACCAGCGCGATCGCCGTCCTGCAGCTGCAGGTGCCGACCTGGGCCGAGCTCGACGAGGACTCCGCCCGGCTGGTCAGCTTCGCCGTCCCACGCTGATCGTCGCAACGCCCCGGGACACCCGACGCCCCGGGACACCCGACGCCCGGGACACCCCGACGTCCCGGGCCGGGAGTCACGTCAGCGGGGGCGCCGGGGTGGGGGTGCCGTCGGCCTGGTCGGCAGCCTCGACGTCCTCTCGACTGATGCCCAGCAGGTAGAGGATCGAGTCCAGGTAGGGCGCGGACACCGCCGCGTCGGCGGCAGCGCGCACCACGGGCTTGGCGTTGAAGGCGATACCCAGCCCGGCGGCGGCGATCATGTCGAGGTCGTTGGCGCCGTCCCCGATCGCCACCGTCTGCGAGAGCGGGACCCCCGCCTGGGCGGCGAACCGGCGCAGCGCGTCGGCTTTTCCCGCTCGGTCGATGACCGGCCCGACCAGCCGCCCGGTCAGCCGTCCGTCGGCGATCTCCAGCGTGTTGGCCGCAGCGAAGTCGAGCCCCAGCTCGGCGGCGAGGTGGTCGGTGATCTGGGTGAAGCCTCCGCTGACGATGGCGAACCGGTAGTCCAGCCGCTTGAGCGTGCGCACCAGGGTCCGCGCGCCGGGGGTGAGGACGACCTGCCGGCGCACCTCGTCGAGCACCGCGGCCGACAGCCCCGCCAGCAGCCCCACCCGCGCCCGCAGCGACTGCTCGAAGTCCAGCTCGCCGCGCATCGCCGCCTCGGTCACCTTCGCGACCTGCTCGCCGACCCCGGCCCGCGCCGCGAGCATCTCGATCACCTCGCCCTGCACGAGGGTGGAGTCCACG
>Ga0209254_10005748_pt1 | contig 11399 bp, 10 predicted proteins | sample FrelakmetDIP11DI_FD_187148 | JGI IMG/M metagenome (GOLD analysis project Ga0209254, IMG submission 187148) | Freshwater lake sediment microbial communities from the University of Notre Dame, USA, for methane emissions studies - DIP11 DI (SPAdes)... | ecosystem: Environmental > Aquatic >... | reverse complement strand
CAGGACCTGTTCCTGTTCTACGTGTTCTGGGAAGCGATGCTGATCCCGATGTTCCTGATCATCGGCATCTGGGGCGGCGAGCGGCGCATCTACGCCACGCTCAAGTTCGTGCTGTACACCGCGTTCGGCAGCATCCTGATGCTCGCCGCGGTGATCTACCTCGTCTGGTCGCAATCGCAGGTCACGGGGTCGATGTCCTTCGCCTTCGACGACCTCGGCCGGTACCCGCTGCCGTTCGGAGCGCAGTCCTGGCTGCTGGCGGCGTTCGCGCTGTCCTTCGCGATCAAGGTGCCGATGGTGCCCCTGCACACGTGGTTGCCCGACGCGCACGTCGAGGCGCCCACGGCGGGCTCGGTGATCCTGGCGGGCGTGCTGCTGAAGATGGGCACCTACGGCTTCATGAAGCTCGGCTTCCCGCTGTTCCCGGATGCGACGCAGGCGTTCCTGCCGGCGCTCATGATCCTGTCGGTGGTGAGCATCATCTACGGCGCCTGCCTCGCGCTGGTGCAGACCGACATCAAGAAGATCATCGCCTACTCGTCCATCAGCCACCTGGGCTACGTGATGCTCGGACTCGCGAGCCTCGACCTCGTCGGCATCCAGGGCGCGATCATCCAGATGGTGAGCCACGGGCTCGTGGCGGGCGGCCTGTTCACGATGGTCGGCATGATCTACGAGCGCTGCCACACGCGCGAGCTGGCGCACTACGGCGGCCTCGCGAAGCTGGTGCCGGTGTACTCGGTGTTCTTCATGATCATGACGCTCGCCTCGATCGGCCTGCCGACCACCAGCGGCTTCACCGGCGAGTTCATGGTGCTGCTCGGCGCGTTCAATGCCGCCTGGCCGCCGTACCTGGCGGGCGACTCCCTGCCGCTCGTGGTGGCGGTGACTGCCGTGGCCGGCGTAGTGCTCGGCGCGCTCTACATGCTGTGGCTGGCGCAGCGGCTGCTGTTCGGCGAGGTGAAGGCACCGCACCAGCCGTTCACCGACCTCGTGGCGCGCGAGAAGGCCATCCTGCTCACTTTCGTCGTGGCCATCTTCGCGCTCGGCCTGTTCCCGCAGGGGCCGCTCGCCAAGACCGAGCTCGCGGCCCGTGACTACCAGCAGCGCGTGCTCGCGAGCCGCGTGCCGGAGGCCGCGCCATGAACTGGTCCCTGATCCTCACCTCGATGCTGCCGGAGCACCTGCTGCTGCTCGGCATGCTCGCGATCCTGGGCCTCGAGATCAGGAGCGGCCGCTCGCGCGACGGCTTCGGGTTCGCGGTGCTGTTCGTGGCGGCCGCCGCCGTGGCGGCACTGTGGCTCCATGCGACCGGGTTCACCGGCGCGCCGTTCCTGCACCATTTCTCGGTCGGGCCGTCGTCGTCGCTGCCCAAGGCCGTGCTGCTCGGGCTCGCGCTGCCGGTGCTGCTCATCTCGCGCGACGACTTCGCCGAGACGCCTTACTACACGCTGGTGCTCGCCTCGCTCTACGGCGCCTGCCTCGTCATCTCCTCCGACAGCTTCCCGACGCTGTTCCTCGGGATCGAGATCATGTCCCTGCCGGTGTACGCGCTGGTGGTGCTCGGCATGCTGCGCGCCGAGAGCGCCGAGGCCGCCCTCAAGTACCTGGTGCTCGGCGGCGCCGCGACCGCGACGCTGCTGCTCGGCATGTCTTTCCTGTACGGGTGGAGCGGCTCGCTGCAGCTCGTGGCCTTCTCCTGGGCGCTCGGCTCGACCGACACGCTCGCCATGGCGGGAGTCGCGCTGGTGACCGCCGCGTTGTTCCTCAAGGCCGCCATCGTGCCCTTCCACGCCTGGGCGCCGGACGCCTACGAGGGGGCGAGCGCGCCGGTCACGGCCTACATGGCGACGATCATCAAGGCAGGCGTGCTGCTGGCCGCCCTGCGGGTCTTCGGCACGACGCCGGTCCTTGCGCCGGTCGTGGGGCTGCTCGCGATCCTGCCGCTGATATCCATGGCCTGGGGCAACCTCGCGGCAATCCGCCAGGCGAGCGTCCGCCGCATGATCGCCTACTCGTCGATCGCGCACGCGGGGTACCTGTTCTACGCGCTCCTGGGCGACGGTCGCGGTCGCTGGGAAGCGATCGTCTTCTACCTGCTGGCGTATGGCCTGATGAACGTACTCGTCTTCGCGGCCCTGCCACGCGGCGCAGACGACGAGCGGCAGGACCGACTCGACGCGCTCAAGGGCCTCTACCGGCGCCGGCCGTTCGCCGCGATCATGATCGCGACCGCGATGCTGTCGCTCGCCGGCCTCCCGCCGCTGCCCGGCTTCGTCGCAAAGTTCCTGGTGTTCAAGAACGTGCTGGCGGCGGGCCATACGACGTACGCGATCGCGGGCCTCGTGGCGAGCTACCTCGGCCTGTATTTCTACCTGCGGGTGATCCAGTACATGTTCATGGCCGAGGAAGAGCCCGGCGCCGCGCGCGGCTCGCCGCGCCGTCACGTCGTGATGGCGAGCCTGCTCTGCCTCGTCCCGGCCGTGCTGCTCATGCTGTTCCCGGGCTGGCTGATCGACCGGCTCTGAACGGCTGCCAGCCGCCCTCGGGCTGCGCGAGGCGGTCCGCCACGATCCTGAGCACCCACGGATTGAAGCCGAGCCCGCAGTGGCTGCCGGGCACGCGGATGTTCTCGTGCATCGCCGGGTCGCCGTCGAAAGTTGCCTGGTGCGCCGGCACGACACCGTCGGTCGCGGAATAGAGGCAACTCATCGGCACCGGCGGCCGGGCGCGCAACTGCCGCACGCGCGGCTGCATCGCGTGCGCCGCCGACCCGAGCGGATGCGCCACGAGCCGGTACAACGCGTGCACCGCCGGCGGCGACTGGCTGCCCTCCGGACCGACCGAGACCGGGCTGCCGAGAGTGACGATGCTGCGCACGCATTCTGAAGCGTGATGCGCCACGTACAGCGCGAACGCCCCGCCCAGGCTCCAGCCGACGAGGCTCACCTTGCGCCGGTGCCGGTGATGCAGGTAGCGGACCTTCTGCTCGAGCGCCGCGACGTGCTTGCGCTGCAGGCCGAGGTTGCGGCCGAAGCCCCAGGTCTCGACCGCGTAGCCGCGGTTCTGAAGGTAAGCCCGCATCGCGGCGAGCGGCAGTTCGCTGCTCAGGAACCCAGGCACCAGCAGCACCGGGTGGCCGTCGCCGCGCGGCGCGCGCAACAGCAGCGGCAGAGCCGGCCCGAGCAGCGCGAGTTCGAAGAGTGCCCGCAGCTCGAGCGCGGTGTGAAGCAGGGGCGGCGGGCCCGCGGAGGGGTTGGGACGTGACATGTGCGGGGGCTGGATGCGCTCGAGACCATACCACACGAATGCCGCCACACCGCCCACCCCGGCAGTTACGATGCCCGCACGGGCGGCGGCGTCGTGGCGGCCGCAACGCGGGGAAACGAAGCAGATGAAGTTCCTGAGCGGGATCGACGGTGCGTTCCTGCACCTTGAAACGCCAGCCATGCCAATGCACGTCGGCTCGCTGAGCCTGCTCGAGCTGCCGCCCGGCCATCGGGGCAGCTTCATGCGCAACGTGCGGCGCATCTACGAGCAACGCCTGTCCCTGGCGCCGGTGCTGAGCCGCAAGCTGCACGAGTTCCCTCTCGGGATGGCGAACCCGGTCTGGGTGCAGGTGCCGGACGTCGATCTCGACTACCACCTGCGCCACGTGACCCTGCCCGCGCCGGGCACGCACGAGCAGTTCGAGACCTGCGTCGGCCAGCTGCACTCCGTGCGGCTCGACCGCGCACACCCCTTGTGGACGGTGTCCGTCATCGAGGGACGGCAGGACGGGCGCGTCGGCTTCTACACGAACATCCACCACGCGGTCGTGGACGGGCAAGCCGGCGTCGAATTGATGCGCACGCTGTTCGACCTCAGCCGCCGCCCGCGCCGCAGGGCTCCCGCCGCGAAGGGTCGCGAGCGCGCCGAGCGGCCGTGGGCCGGCCAGGTGATTGCAGACGGCCTGCGCCACGACCTCGAACAGTACTGGAAGCTCGCGCGGAACCTGCCGGCCATGGCGAAGGCGCTGGCTCGCTCACGCGACACCGGCGTTTCGGGCACGGCGCGACGCCGTCCGGGATTCGGACCCCAGACGCCGCTCAACGTCGCGATCGACGCCGAGCGCGGCTTCGCCACGGCCTCGATCCCGCTGGCGGCGGTGCGGGAGATCGCGGCCGCACACGACGCGACCGTCAACGACGTCGTGCTGTCGGTCTGCGCGGGAGCGTTGCGTCGTTACCTCGGCCGCCACGGCGGCGTTCCGAAGCAGCCGCTGGTGGCCGCCATGCCGGTGTCGTTGCACGGGCCCGGCAAGGTTGAATTGACGACGCAGGCGACGATTGCACGCATCGACCTCGCCACGGACATCGCCGATCCCATAAGGCGTCTGCGGGCCATCCGCGACGCGACTCTCGCGGCGAAAGCGAAGGTGTCGCGAACGAAGTCGCTGGTGCCGATGGACTTCCCGACCATCGGCATGCCGTGGCTGCTGCACGGCCTGACATCCGTGTACGGGCGACCGTCGGTTGCGAATCGCGTACCGCGGGTCGTGAATCTCGTGGTGTCGAACGTCCACGGTCCGTCGCGGCCCATGTACCTCGCCGGCGCCCGCGTCGTTCACCACTGGCCGCTGTCGATCGTCGGCCACGGGCTCGGCCTGAACGTCACCGTGGAGAGCTACGCCGGCTCGCTCGAGTTCGGCGTGATGACCGCGCTTGCGGCCGTGCCGCGTCCCCGCAGCTTCGCCGATGCCCTGCTCGCGGCGTTCGAGCAGCTGCAGGCGCGGAGCCGCGCCCGGTGATGGAGCCGCGTCCGCAGGATCAACTGCACGGGTCGCCCCTGGTGCGCGCGCTGTTCTTCGTCGCGGGGATCACGGCGCTCGGCTTAGGGCTCGCAGGGATCTTCCTGCCCGTGCTGCCCACGACCCCGCTCGTGCTGCTGGCCGCGGCCTGCTTCGCCCGCAGCTACCGGCCGTTCCACGAGTGGCTGCTCGCGCACCGGCACTTCGGGCCGATGATCCACGAGTGGCACGTGCACCGCAGCATTCCCCACCGGGCGAAGATCTCCGCCATCGTGATGATGACCATCACGCTCGGGATATCGATCGTGTTCTTCGTTCGACCGCCCTGGCTGCAGGCTGCGCTCGCCGTCTTCGGCGTGGGCCTCGCGCTCTGGATGTACCGGCTGCCGTCGCGCGACCGCTGAGGCTCTACTCGGCGTGGTGCCAGCGTCGGGAAAGGACTCGCGCCGGCCCGCTGCATGCGGGCCTCTGCGAATCCTCTCCCGACGCTGGACACGCGGCGCCTGGGCGAGTGGCCGCCGAGCCGGCCACTCGCACGGCGCAAGTGACGTCGACCGGGTTCAGCGTTCGGGGCGGCAGTCACGTTCGGGCACTGCGCAGTCAATGAGTGCGCCAAACTCGACACTGGTTCCGGTGGACGTTGCATGCGCCGTGCGAGGGCGCCGCAGGCGGCCTCGCTCAGGCGCGTGGTGTCCGGCGTCGTGCCGGGGTTGCGCAGGGCGCGCATATTTCCGGGCGCGCCCGTAGCAACCGCTGCACGACGCCCGCAGCGGCCGCGGCCGCCGGCTCAGGCACCCGCCCTCCTCGCGATCGGCGAATACATGTCGAGCACCTGCATCCGCGCGGCCTGCAGGCGCTCGGACACCACGCCCACCAGCCGGTGCATGATCTTGTAGCCGAAGTGGTGGTCGCTGCGGCATCGCTCGAGCAGTTCGAAGCCGTCGAAGCGGATCGCCTCCACCGGCTCGAGCGCACGCGCCTGGTAGAACTTGCCGCGCCCCGAGAGCACCGACGACCAGCCGAGTTCATCGCCGGGCTCGAGCGTGTGCACGCGCAACGCCTTGCCCTGCGCCAGCATCTCGAGCGCGACCCGGCCCTTCACGAGGAAAAAGAACTCGTGCCGCTCGTCGCCCTCGGCGAAGATGATCTCGTCCTGGCCGAAGGCGGCGCGGGACCCCATGTCCGCCAGCGTCGAGCAATGCTCCGGCGTGAGCCCCTGGCTGAACGGGTGCTGCTGGATTACGGCGAGGATTGAGTCTGTCATGGCGCCCCCTGATGCGGTGTCTCGACGCGTCCGGGACACGCGTGGCGCCCCGGTGATCGGATTCTACGCCCGGGTCTACCGCCCGGGGCCGCGCCTTGCGGGGCCCCGCGTCCACCCCTACGCTTGCTCGGGCCCAGCCCGTCCGGGAGCACCACCGCCATGCGCATCCTCTGGTCCGGATTGATCCTCGGGCTCTTCCTGAACTTCCTGGGCTGGCTCGGCAACGTCTTCCTGCTCGGTCCATTGTGGAAAGCGGCCTTCCTGACCATCCCGGTCACTGCCTGGCGGGCGAGTCCGTGGCGGGACGTCGTCTCGCTGCTGCCCGACTTCGTGTACGGGATCGCGATCTGCTGGGCCTATGCCGGTCTCGTGCCCCGCTACGGTCGCTCGGTAGCAACGGCCCTGCGTGCCACCGCTCTCGTGTTTGTCGTCGGCGCGCTCACGACCTACGTCGGCATCGCCAACTCGGGACTGTTGCCCTGGACCCTCGCCGCCGCGACGACCCTGCTCGCGCTCGTAACCTTCGTGCCCGGGGCGTGGCTTGCGCATGCGTTGATGAGGAACCACGTTGATCCGGCGCGCGCAGCCGCTGCCGTGACGGCAGAGCGCACCGCGCCATGAACGCCAGAACGCTGCAGGCCTACCTCCACGAGCGCATTCCACTCTCTCGCGCGATGGCGATCGAGGTGCGCGAGGCGACGCCGCAGGGCGTGACCCTGTACGCGCCGCTCGCGCCGAACATCAACCACCGCGACACGGTGTTCGGCGGCAGCGCATCGGCCGTCGCCATCCTCGCGGCGTGGTCGATGCTCTACGTGCGCATGCAGGCCGAGGGCCTCGTGGGCCGCATCGTCATCCGCCGCAACACCATGAGCTACGAGCGCCCGATCGCCGCCGGCTTCACCGCGAGTGCATCAGCGCCCGGCGACGACGCCTGGGTCACGCTCGTGGCCACGCTGGGCCGGCGCCGACCGGCGCGCATCCGGGTGAATTCGGTGCTGGAGAGCGAAGACCTGCAGGTGGGTGCGCTGGAGGGCGAGTTCGTCGTTCTGCCGCGCTGAATGAGGCCAAACCCCGCATCCGCTCCAGTGCGGGTTGCCGAACTGGCGGGCTACGAGCGTCCGATGGCCCCGGACTCGACTTCGATCGCCGCCGCGTCCGCAGTCGTGCCGTTCGCGGGCGGCGCAGCGCCCACCCAGTTGTCCACCAACGTGTAGGCGATCGCGAGCACCACGGGCCCGACGAAGATCCCCACGATGCCGAAGGTCACGAGACCGCCCACGACACCCGTGAAGATCAGGAGCAGCGGGAGGTCGGCTCCGCGGCGGATGAGGATCGGCCTGAGGAAGTTGTCCATCAGACCCACGACCAACGACCAGACGAGCAGGAAGGTTCCCCAGCCGGCGCCGAGCGCGTAGAAGGCCCACGCAGTGGCGGCCAGCAGCACGAGGATGGGCCCGAGCTGCGCGATGCACAGCGCGAACATGACCGCCGTCAGCACCCCGGCGAAGGGCACGCCCGCGATCGCGAGGCCGATGCCGCCGAGCGCCGACTGCACGAGGGCCGTCACGACCACGCCGAGCGCCACGCCCCGAATCGCCTGGCCGGCGAGCACGACCATGCGGTCGCCCTGCTCGTTGGCCAGTCGCCGCCCGAACCGCCGCAGCCACGCGGCCCAGGATTCGCCGCCGGAATAGAGCACCGCGGCGAGAATCACGATCAGCAGGAACTGGACCAGCACGAGCGCGAAGCTGCCCGCCTGATGCGCGAACCACTCCGCGGCGGCCCGTGCGTAGGGCTGTGCCTGGGCCAACAGGTCCGCGATGCCCTCGCTGGCTCGCTGGTTCCACGCTGCCTGCACGCGTTCGCCTACCAGCGGCAGCTTGTCGAGCCATTCCGGCGCGGTGGGCAGTTGCGCGGTCGGGAGCTGCTTCAGCAGTGCGGCGAGGTCGTCGGTGTGCGTGAAGATCGCCTCGAGCGCGAGCGCGAGCGGCACGATCAGGACGGCGAGCAGGCCGATCGTCATCACGGCGACCGCGGGTGCCCGTCGCCCGCCCAGCGCATGCTCGACGCGCCGCATCATCGGCCAGGTCGCGACCACGATCATGGTCGCCCAGATGAAGGCCGCCAGGAACGGCGAGAGGATCCACAGCGATCCTGCGATCAGCCCGCCGATGAACAGCACCGACAGCGTGACGCGGGCGAGATCGGAGTGCTGAACGGTCATCTCGATACCTCGCCGATCCGGAGACACGCGTCGATCATAGACCTCCGCCCCATCGGTACTGCCATGCCATCCCGACCAGGTCGTAGCTGTTGCCGGTCCGCGCCGACACGCCGCTGCTGCCGTAGAGCTTGATCGAGTTGCGGACGTTGACGGGGAACGCCAGCGTGGCTCCGACCCGCCAGTTCTGCTGCAGGTCGTTGTTCAGCGTGTCGTCCAGCGTCGTGCGGCCGCCGGCGAAATAGGTGCCGTCGACCGCCCCCCAGACGCCCGAGCGGAATCCGTAGATCACGTGACCCTGCAGCGAATAGAGCGGGTCCTGCGACCGGGTCTTTTCCTGGTAGAAATCTTCGTTGTCCGTGTACAGGGTGACGGCCGCCGCGCCCTCAAGCGTCCATCGGCCCAGCCCCTTCGACACGCCCAGCTCCGGCTTGAAGGACCAGCGGTTCGTGCCGAGGTTCACCAGCCTGCTCTCGTCGTACTGTCCCGCCGGGGCGGACACCTGCAGGCTCGCACCGACGATCAGATCCTGCTTGAATCCTGCGAATTCCTTCAGCGACAGCGCGGGCGCACCGAAGAAGTTCACCGACAGGCGGAATTTCGGATCCCCGAGGCCGGCGATGTCGCGGTCCAGCGGTTCGCCGTTGAAATCCGCGGAGCCGGACAACGCGGTGAGCGGGGCGACGACGTCGAACTTGGCCGACTGGCCTCGGAATTCGAGCACCCGCGCAAAGCCCACGACTGCGCTGGACGTCGTCAATTCCGGGTTCGACACCGGCAGGGCGCTGTCGAACGAAACGCCGCCCCGGGTGTATGCATACCCCGCAACCAGGAAGTTCACGCCAATCGGGGCATTGGAGTAGGCGCGCGGCTCGATGTCCTGGGCACCCGCGGGCCGTGCGATCCCGGTGAGCACGCAAAACACGGCCACCGCTGGAGCGATTGACCGAAGGAGTCTCGACCGCAACAGGTGGTTCACGTCCAGGTCCGCTCCGCTACACGATGCCGGCGCCTGCCAGCCCGGCGATTGCATCGTCGCCGTAGCCCGCGGCACGCAGCAGCTCCGCAGAATGCTCGCCGACGCCTGCGGGCGGAGCGCGCACCTCGGCCGGCGTCGCGCCGAAGCGCGGTGCCGGCGCCGGCTGCGTGACGCCGCCGATCTCGACGTAGGCCCCGCGCGCGCGGTTGTGCGGGTGCTCCGCGGCCTCGGCGAGATTGAGCACGGGCGCGAAGCAGACGTCGGTGCCCTCGAGCAGCGCGCACCACTCGGCACGCGACTTGGTCCGGAACAGGGCGACGAATCGCTCTTTGTGCTTCGGCCAGTTCGCGACGTCGAACTGCGCCTGCTCGAGACCCTCGCCGGCGAGCCCGCACTTCTCGAGCAGCAGGCGGTAGAACTGCGGCTCGAGCGCGCCCACCGAGATCCAGCCACCGTCGGCGCATTCGTAGGTGTCGTACCAGTGCGCGCCGCCGTCGAGCGCGTTGGCCTGGCGCCGGTCAGCCCACAGCCGTTGCGCCCGCAGGCCCTGCACGAGCGTGCTCATGACCGCGCAGCCGTCGGTGATCGCGGCGTCGACGACCTGGCCCCGCCCGGTCGCTCGCGCGTTCAGGATGCCGCTCACGAGGCCGAGCGCCATGAACATCGCGCCGCCGCCGATGTCGCCCACCACCGTGGGCGGAATGGACGGCGCGGAGTCGCGGTGTCCGCCGTGATAGAGCAGACCGCTCAGCGCCACGTAGTTGAGGTCGTGCCCGGCCGCCTGCGCGAGCGGACCGCTCTGGCCCCAGCCCGTGAGCCGCCCGTACACGAGCCGCGGATTGCGTGCGAGGCAGACGTCCGGGCCGAGGCCGAGACGCTCCATCACGCCCGGTCGGAAACCCTCGAGCAGCGCGTCGGCCTGCTCCAGCAGCTGCAGCACCACCTCGGCGGCACCGGGCTGCTTGAGATCCAGGGCGATCGAGCGCTTGCCCCGGCGGGTGATGTCGTACTTCGGTTGGGCGCCGAAAGGCAGTGATCCGCCCTTGCGATCGACCAGCGTCACGTCGGCACCGAGGTCGGAGAGCAGCATGCCGCAGAAGGGCCCCGGCCCGATCCCGGCGAGCTCTACGATGCGCACGCCTTGTAGCGGACCCGTCACAGCGACCTCGCCACGATCTCCTTCATGATCTCGTCGGCGCCACCGTAAATTCGTTGCACGCGCGAGTCGGTGTAGAGCTGCGAGATCGGGTACTCGCGCATGTAGCCGTAACCGCCGAAGAGCTGCAGGCACTCGTCCATCACCCGGCACTGCGCGTTGGTGATCCACAGCTTCGCCATCGACGCGGTGACCGTGTCGAGCTTGCCGTTCCTGAGCTTCAGGATGCAGTCGTCGATGAACACCCGCGCCACCTGCACCTGCGTCTTCACCTCGGCCAGCTTGAAGCGCGTGTTCTGCATCTCGAGCAGCGCCTGCCCGAAGGCCTTGCGACTGCGGGTGTAGTCGACGGTGAGCTGCAATGCGTACTCCATCGCCGCCACGCCGCCGAGCGCGAGCAGCGCCCGCTCGTAGGGCAGGTCGCGCATCAGCTGGACGAAGCCCTGGCCCTCGGCGGGCCCGAGCAGGCAGTCGGCCGGCACGCGGCAATCGTCGAAGAACATCTCGGAGGTGTCCCAGCCATTCTGCCCGATCTTGTCGAGCACGCGGCCCACCCGGTAGCCGGGCAGGTCCTTCGTCTCGGCCATGACGATGGAGATGCCCTTCGCGCCCTTCGAGGGGTCGGTCTTGGCCACGACGCCCACGAGCCCTGCGTGCAGTCCGTTCGAGATGAAGGTCTTGGCGCCATTCAGCACGTAGTGATCGCCGTCGCGCACGGCGCGGGTCTTCACCGCCTGCAGGTCGGAGCCCGCGCCGGGCTCGGTCATCGCGATCGCACCCACCAGCTCGCCGCTCGCCATGCGCGGCAGCCAGTCCTGCTTCTGCGCCTCGGAGCCGTAATTGAGCACGTAGTGCGCCAGGATGCTGTGCACCGAGTGGCCAAAGCTCGTGATGCCGCGCCGGCCCACCTCCTCGACCACCACCGCCTCGTGCCGCGCGTCACGGCCGAGGCCGCCATACTCGGCCGGGATGTCGGTGCACAGGAGG
>Ga0209254_10005744_pt1 | contig 11404 bp, 14 predicted proteins | sample FrelakmetDIP11DI_FD_187148 | JGI IMG/M metagenome (GOLD analysis project Ga0209254, IMG submission 187148) | Freshwater lake sediment microbial communities from the University of Notre Dame, USA, for methane emissions studies - DIP11 DI (SPAdes)... | ecosystem: Environmental > Aquatic >... | reverse complement strand
GGCTGCCGGAAAGTTTACTCTCTCGCTGCTGGGAATGTTCATCCCGGAATTAAAAGAGTCGCTGGAGATGCTGTACGAATTCGAGCAGCCGTTCGTGGTGGATTCAAGCAAGTTCGAGGGAACCTTTGGAATGAAAGCCACACCGGTGCGGGAAGCGGTCCGGGAGGCGGTGGCGTGGTTCAAAAGGCATCCATAGAATTAAGAAAAAGCCCTTCCAGAAGGCAGCGACGCGCAACCTTGAGCAAAGATAATACTCTATAATCCAACCATGGATGCCAGGTTGGTGAGAGAATACCGCGCGCGCTGGAAAGCCGTAAGAGAGGTGGAGATTGAAGAGCAGCGCCATTCCTCGATTACAGTGCGCTGGCAGCAGCTCAATCCCTTCTTTGCCCTGGCTCGTGGTTTAGGATTGTCTGACCAAACAAGGAAAGATGAGATTGAGACCGTACGCCAGAGATGGGTAAGGAAATTTGCTGAAGTGTTCGAAATGCCTGAGCTCTGGAAGGAAATTGAGAATCTGCTAAATCTCGACTAAGGGGGGTGGAACAAATCCCGTGAAGTACCGATATCCCGGCTCCGTTCCAGCGCCCATGCGGCGTGCTGGCGCACGAGCGGATCAGGGTCATGCAGCAGCGCATGCTCCAACGCCGGGACAGCCGCGGAATCGCCCGAATTTCCCAGCGCCACCGCCACGTTGCGCAGGTAGCCCCTCCTTTTTGCCCGCTTGACCGGGCTTCCCTTGAACTTGATGTTGAAATTACCCTGAGTCAGTGCCAGCTCTTCCACCAGCCGCGGGGCAGGCACGCCCGGGCGCGGCCTAAATTCGGGGATCTTCAACTCTGCGTCATCCCCCGGCGGGTGCGCGAAGCGCTGATTCCATGGGCAGATCTGCTGGCACAGGTCGCAGCCGAAGACCCAGTTCCCCATTTGCGGGCGCAGCTCATCTGGAACGTCACCCTTCAATTCGATGGTCAGGTAGGAGATGCAGCGGCGGGCGTCCAGGGTGCGGTCGGGCAGGATGCAGTGCGTGGGGCAGGCTTCCAGGCAGCGCGTGCAGCTCCCGCAGCGGTCGGCCTCGAAGGGTGGGTCGGCCTCCAGCTCCAGATCCAGCAGCACTTCAGCCAGCAGGAAGTAGGAGCCCATTTCGGGATTGATCAGGCAGGTGTTCTTGCCGATCCAGCCCAGCCCGGCGCGCTGTGCCAGCTCGCGCTCCAGCAGCGGCCCGCTGTCGGTGTAGCGGCGGTTGGCGACCGGTCGACCGGTCTTGCCCTCGATGAACTCCACCAATCTCCTGAGACGCTCATCCAGCACCAGGTGATAATCCGCCCCCCAGGCATAGGCTGCCACCCGGCCGCGCATCGAGTCCCCCGGAGGCTCACCCGCATCTCCGTTCTCCATCAACGAGCGATCAGGCAAAGGGGTGGGGTGGCGGGCTCCCAGCACCAGGATCGAGCGGCACCCGGTCAGAATCTGACGCGGGTCAGACCGGCGCTGCAGGGAGCGCTCTGTCGCCAGGTACCCCATCTCGCCGTGCCTGCCGGCAGCGATCCAGCTGCTGAAGACCTCGAAATGCGGCGGCGGTTCGGCTGTGGTGACACCGAACAGCTCGAAACCCAGGCGTCGGGCTTCTGCTTCGATCTGCTGGCGCAGTCCTTCATTCCTGGAGTTCAATTCTCAACCCACAACGTCCAAACAGGAAAAATCCCGTACACGGATATCGCGGATTTTAACGGATTTCTTTTAAGTATGCTTAATCCGTGTTTATCCTTCTACTCCGTGTTCATCCGTGTACCGTTCTTACAGGCAAGACAGGGTGAAATTGACCTGGCGCGAGACCACCAGCTCGGGCGCGCTGAAGCTCACACGCACCCAGCCATTCAGGTCGCTGGAGAACACCAGCTGGTATTGAGTGGAATGTGCCCCGGCCTCCAGGGTGCGGGTCATGGGCGGGGGCAGCTTCATCTCGATTCCCTGGTCGTTGCCGGCTTCCAGGCCATAGGTCACGGTCTCGCCTTTGCTCAGCGTGAATTCCACCGTGAACACGAAGGTCTTGGGGCAGGCACCCGAGAAGGCAGGCGGGTCGACGCTCAGGTCGAGGGCAGTCACCACCTCTCCTGAAGAGGGGAGGGCGGTGGGAGTGCCTTCACCCGCACCAGCTACCACTTCTATGATGGCCCAGATCGGATCGCTGCCCAGGTCGCCGACACCGAAGGCCTGGCCCTTGTCGTTGCGCAACTTCCACAGGCTCTGGTAGCTGCCCGGCTCGGCCGGCGCCACCAGCTCCACGGAAATGTCCACCGTGTCCCCGGGGATCACTTCCTGCGGCATGGCAATTTCCGCCTGGGCGCTCATGAGCGAGCCGCTGACAAACACCAGAGAATAGGCCGTGCTCCAGGTGGTCTGCCCGGCGTTCTGCAGCCGCCATATCTTGACGAAGGGGCGGTTGGGGCCGTGGGCTTCGCCGTCCGGCACGGTTACATCCATGATGAATGTGGCTTTATCGGCTACCGGTGAAGCGGTGGTATCCACGGTTGCCAGGTCGACCGTCGCCAGCACCGGACCGGTGGGGGTGGAGGTGCCCGGCTCTTGGCTGGGGGAGGATTCCGAGGAGGGGGTAGTGGTGGGTGTGTGGGTGTACTGGTCGCGCAGCACCCGGCGGGCTTCGGCGGTCTGGGCGGCGGAGGTGAACAGGGCGTTGGGATCGGCTCTGGTGGCAGTCGCCGGCGCGGGCATCCGGCAGGCAGAGAGCGCCAGGATGGCCGCCAACAGTGCGGACCAGAATACCCTTAACCTGTTTCCCGGCCTGTTTTGAAACATTGGTTTTTTTAGGTTCATTTTTGTACACGGATTACACGGATCATTACGGATTTTTCTTATTTCCTTCATTCGCATTATCCGTGTTTATCCGTCTCCTCCGTGTTCATCCGTGTACAAATGTCTTATCTTCTTCAGGCAGGGTGTTCTCCGTACAGCTCACGGTGTACGGCGCTGAGCTGGCGCACCTGCTCGGCGGCGTGGTAGGAAGAGCGCACCAGCGGGCCGCTCTCCACCCACTTAAACCCGATCGAAAGGCCGAAGGCTTTCAGCTCGGAAAACTCCTGCGGGGTGTAGTAGCGCTCGATCGGCAGGTGCTGCTTGCTGGGCTGCAGGTACTGCCCGATGGTCAGGATATCGACGCTCCAGCTGCGCAGGTCGCGCATCACCGCCTGCACTTCTTCCAGGGTCTCGCCCAGTCCCAGCATGAGGCCGGACTTGGTGAGCACGTCGGGCGCCAGCTGCCGGGCCCCGCTCAGGGTGGCCTGTGCCCATTCGTAGCGATCCTGCGGCTGGACCTTCTTGAACAGGCGCGGCACGGTTTCCACATTGTGGTTCAGAATCTCCGGCCGGGCGTCCATGACGATCTTCAAGGCTTCCTGGCTGCCCTTGAAATCGGGCACCAGCACCTCGATCGAGCAGCCCGGGTGTATCTGCCTGATGCGGCGGATCAGCATGGCAAACAGGGGCGCTCCGCCGTCCACGCGGTCGTCGCGGTTGACGCTGGTGATCACAGCGTGGCGCAGGTTCATGGCTTTGACCGCCTGTGCCACGCGTTCCGGCTCCGCCCAATTCAGGGCTGAAGGCTGGCCGTGCTTGATGTCGCAGAAACCGCAGGAGCGCGTGCAGACATCTCCCAGCATCAGGAAAGTGGCCGTACCAGCGCCCCAGCACTCTCCCAGGTTGGGGCACATGGCTTCTTCGCACACGGTGTGCAGCTCTTTGCTGCGCATCAAACCGTGCAGCCAGTCGTAAGTCTCACCGGCAGGCGCCCGCACCCGGATCCATTCCGGCCGGCGCCTGGGAGTGGTGTCGATCTGACCGGGCTTCACCCGGTCGCGTGTTGGTGTAAACGGCATTAACTCACCTCACCCTGGCGAAAAGACGCCAGGAGTTCTCATTGTGCACCAATTGTACCCGGTTTTTTAGCCGGGCCTTACAGTGACGGTCGGGGTGGCTTCTCAGGTCTCTGGCGCTTCACAGAGGGCAGGCAGGATAAGGGTGCTGCGTGCTCTACCCGATCCCGGCCAGGTCATCCAACAGCAGTTTTTTCTCTCCAGCGTCGGAAACCAACTCGGCCAGGCGGCGGGCTTCGGCCGCCAACTCTCTGGCTTTTTCACTGTACCCTGCCACCTGCTCGGCGCGCGCCAGTGCTTCGTAGGCATATCCCTGGTAGAAAGGCTCCAGCTTCTCGCTGTACTGCAGGCTGAGCTGCGCGCAGCGGCGCGCTTCGTCCGCCTGCCCGAGCAGGGCGCGAATGCGCGCAGCCTGCCAGTAACCCACCGACAGGTTCTGATCGCTGCAGTCTGGGCGCTGCGACCAGTGCCACAGGGAAGCCTGGTTCAGCTGGACCATGAGCTCGGCCTCTGCGGGAGTGCGGTCTGTTTTGTCTATCAAATCCCAGGCGCTGTTAAAACAGTGCACCGAGAAGTAGCGGTGGGCTGCTTCAACGTCGAAATCGGGTTTCTTATTCATCATTTTCTCCTGTCTTAAAACACCAGATAAGATTTTCCTGCTCTACACTATTAATCGAGAAGGACGCTTGCATTCAATCCTAAAGCGGTGACCGAATAATCCGCTTTCAGGGCTTCTTCCACGACCAGTATCCCGGTGCGCCCGGTCGAGCCGAAAATGGTGATATTCATTTCAGTTTACTCCAGCCCGCAGGAGGCTCCAGGTGGGGCTTCATCAAGAGGTCCACGGCTTTGAGGGCGCGATGCCGGACGGCGATGCTGGCATCCTGCTGCAGGGAAGCGATGCTTTCCAGTGCCAGCGCCCTGCTCTCCGGATCCTGCCTGCCCACCAGGCACAGGCTGGAGATGGCCCAGCTCTTGACGAAACTGCTGCGATCGTCCATTAAGCCTATCAGCACCCGGGTAATCCGCTGGTCGTCGACCCCGGAAATCCCCAGGTTGCCTAGCAGCATGGCCAGGTGCCAGCGCACCATGGGGAGGGGGTCGCCGGTAGCCTGCGAAAGGAGCGGGTCGAGATGGTTCGAGACTGAAACAGGATGCACGCGCGAAACCCTCTCCAGTGCGTCGGCGGCGTGCCCGCGCACGATGTCCTCGCCGCCGGCCAGCGCTTCCAGCAGCTCGGGAAGCAGATCCGGGTTCTCAATAACCAGCGCTGCGACCTGGGGTGAAAAGCCGTCGGAGCGTAAATCTCCCACAGCCAGCCAGTCGATTAATGCAGTCGGCTCATCCATGCGAGTCATAGGAATTGTAAAGCTATACAGTCTTGCGATAAGCCAGCGCCTGGAAGCTGGCCACCAGCTGGCTGGACTTCTGCTCCGTCACCGTGATGGTGTACAGGGCGGTAGATCCTGCTGTCTCGATTTCGCGCGCCTCGGCCACCAGGTGGTCGCCAACGCCGGTCGGGCGCAGGAAGCTGACGCTGATATTCAGCGCTACCGCCTTCTGCCCGAGGGCGTTGCAGGCTGCGGCAAAGGCGATGTCGCCCAGGCTGAAAATCACACCGCCGTGGGTGATGCGGTGGAAGTTCAGCATCTGCGAAGTGACTGTCAGCGAGGCGCGGCAGTAGCCCGGCTCGACCACTTCGAGCGCAGCGCCGAGGAATTGTGTGTAGGGGTCTTGATTAATTCGTTCGAAAATAGGGTGGTTTACCTTCTCAAATACTACTTATTTTTAAGACCAACCTGTCGTAATCGGCATGTGAGCCAATCCAAAACCAGGTGACCGTATCATCAAGCATCAATCCTAATGCTCTCCAACCCCTGCCAATACGTATCGAGTAGACGGGTCGGGTGGAATGAATTCGTTTGAAATTCACGCTTGGGTGGTAAGGATTTTGTTTCCAAAGACGGTATTTTCTCCTGGCTTGAATTTTGATTGCTTCAGGTAATCTATCAAAATGATCCAGGAACTCTTCCGTCAGGTTGGACTTCATTGAAGGTCGTCAAAACCCAAAGGTTTTACCCGTCCAGAGTTTATATCCTGCTGCACTTTCTCAGCAAGCCTGGCCAATTGGTCTTGTGAAGACGCAAAGGAAACTTCCCACCGCTGCTCGTCATCAAGTTCAGCAAGGATGAATTGCGCCATCATCTCCTGTTTCTCAGGGGACAGCTTGCCCAATTCCGAGATTGCTTTCTCCAAAAGACCATTCATAACATAAACCTTTAGATAAACCTCTCAACAAATTATACTCTCTCGTCACACAATTTGATCCATGCACCTCAGAGTCTGTCGAAATCCTTCGCTGCTTGAATACTGCCTGAGCTTTTCGATACGGCGTATCAGCATGGGATGGGAAGCCAGCAGCTCTCCCAGCGCGCCGGAGGGGGTGTCATCCTCGGCGTCGATCTGGCGGTAGGCGCGCTCCAGGTCGATGCGTGTGCGGGCGGCAGGTCCCGCTCCCAGCTTCACCAGCGCCGAGATGGCTTTATCGGGGTTCCCGCAGGCCAGCAGACCGGCCCGATCGGCCGAATACTCGCACATGCGGTTCCACCACAGGAAGACCAACGCCAGGATCGTCCCCACCGACCAGGAGGACGGAATGCCGGCCAAACCTCCCACCAGCGAGTTCAGCCAGGTGTGCCCGAGTGCCACGTGGCCCATCTCGTGACCCAGGATGAAAAGCAGCTCGTCCTGGTCCATCACCGGAAACAAGCCGGTATACAGAACCACCGCCTTGGGAGAGGACAGCCCGAAGGTATAGGCATTCAGCTCGCCTCCCGGAGCAACGAACACATCCAGCGGTCCGGGCTGCAGGCGTCTCCCGCCGCGCCGCACCAGGCGGTCCAGGTCGGGCAGCGCCTGTGGGGTCACCCGGTCTGCCAGGCTCAACAGCTCCTGGTGGTGGGCGCGCCCCAGGTAAAACGACATGATGATGAAAGCCAGGACGAACAGCCCGCTGGCGCACACCGTGGCGGCCGCAGTCACTGCGATGACCGCCAGCACGACGAACATTGTCAACACCAGCACCAACCGCTCGCCGGGGATGCGGTAAGAGGTGATCTTCATGGCAGGCCTTTACTCAATTTTTTTTACGCACCACAAGGCGCAGGCCTTTGACCGCGGTGACTTCAATGCGTTCGCCGTCCGACAGGGGCTGTTCGCCTTCCGCCAGGTCCGCCGACCAACGCTCGCTGCCCACCTGTACGAAGCCGGTGCGGGCCAGGGTGCCGCTCACCTTACCGCTCCGCCCGACCAGACTCTCCGATCCCATGCGGATGGGAGTGGCCTGGGCGCGCAAGGCGAAGGTCAATATGCCCAGGAATATCCCGCCGGTGACCAGCGAAGTTGCCACCACCAGCGGCACCGAAACGCGCTGGAAATCCGGCCTACCCGGCGAGTTGAACAGCACCAGCGCGCCCAGGATCAGCGAACCCACCGCCGCGGCGGTGAGCGCCCCGTGCGCGGTGGCCTTGATATCCACTAAAAACAGGATAAACGCCAGCACCAGGAAGATGATGCCAAACCAGTTCACATCCAGCACGCCCAGCCCATAGGTGCCCAGCGCCAGGCAGGCCACGCCGATCGTGCCCGCCACCCAGCCGCCCGGGCTGGAGATTTCGATCAGGATCGCCTGCAGACCGATCGACATCAGCAGGAAAACGATATTGGGGTTGGTCAGTACCCCCAGGATTTGTTCGATAAAGGATGGGTTGAACTCCTCCACCACCGCCCCCTCAGTGTCCAGGAGACGGTCCTCGCCATTCAAGACAACTGTGAAACCATTCAGCTGGCCCAGCAGACCCTGCAGGTCGGCTGCGATGAAGTCCACCAGTCCTGCCTGCAGTGCCTCCGAGGCGGAGACGGCCTCAGCGGTCTCGATCATGGATTCGGCCAGCTCCACCGCCCGCGCCCCGCGGCGCTCGGCCAGCCCGCGCACATCGGCTTTCAGGACTTCCTTGACCTTCTCTTCGAGCGTCTCACCCAGGTCTTCACCCTGGCCCCCGACCGGGCTGGCGGCGCCGATCACGGTTTCGGGCGCCATGGCTGCGGCGTGCGCTGCCAGGGTAATGACGGTACCCGCGCTGGCAGCCATCGCCCCGCGCGGCGCCACGTATACCACCACCGGCACCTGGCTCCCCAGGATTTCCTGTTTGATGCGGTTCATGATCTCGACTCCCCCGCCGGGCGTGTTGAGCTGCAGCACCAGCAGCTCGGCGCCCTGCTGCCCGGCGTAGTCGATGCCGCGCTCCACATATTCCGCCATGGCCGAAGAGATCGGGCCTTCCGCGCTCAGAACCAGCACCAGGGGAGAACCATCCTGAGCCTGGGCTGGCAGGAAAACCGCCAGGCACAGAAGGATGGTCACCAGGAAAATTAGCTTGGCCCGCATGATTTTTATTATACTCCCACCCTCCATCGACCTGCCCCCTGCCAGGTGTCAAACGGATCACTTATCCCCCAATTGCCGGCGGGCTTCCGCCAGCTGAGCGTCGAGCTCGTCCATTTCGGCCAACATGGAAGGTGGAATCGAGTGCGCCGGCAGGCGGTCCTGCAAATCTGCCAGGCGCTTCTCCAGGCCGGCGACTTGCTGCTGCAGCTGCGCGTCCGGGCCGGTCTCCGGAGATACTGCTCCGTTCTTTCTCAAAACCTGCGGCTTGGATCTACTGCACCTGCAGCGACTGGATCAAAGCATCCAGCAGCGACAGGTCGGGGGTGAAGCTGGTTACAGGCTGCGAGGACATCTCCACTTCCCGGTTGCGGATGTAGCTGTCGTAATTGCTGCGAAATGCATCGTCGACCACCACGCTGTTCGGGTCGGGCAGGATGCCGTTGGAGATCGGAAAACTGGCGGAGATGTAGTAGCGCCCATCTTGTGACAGCCCCTGGAAGGTGTAGAAGATACCGTTGTTGTGAATCGGGTAGGCATCCTGGTTGTACTGGGTGACATAGCGCACGCCGTTGCCGTTCTTGAAGCTCAGGTAGCCGACGCAGGCCTGGAAGACCTGGTCGACGCTCGACAGGGGGATATAGGGAATGGTCTCATCCGGGTCGACGATCTCGGGCGGCTTGCGGCTCAGCAGGTCGCGCAGCTCGTCGATCTCGAAGGCAGCATCCGGGTTGAGGGACTCGAGCGCCTCCAGCGGGATGACCTTCACCTGCGGCAGCGGATTCTCGTCGGGCAGGAAGGGATAGCCGCGCAGGGTCAGTGATACGTGTTCGGGCAGGCGGTCGAAGGAAGCCGTTTCCGGGCTGCTGGCGGCCAGCTTTTCGGTCGACACGCCTGCCGCCAAAATGGGGTTGTAGGAAAAACTGACCCCCGAGAAATTAACCTGCGCGGCGGGAGCGGTGGTAGGGACCGGGGACTGTGTTGCTTCGGGCGAGGCGGCAGGAGTCAGGCTGCCGGTGGGTGTGGCGGGTGTGATGGTGCCGGTGTTGGTGGGTGTGGCGGGAGTAATGGTGCCGGTGGGGGTCGGTGTGGCGGGAGTGATCGTGCCGGTGGGGGTTGAGGTGGGCGGCGTGCCGGTCACGGTGGCAGTGGGCGTACCGGTTGGGCGCAGGTAGAACCAGTAGCCGCCGGCTGCCAGGGCGCACACCAGCAGCATGCCCATCACCAGCACGATACCCCCAGCGATCAGCAACTGGCGACGCTTATCCTGCGAATCAGCCGCAGGAGCTGGTTTGGGGACCGGCGCAGGCTGCTGGATTGGTCGAGGCTGCGCGGGCAGTGGCTGGACCGCTGGAGGAGCCGGGGTGAACTGGGGTTGGGCGGGTGGGGGCGGGGGCGGCGTGGCGGCGGCTGGCTGCAGGGGCGTGGGCTTGCCGCAGCGGTTGCAGAACCTGGCGTTCGGTCGCAGCTCGTTGGCGCAGTAGCTGCAAAAGCGGGGGACGTCCGACATGAGTATCTCCTCTCCTGAGTCGCCGCATGAGCCGGCAAACACAATCTAATTTGGTGAACACCCTCATTTTACTCCAAATTCGACATGCCGCAGGTCTCACACTGTAAAAACAATAATTCCCACGAACGGAATGCCACCGGCCAGCAGTGAAGGCTGCGGCAGGTCAAAAACTATCTTCTTCATCCTGATAGCCCTGGCTGCAGTCCAGCCGCCGGATAAAGGTTAATGTAGTATAATGAAGGATATCTTGCTTATAGATTAGTGGTTCTCAAACCCGCCAGTCTGTCGTGAGACTGGCTTTTTTTTCTTCGCCAAGCGGTCACAAAGGAGCAATTCATGCAATACCAGATAGGGGACAAGGTTTTTCACCCGATCCACGGGATCGGGAAAATTGTCGCCATTAAAGAAAAGGCTCTCAACGGGGACGTTCCGAGCCTGTATTACGAAGTGGCCATGTCAAACAGCCGCATGTGGGTGATGGTGCACCCGCTGGAGGAAGGCCGCCTGCGCCACATCACGCCCAAGGGTGACATGGAGCGCTACCACAGCCTGTTAAAGAGCCGCCCCATGCCCCTGGAAAACAACTACCGCCAGCGCCAGAACGACCTGATCACGCGTTTCAAATCGGGCACCCTGCAGGACCTGTGTGAAATTGTCAGGGACCTGCGGGCGCGTAAAACACTGCGAGTGCTGTCCGAATTCGACAGCACCCTGCTCACCAGGGCCAGCGACTATCTTTTCGACGAATGGGCAGCCATCAACGAGATTTCCAGATACGAAGCCAGCCGGGACGTGGAAGCACTGCTGGTCGAAGGACAGAGCTCTCTATGAACTTTCAAATCGGAGACAAGGTCGTACACCAGATCTACGGAGTGGGGGAGATCGTTCATCAACAGGATAAGACCTTTTCGGGGCAGACTGCACCCTACTATGTGGTGCAGATTCGCGACCTGACGGTGTGGGTACCCACCGAGGAAGTCGAAAACCACAGCCTGCGGCCCCCGACTCCCACCGGCGATTTTAAAGCGCTGTTCGAGATCCTGGGCAGCCCCAGCGAACCGCTGCCGGTCGACCGCCTGGAGCGCAAGACATGGCTTTCGGCGCAGCTGCGCAGCGCGGGGCTGGAAGGCATCTGCCGGGTGGTACGCGACCTGTCGACCTTCCGGCAGGGCAAGTCGCTGTACGACGCCGAGAAGGCGCTGCTGGAGCGCGCCCAGAACCTGCTGCTGGACGAGTGGACGCTGTCGCTGGCAGTGCCGCGGGTCGATGCCGAGCGCGAGCTGAAGCGGCTGCTGGAGCAGGGGAAGGCCGGGTAGAGGGGTTGCAATACAACCGTTCCTTGAGTAAAATTAGATAAGCAACTAAGGTAGATCCAGCGGGCGTCGCCAAGTGGTAAGGCGTCAGCCTTCCAAGCTGATATTCGTGGGTTCGAGTCCCATCGCCCGCTCTAATCCGGTATTCTGGAAAAATGGGCCCGTAGCTCAGCGGCAGAGCGGACGGCTCGGTTGGGCTGCCTGAAGAGCAATCTTCCGGTGAATCCTGCCAAATTCGGGGAAGCCC
>Ga0209254_10005743_pt1 | contig 11406 bp, 8 predicted proteins | sample FrelakmetDIP11DI_FD_187148 | JGI IMG/M metagenome (GOLD analysis project Ga0209254, IMG submission 187148) | Freshwater lake sediment microbial communities from the University of Notre Dame, USA, for methane emissions studies - DIP11 DI (SPAdes)... | ecosystem: Environmental > Aquatic >... | reverse complement strand
TGATGAGGAGCAGAAGGGCACCCCCGGAGCTGAAGGCATCCTCGTTGAAGAACGCCACGCTGCCGTAGAACAGCAGCAGCCCCGCGCCCCAAATCGGCGCCAGTAGTTTCACGAGATCGACCGAACGTGCTTGGGGAACCTCTGCGGTAGACATGGTATCCTCCAGATGACGCGGTTTGGTTCACGCAGGATCAAGACGCATCCCCCGCAAGGAGGGTTCCATCCAAGAGAGTCACCTCACCAGACTTGACAAGTGCCTTCTTCAAGGATAATATAGGATCAATCTTATATATGACTGGTATTCTATGAATCCTTGAGGGAGGCCTTATGTCTCTCGAATACGCCATCCTCGGCTTTCTGAGCTATCGTCCGCTGTCGGGTTACGACCTGAAGAAGGTCTTCGACAACTCCGTGCGCCATTTCTGGCCGGCCGACCAGAGCCAGATCTACCGGACGCTGGGGAAGCTTGCGGAACAGGGATACGTCGAACAGGAAATCGTTCGCGGACTCGAACGTCCCGATCGCAAGGAATACCGCATCACGCCGGATGGCCGGGAGGCGCTGCGCACCTGGCTGCTCAGACCGCTGCCTTCGCAAGAGGTGCGAATCGCCGCGCTGATCCAGGTGTTCTTTGCCGGGCAGTTGGCCGACGAGCAGGCCATTGCGCTGTTTGAGCGCCTGGCTGCCGACGCGCGGGCTGTGCTCGCAATCTATAACCGGATTCCGCAAGCCGCCGGCACTGATGACCCAGCCATGGGGCCGCCGCGCGAGCGTTTCTTCTGGCAGTTGACGCTCGACTACGGCATGATGTCGGCGCGCGCCGATCTGGTGTGGCTCGAACAGGTGATTGCGCGCCTCAAGGCTGGCGAGCTGCCGCCGGCGCCAGCGCCTTCAGCATCCTGACAGGAGACGATCATGTCAAACAAATCAACCACAAGCCTGGAAAGCAAGCTCACGCGCCTGCTGGAGCAGTACGACGCGCGCCAGGACACAAATGGGGTGCGGTTCGCATTGGCAGCTCCCAAGCGCGGCTGGCACTGGGAATGGTCGTCCCCCGGATCGATCGAGCAGTATTTCATCGCCAGCACGACCAAGCTCTACGTCACTGCGCTGTTGATGCAGTTGCGGGCCGCGGGCCAGCTTGATCTGGAAGCGCCCGCAGCACGGTATCTTGCTCCGTCCGTCATGACCGGCATCCATGTGCTGCGCGGCGTCGACTCCGGCGGCCGGATCACGATTCGAGAGCTGCTCAGCCACACATCCGGCATCGCGGACTACTTCGAGCAGCGGCAGCGCGATGGCTCGACCCAGATCGGCAAGGCGCTGCAGGCCGACTTCGCCTGGACCTTCGACGACGTGGTGCGCATCACCAAGGATGAGCTGACGCCCAGGTTTGCGCCGTCCACGCCGGGCAAGGCCTTCTACTCCGACACCAACTACCAGCTTCTTGGCGCCATCATCGAGGCAGTTTCCGGCTCACAAAGCTACGAAGAGGTGCTGCGGCAACGCATCCTGGCGCCGCTGGCGCTTGCGGACACGTACCCGTTTACTCTCGGCACCCTCGATCGCTACGATTCGGTGGCCGCAATGCTCTACGGCCACAAGCGTGTGGTCATCCCCCGGGCCATGGCCTCGGTCAGGGCGGACGGCGGGATGGTGTCCACGGCCAGCGATGGCCTCACTTTTCTCGAAGCATTCATGACCGGCCGGCTGTTCCCCCGCGCATACCTGGATGAGATGCAGAGCCAATGGCGCGCGATCTTTGCGCCGCTGCAGTACGGCATGGGCCTGATGCGGTTTGCTCTCCCGCGCTACTACACACTATTCAAAGAGGTCCCGCCCATGATTGGGCACTCGGGGGCTTCAGGGGCTGTGCTTTTTTACGTCCCGGCGCTGGACCTCTATGTCTCGGGCGCCGTGAACCAGATCAAGAAGCGGAGCCTCTCGTACAACTTGCTGACACGGCTCGTCATGGCGTGCCAGGCGGCCTGGCAGTGATGTGCCGCGCGCGTTGCTCCAGGTAGCGCTGCGCAATCCGGAGGCCGCAAAACAGGCATTGTCTAGCGGCAACGACATGCGCCAGGTCAACTGACATTCCCCTTTCAGCGACCACTCATCTCAAGCAGTGTTCGGCTCCGTCCGCATCAACGCGTCGTCCTAGACCATCAGCAGATCGGCGTCTTCCTGCACCACCCGCTCCGGCAGGCGCTGGGCCACGGCGCGAAGGCCGCAAAGGCCAGAAGTCCTGAGCGCGGACACTGAGATCGCTCAGTGTGCAGTAACGGCATACCAGGTCCCGGGCCGATTTGGCGGCCCGGGGCTTTTGGCTTGACTTGCGTGGACGCTGCTGTCGTTGTATCATACGGCTCCCATGACGCCTGTCGATCCTACCTCTACTGCTCTCCAGGAAGGGCCTGCCCGCGCCGCCGCCCGGCCGCGCGGCTCGCTGGCTACAAGCCATTCAGACGCGCGGTTCTGGCTCAGCCTGGCGCTGTTGAACGGCCTGCTGTTCCTGCCCATCTACCTGCTCAACCTGGAGGACAGCAGTTTTTTGCCCTGGCAGGACGGGGCCGGCCAGCCGGCGCAGGCTGTGGCCTGGCAGTTAATCGCGTGGCGCAACAACCTGGACGTGTTCCGGCTGAGCCTGGAGGTGCTCCTCCTGGCCGCGCTGTGGGTCAACGCGCGCTGGCTGTGGCGCCGGCAGCGCCTGTATCGGGTAGTGTTTACGGTTGTCTACGCCCTGGCCTTCAGCTATGCGCTGTACGAGAGCATCTTGCTCAGCCTGTATCAGATCAACCCGGTGTTCTACGCCCAGTATCGCCTGGCGACCGACGGCGTGCCCTTCGTGGTCGAGCACCTGCGCTGGCCGCTGCTATTCTACCTGGCCGGCCTGGTAGCCGCCCTGGCGGCCATCGCCGTCCTGGTGATCCTGATCCGCACGCTGATCGGCGGCGCGGCGCCGCAGCGGCTGAGCCGCTGGACTCGGCTGGCTGTGGCCGCGCTGGCGTTGTGGGTGCTGCTGGCGCCGCTGGCCTTTGACTTGCCGCTGGCCAGCCCGCGCGCGGCCATCAGCAGCCTGGCCGCCAAGCTGGAACAAAATGTGGGCGACTCGCTGACGTTGTGGCGCAAGATCGATGCCTTCGACAGCCGGGCGCCGGAACGGGCCTACGACTACAGCGGCCAAAAGCTGGTGCGCAAGCCGGACATCTACCTGATCTTCGTGGAGTCTTACGGCAGCGTGCTGTACAAGCGGCCCGACTGGCGCCGGGACTACGAAGCGCTGCTGGCGGAGCTGGAGCAGGCGTTGGCCGGGCAGGGCTGGCATGCGGCCACGGCGCTGAGCGAATCGACCACCTGGGGCGGCGGGTCGTGGCTGGCCTATACCAGTGCGCTGTTCGGCCTGCGCGTCGACAACCACACTCAGTACCTGGCGCTGCTGGACGAGTATCTGGGCCAGCGTTATCCCGACCTGGGTCGTTTTCTTCACGGACAAGGCTATCATTCGGTCTTCGTCACTGCCATTGCGCGCGAGCTGAGCGCCAGCGAGCAGGAGCGCTACAGGAATTTCTACGGCGTGGACAATTGGGTAAAATACAGCCGCCTGAACTACCAGGGACCGCGCTACGGCTGGGGCCCGGCCCCGCCAGACCAGTACGTGCTGTCGTACGTGCGCGACGAGGCGCTCGGCCCGGTCGAGCACCCCACGTTTCTGTTCTACATCACGCAGAACTCACACTATCCCTGGACGCCGCAGCCGGAGGTGGTGCAGGACTGGCGGACGCTGAACCAGCCCGCGGCCGATCCTTTGGCGCCGCTGCCCGAGCAGTTGTCGCAACCCACCAAGCGGCGCAACTACCTCCACGCGGTCGAGTATCAACTGCGCTTTCTGACCGACTTCATTCTCGACACCGGCCGCGACGACGCCATCTACGTTCTGGTGGGCGACCATCAACCGCAGCAGGTGTCGCGGCCGGCCGACGGCTTCGAGACGCCGTTGCACGTCATCAGCCGCGACGCCCGATTTGTCGAGTCGTTGCAGGCTTATGGGTTCGACGATGGCCTGATTGCCCGGGACGTGGCTGCCGACCTGCGGCACGAAGGCTTCTATTCGCTGTTTGTGCGTGCGTTGCTGGCCAGCTACGGCCAGGGCGACCGCGTGCTGCCAGACTATTTGCCCTACGGCGTCGTGACGGAGCGACCTGCGGCAGGGCTGCAATCGGATTGAACAAGGAGAAACGATGATGGTGCGATCGAAGCACACCTATTGGCTGATCTTCGTCGCGTTGATCGGAGCGCTGCTGGCCGGCTGCACCGGCGCGGCGACGCCCGCTCCTGCACCCACGGCCGCGCCGGCTGCAACGGCCGCCTCGGCGCCGGCCGGCTTCCGAACCTTCACCATCGCGCCGGCTGAGTCCAAGGCATCCTACATCGTGGACGAGGAGTTCTTCGCCGACGCGCTGACCAAGTACAACATCGCGGCCGGCAAGGTGCAGACCGTGGGCAGCACCCAGGAGATCGCGGGCCAGCTTCAGCTCAACTTGGACGACCCGGCCTCGTCGCTGGGCGACAACCGCTTCACGGTACAGATCAACACGCTGACCAGCGACCAAACCCTGCGCGACGGCTGGATTCGCCGCAACGGCCCGCGGCTGAACGATTACCCCACGGCCAAGTTCGTGGCCACCGGCATCGAGGGTGCGCCGGCCAGCTACAGCGAGGGGGAGGAGGTGCAGTTCCAACTGGTAGGCAACCTGACCATGCGCGACATCACCCAGTCGGCCACATTCGACGTGACGGCGACGCTGCAAGGCGACACCATCACCGGCAAGGCGACGACCCGCGCGCTGCTGTCCGCCTTCGGCATCGACCCGCCCAACTTCGCCAACACCCTGGTGGTGGGTGATGAGTTCAGCATCGAGGTGGAGATCACGGCGCGGGAGGAGTGAGGGAGTGGTGCAGGCTAACCGATCTGATCCTCGTCACCGGTGCCACTGGCTACGTGCTGTACCCCATCCACGGGCCGGTTTTCAACAGCATGATCGACCGCCTCTGCCGCCAAGCGAGCGCCTAGCATGACGACTAGCGACGCCGCAGCCCGTCCCCCCGGCAACTGGGACCCGGAGCGCAGCCTGAGCCGGCTCCAGCGGCGCTGGCGCTGGGTAGCGATGTGCTTTGCCCTGGCCGCCGGCCTGAGTTTCGCCGGCCTGCGCGGCCTGGGCCTGGCCGAGCCAGCCTGGCGCTGGGCCGCGCCCGTCGCGCTGGTCATGGGCGCCGTGCTCATCGTCCTGTATCGCAGCCTGCCCGACAACCATCGCCGCGGGGAAGCGGCGCTGTTCCCCGACCTGGGGGCAGCCAACACCGTCACGCTGGCCCGCGGCTGCCTGCTGGGCATCCTGGCCGGCTTCCTGCTGTTTCCGCGACCCTCCGGCGGTCTGGCCTGGCTGCCGGCCCTGGTCTACATGGCGGCTGCGGTGACCGACTTCATCGACGGCTACCTGGCGCGCATCACCAACCGCTCCACCGTGCTCGGCCAGCGCCTGGACATGGAGATCGACTCGCTGGGCGCGCTGCTGGCGGTCAGCCTGGCTGTGGTCTATGGCCAGCTTCCGCTCTGGGCGCTGCTGATGGGGCTGGCGCGCTACCTGTTCGTGGGCGGGTTGGCGTGGCGGCGCCGGCACGGCCTAGCGGTCCACGATCTGCCCGCCAGCATCCACGGCCGTATCGTGGCCGCGCTGTTCATGAGCTTCGTGGCCGTAGTGCTGTGGCCGGTGCTCGACCCGGCGGCCACCCGTTTTGCCGCGATCTGGTTCGCGCTGCCGCTGGCGGCCAGCTTCGGCCGCGACTGGCTGCTGGTCAGCGGCCGCGTCGATCCGGCCTCGGCTGCGTACCAGGCAGCCATGTGCCGGCTGAATCGACTGCTGACCGGCCGCCTGCCGCTGCTGCTGCGCATGGTGGCCGTGGCCTGCTGCGCAGCCGTGCTGGCCCAGGCGCTGCGCAGCCCGCAAGAGCTGGCCGCCGGCCTGCAATGGCCAGGCGTGCAGGCGCCGCAGGCCAGCGCGCGCCTGATCCTGGCGCTGGGCCTGGCCGGCTCGATCATGACGCTGCTAGGGCTGGAGGCGCGGCTGGGCGCGCTGTTGCTGCTCTTCCTGGCAGGCGCCAGCATTACCAACGCCGGGATGACCCCGATCAACGGGCTGCTGCTGGCCTGCGCGATCACCCTGCTGCACACCGGCTCCGGCGACCTTTCGCTCTGGCGGCCCTCCGACAGGCTGTTCTTGCAGCGACTGGGTCGATCGCGCGGGGCGGGCTCGGTCGGAGACCGGCCCGCGCAAAGGTGAGTGGAGATCATGCCGAACAAGCGCCGGCTGTTGCCACTGCTGCTGTGGGTGATTGCGCCGCTGCTGCTGGCGTGGGTGCTGCGCGCTGTGCCGCTGGCGGAGGCGCTGGCCATCCTGCGCCAGCTCAGCCTGGCCGAGCTGTTAGGGCTGGCGCTGCTCAACGGGCTAGTGCTGCTTAGCTTCAGCGGCCGCTGGTGGATCATCCTGCGCAGCCAGGGTCATCGCATCCCCTACCTGCGCCTGGCTGGCTACCGCCTGGCCGCGTTTGGGGTCACCTACTTCACGCCCGGCCCGCAGTTCGGCGGCGAGCCGGTGCAGGTCTACCTGCCCGAGACGCGCGATGGCGTGCCGCGCAGCACGGCCGTGGCAGCCGTGGCCCTGGACAAGTCGCTGGAGTTGGTGGCCAACTTCGCGTTTCTGGCCGGCGGCGTGGCGCTGATCGTCCGGCAGGAACTATTCCCGGACGCCGTCGAGCGGCCGGCGCTGGCCGTGGCCGTGGCGCTGCTGGCGCTGCCCTTGCTCTTCCTGCTGACCGTCTGGGCCGGCGGCTATCCCCTGACCCGGTTGGCGCGCGCCGTGACGTGGCCGGCGCAGGCATGGCAGCGCCCACAGGCCGGAGCGGCACCGGGCCGCAACCAGCGACTGGTGGGGGGTGTCGAAGCCAGCGAGCGCCAGGTGATGGCCTTCTGCCGTCATCAGCCGGCTGCGCTGGCTGCAGCCCTGGGCGTCACCCTGCTCAGTTGGCTGGGCATGTTCGCCGAGTACTGGCTGGCGCTGTGGGCGCTGAACATCCACCTGACGCCCGTGCAGGCCATCGTGGCCATGACAGCCGCGCGCGTGGCGTTGCTGGCCGCGCTGCCGGCCGGGCTGGGCGCGCTGGAAGCCAGCCAGGTGCTGATCTTTGGCGCGCTGGGCGTCAACCCGGCCGCCGGCCTAAGCCTGAGCCTGCTGATCCGGCTGCGCGACACGGCGGTGGCCGCGCTGGGCGTCTGGTGGGGGCTGCGGTTGGCGGGCTGCCGTCCTGAAGGCGCAGGCGATGGCTTTCCCAGCACGCCAAGTTATGCTAAAGTCACCGTCACGCCTGCAAGCACGAGCAAGAGCGAGACGCGCATTGCCCGCCGCATGTCCGTAAACTTCAATTGGATAAGGAGACAACTGATGGCTTCGAAAACGAGATGGATCATTGCTGCCCTAGTATTGATCGCTGCCTTGGCGCTGTCGGCCTGCCAGCCGGTGCCAACAACGCCGCAGAGCAGCCCGGCGCCCGTCGAGCCGCCGGCCGCCCAGTCGCCTACCGAGGCGCCGGCCGCCGAGCCTGTCGTGATCACCCTGGCCTACAACCGCTTTTTGCAGACCTCGTTTGGCCCCGGCCCTGCGCCCATCAATCTGATCCGCGAGGAAGTGGCCAAGAAGTATCCCAACATCGACGTGCGCCTGAACCTGATGCCGGACACCATCAACGGCATGCGTGAGGCGCTGGCGGTGTGGATCGCGGCCGAGGACCCGACGGTCGACATCTATGGCATGGACATGCCCTGGGTGCAGGAGTTTGGCCGGGCCGGCTGGGCCTTGCCGTTGGACGAGCTGGCGCCGCGGTTGGAGGAGACCTTCGTCGCCAACGGGCTTGACGTCTTCTCCTACGAGGGAAAGCGGCTGGGCGTGCCCTTCTGGAGCAGCGTCTCCGGCACCTTCTATCGCACCGACCTGTTGGAGGCGGCTGGCGTCCAGCCGCCCAAGACCTACGACGAGCTGGTGCAGAACGCGCAGGCCATCATGGCTGAGAACCCTAACCTGTCGGGCTTCGCTTGGGCCGGCGCCAAGGACGAACAGCTGGTGATGACCTGGGCCGAGTTCCTACTGGGCTTTGGCGGCCGCTACTTCGACGACGCAGGCCAGTGTGCGATGAACTCGCCGGAGGGAGTCGCGGCGCTGAGCTTCATGGTCGACTCCATCGAGAGCGGCCTCTCCCCGCGCGAGACGTCGGCCTGGACGTCCCAGGAGGCGCGCACCCGCTTTGCCGAGGGCAACGCGGTGTTCCTGCGCCACAACCACGACATCGTGGTTTGGCTGGACGACCCGGAGCGCTCGGCCGTGGCAGGCAAGTGGGCCGTGATGCCCAATCCGGCGCAGCCCAACGGCCAGGTGGCCAATGCCACGGGCGGCTTCGCCTTCGCCGCCAACCCCTACAGCGACACCCCGGTCGAGGCCATGCAGGTGCTGGAGGTGATCGCCAGCGAGCCGGTGCAGAAGGGCTTTGCCATCGCCTGGGGTCCGGTGCAGTACTACAAGGGCGTGCTGGAAGACGCCGACGTCCAGGCTGCCAACCCCAACGCGGACACCATCGGGCCGCTGCTCTCGGGCGCCGTATCGCGGCCGCCCAGTACGCGCTACACCGAGCTGTCCAGCATCCTGCAGGATGAGCTGCACGCGGCCATCACCGGCATCAAGTCGGCTGAGCAGGCGCTGAACGACGCATGCCAGAGGATCGACGCACTGGGGCAGTAATGCGCCAACGCGAGTCCACCATCGCCCTGGTCTTCCTGGCCCCCGCCTTCGTGGCGTTGGGGGTGTTCCTGTTCTACCCCATCGTCCAGACGGCCATCTACAGCCTGTTCGACCTGGAGTACAGCACCCGCTGGCGCGAGGCGACGTTCGTCGGGCTGGCCAACTACGGCGACGTTTTGGCCAGCCGCGAGTTCTGGGGTTCCATGCGTTTCACCGTGCTGTTCACCGTCGCGGCCGTCTCGCTGGAGTTCGTGCTGGGGCTGGGCATGGCGCTGGCCACGTTCTGGGTGGTGCGGCCCCTGCGCGGCATCCTGCGCGCGATCATCGTGCTACCCTGGGCGATCCCCGGCGTCATCCAGGCCTCCATGTGGCGCTGGCTGTTCAACAGCGATGTGGGGCTGCTCGGCCACCTGGCCGTGGCGCTGGGCCTGGCCGACCAGCCCCCGCTCTTCCTGGCCGACCCGACCCTGGCTGTGGGCAGCGTGATCCTGGCCTACGTGTGGAAAGGCGCGTCGATGAGCGCGATCTTCCTGATGGGCGGGCTGGCCATGGTGCCGCAGCACCTGCTCGATGCGGCCAAGATGGACGGCGCGCGCGCCTGGATGCGGCTGCGGCGCATCACCCTGCCGCTGATCTTGCCCACCATCCTGGTGACGCTGCTGTTTCGCACGCTGGACGCGCTGCGCGTCTTCGACATCGTCTATGGGCTGACCGGCGGCGGGCCTGGCACGACCACCGACACCCTCAGCTCGTTTGCGTATAAGTTCTACTTCACCTTTGTGCAGTTCGGCCGCGGCTCAGCCTACGCCATCATCACCTTCCTGCTGGTGACGGGCCTGAGTCTCCTCTACATTCGCCGCATCACGCCGCATCTGCGGTTCCGGTGATTTGTCAGCCATGCGACGCTCTCTCCACACCCTCGCCTCCCTGGTCGTCACTGCGGTTGTGGCGCTGTTTTGCCTGCTGCCGCTGTACTGGGTGCTGGTGACGTCGTTGAAGCGGCCGGGGACGGAGTTCCGCCTGCCGCTGCGGGCCTGGCCGGCGCCGGTCTCGTGGGAAAGCTACCTGACCGTGCTGGGTCCCGACTTCCGGATCCAGCACGCCATCCTCAATAGCCTGCTGGTCTCGGCGGCAGTGACGGCTGGCGCGCTGTTTCTGGCCGGTCTGGCGGCCTACGCCATCGCCCGCCTGCGCTTTCGCTACAAGGTGCAGTCGCTGACGCTGATCCAGATGGCCGGCATGGCGCCGGCCATTGTGGTCATCGCGCCGACGTTCGTGCTGATCCGCTCGCTGGGCCTGCTCTCCAGCCTGCCCGGCCTGATCCTGCCCAACATCGCCTACAGCATCCCGCTCAGCACCTGGCTGCTCGCAGCGTACTTCGCCAACCTGCCTTTCGATCTGGAGGACGCAGCTAAGACCGACGGCTGGCCGCCTTTCCAGGTGTTCTTGCGGGTCATCCTGCCGCTGGCTGCGCCGGGGCTGTTTTCGGCCGGCGTGCTGGTCTTTCTGGGCTCCTGGGGCGAGTTCATGCTGGCCCTGACCATCAGCATGGGCCTGCCTGAGGCGCAGACCGTTCCGGTGGCGATCCTGGGCTTCAGCCAGGCCTTCCAGTTGCAGTGGGCCTGGGTCTCAGCCGGCATCGTGCTCTCGTTGCTGCCTGTGATCGTGCTGGTCCTGTTGTTCCAGAAGACCGTGATCCAGGGACTGACGGCCGGCGCGGTGAGGTACTAGCATGGCCCAGGTTGCCGTTCAGCAGATCAGCAAGCGCTTCGGCTCGGTCACGGCCGTGGACGAGCTGACGTGGACCTTCGACGACGGCGGGTTGACGGTACTGGTCGGGCCGTCGGGCTGCGGCAAGACCACGCTGCTGCGCATGATCGCCGGGCTGGAGGAGCCCAGCGGCGGGCAGGTGTGGTTCGGCGACCTGGACGTGACCGCGGTCCCACCGTGGGAACGCAACGCGGCCATGGTCTTCCAGAGCTACGCGCTCTACCCGCACATGACCGTCTTTGCCAACATGGCCTTTCCCTTGCAAGCGCGCAAGCTGAAGAAGGACGCGATCCGCCGGCAGGTGGAGCGCACGGCCCAGGCGTTGGGCATCGACCATCTCTTGCGGCGCAAGCCGCGGGAGCTGTCGGGCGGCCAGATGCAGCGCGTAGCGCTGGGCCGGGCCATGGTGCGTCAACCCGACGTCTACCTGATGGACGAGCCGCTCTCCAACCTGGACGCCCAACTGCGCGTCGAGATGCGCGGCGAGATCAAGCGCTTGCAGCGGGCGCTGGGCGTCACCACGATTTACGTTACCCACGACCAGGCCGAGGCTATGACCATGGCCGACACGCTGGTGGTGCTGCGCGATGGCCGGATCGAGCAGGCCGGCGACCCGGAGTTGATCTACCGCCAACCCGCCACGGCCTTCGTAGCCGGCTTCATCGGCAGCCCGATGATCAACTTCATCGACGTGCGGCTGGACGAGACCGGCGCGGCCTGGATGCTGGGCGACCTGCGCGGCGCGCTGCCGGCACGGCTGCCAGCGGCTGCCGCTGGCACGGCCGGCCAGCCG
>Ga0209254_10005741_pt1 | contig 11407 bp, 8 predicted proteins | sample FrelakmetDIP11DI_FD_187148 | JGI IMG/M metagenome (GOLD analysis project Ga0209254, IMG submission 187148) | Freshwater lake sediment microbial communities from the University of Notre Dame, USA, for methane emissions studies - DIP11 DI (SPAdes)... | ecosystem: Environmental > Aquatic >... | reverse complement strand
CGCAGGCGCACCGAGCCGCTGGTGGTGATCGTCGACATCTCCGGCTCGATGAGCCGCTACTCGCGCATGTTCCTGCACTTCCTGCACGCGCTCGCTGGCAGCCGCGACGCCGCCGATTACCGCATCCACGCGTTCGTCTTCGGCACGCGGCTGACCAACATCACCCGCCAGCTGCGCCACCGCGACCCCGACGAGGCGATCGCCGATGTCGTGCGCGCGGTCGGCGACTGGTCGGGCGGCACGCGCATTGCCGCCTGTCTGCACGAGTTCAACCGGCACTGGGCGCGGCGCGTGCTGTGGGGCAGCCCGACCGTGCTGCTGGTCACCGACGGGCTCGAGCACGCGGCGATCGACGAACTCGGCCGCGAGGCCGAGCGGCTGGCCAAGTCCTGCCGGCGGCTGGTCTGGCTCAATCCGCTGCTGCGCTACGAGGGGTTCGAGCCCAGGGCGCGCGGCGTGCGCGCGCTGCTGGCGCACGTGTCAAGCTTCCTGCCGGTGCACAACATCGAGAGCCTGGAGCGGCTGGCGGCCACGCTGGCCGGTGCCGGCCGTACGCGAACGGAGACTGCCAAGTGGAACTGAAGGGCGAACGGCTGCTGGCGGCGGATCGAGCCACCGCATGGGTGGCGCTGAACGACACTGAGATGCTGAAGAACTGCGTGCCCGGCTGCGACAGCATCACCGCCACCGGGGAGAACCAGTTCGAGATCGTCATGACCGCCGCGGTCGGTCCGGTCAAGGCGCGCTTCAAGGGCAAGATGTCACTGGAGGACATCGACCCGGGCAACGCCTACACGATGAAGTTCGACGCCTCGGGCGGGCCGACCGGATTCGTGCGCGGCGAGGCACGGGTGACGCTGGCGGAGGAGTCGACGAGGCAGACGCGCCTGAACTACGTGGCCAACGCGCACATCGGTGGCAAGCTGGCGCAGGTCGGCTCGCGGCTGATCGATGCCGCGGCGGGCGCGACCGCCGACAAGTTCTTCGAGGCCTTCGGCGCGCAGCTTGCCGCGCGTGCTGCGCCGGCTGGGGAGGCGGGAGCACCGCCGGCGGAAGCCGTCGCGCCGGCGAAGATCGGCTTCTTCAGCCTGTTGCTTGCGTTCCTGAAGCGGCTGTTCGGACGCGCCTGAACGGAAGCGGGGCCCGTCAGCGGGCCAGGCGCTCGGACACGCTGCGGAAGAGATCCAGATAGCGGGCTGCCGCTTCGTCCCAGGAGAAGTCCTGCGCCATCGCGCGGCGCATGACCTGCTGCCAGCGCGGGGCATCGGCGTACAGCCGTTGTGCGCGGTGCAGCGCGGCGTGCAGCGCCGCGCCGGTGGCATTGACGAAGCTGAAGCCGGTGGCGCGATCGGCCTGCAGGTTGCCCTCCGAGGAGTCGACGACGGTGTCGGCGAGGCCACCGACCGCGTGCACTACCGGCAGCGAACCGTAGCGCAGCCCATAGAGCTGGGTCAGGCCGCAGGGCTCGTAGCGCGACGGCACGGCGACGACGTCGGCACCGGCGATGATCCGGTGCGACAGCGCGTCGTCGTAACCGAAGCTGATCGACACGCTTTCCGGCATCTGCCGGGCCAGCTGCGTCAGGTCGCGCTCGATCTGCCGATCGCCGCTGCCGAGCAGCGCAAGCTGCACTCCCTCGCCGGCCAGCGTGCGCATCGCCTGCACGAGCAGATCGATGCCCTTCTGGTAGGCGAGCCGCGTGACCACGCCGACTAACAACGCCTTCGGATCGACGCGCAGGCCGAGCGAGCGCTGTAACGCCTCCTTCACCTGCGCCTTGCCGGCGAGATCGGCGCTGTCGTATCGGCTTTCGAGATGCGGATCGGTGGCCGGGTTCCACACCATGTTGTCGACGCCGTTCAGTATCCCGGCCAGCACCGGCGCGCGCCGCATCAGCAGTCCCTCGAAGCCGCAGCCGAAGGCCGAGGTCTGGATCTCGTGCGAGTAGGTCGGGCTCACGGTGCTCAGCTGGTCTGCGTAGTACAGGCCGGCCTTCATGAACGAGCCCTTGCCGTGGAACTCCAGGCCTTCCGGGGCGAAGGTCGAGCGCGGAAGTTGCAGTTCGGGCAGTTGCACCGGGTCGAACTCGCCGACGAAGGCCAGGTTGTGCACGGTGTAGACGGACGCCGGCCGCGGGCCCGGGTGCAGCGCCAAGTGCGCGCAGGCGAGCCCCGCATGCCAGTCGTGCGCATGCACCACGTCGGCGCGCCAGTCGCGGTCGACGTCGCCGCAGCCCAGATGGGCTGCCACCCAGCCAAGCAGGCCGAAGCGGCGCGGGTTGTCCGGCCAGTCAGCGCGATCCGGCTTCAGGTAGGGATTGCCGGGACGGTCGTACAGGTAGGGCGAATCGATCAGGTAAACGGGCAGGTCGAGGCCGGGCAGTCGCCCGCGCCGCAGTTCGACGGTGGCCGCGCCGAATGCGCTGCCCAGTTTCGCTACCGCGCGCGAGTTCTCCAGTGCCTGCAGCAGCGGCGCGTAACCGGGCAGAACCAGCCGCACATCGACGCCGGCACGGGCCAGTGCCGGCGGCAGCGCGGCAACGACGTCTCCGAGCCCGCCGGTCTTCACCCACGGAAAGACCTCGGCAGCGACCTGCAACACCTTCATGGACAGCCCTTCTCGCTTCGCTCGAAGGATTCGCCCTGGAGCCGGCTCCGCGGGCTCAGGCGTTCACGCGGCGCCATGTATCAGGCCAGCTGCGCCAGCATGCCGCGCGTGACCAGCGTGATTCCTCCCGGCGTGCGGCGGAAGCGGCGGGCGTCTGCCTCGGGGTCTTCGCCGATCACCATGCCGTCGGGAAGCTTGCTGCCGCGGTCGACAACCACCCTGGTGAGGCGCGCGCGCCGCCCGACCTGGACGCCGGGCAGCAGCACCGACCAGTTGACCGTCGACCACGAATGCACTCGGACGTTGGAGAACAGCAGCGAGCGGAACAGGCTGCCGGAGACGATGCAGCCGCCGGAGACCATCGACTCGATGGCGACGCCGCGCCGGTCGGCCTCGTTGTGCACGAACTTCGCCGACGGCAGCTGCTCCTGGTAGGTCCAGATCGGCCAATTGCGGTCGTACAGGTTCAACTGCGGCTTGGTCGCGGTCAGGTCGATGTTGGCTTCCCAGTACGCATCGATGGTGCCGACGTCGCGCCAGTAGGGCTCCTCGCCTTCCTCGCTGCGCACGCAGGCATCCTCGAACGGCTGCGCGTAGGCGACGCCCTGCGCGACCGCCGCCGGCACCAGGTTGCGGCCGAAGTCGTGCACCGACTGCGGATCGGCGGCGTCGCGCGCCAACTGCTCGTAGAGGTACTCGGCGTCGAAGACGTAGATGCCCATGCTGGCCAGCGCGCGGTCGGGCCGGCCGGGCATCGCCGGCGGCTGCGGCGGCTTCTCGACGAACTCGACAATCTGGCTGTCGTCGTTGATCGCCATGACGCCGAAGGCGCTCGCCTCGCTGATCGGAACCTCGAAGCAGGCCACCGTGCAGCGGGCGTCGTGCTCGACGTGGAAGCGCAGCATCGCGCCGTAGTCCATCTTGTAGATGTGGTCGCCGGCGAGCACGACGATGTACTCGGGTCCCTCGCTGCGGATGATGTCGAGGTTCTGGAACACCGCGTCGGCCGTTCCCTGGTACCAGGTTGCCTCGTCGACGCGCTGCTGCGCCGGCAGCAGGTCCACCCACTCGTTCAGTTCCGGCTTCAGGAACGACCAGCCGCGCTGCAGGTGGCGCAGCAGGCTGTGGCTCTTGTACTGCGTCAGCACGGCCATTCGGCGCAGGCCCGAGTTCAGGCAGTTGGACAGCGTGAAGTCGATGATGCGGAACTTGCCGCCGAAGTACACCGCCGGCTTGGAGCGGATGTCCGTCAGTTCGTGCAGGCGGCTGCCGCGCCCGCCTGCCAGTACCAGGGCGAGTGCCTTTCTGGGCAGTTGGCTGACCGCAAACGGTTCGAGTTTCATACGTCATCCGCATCCGATCGACGGTTCAAGCGTAGCGCCGCCCGGCGGGGCCAGCCAGCGGCGAACCCCTTGGAAACAGCGCGCATTTGATTGTGCGCAATGGCCGGGCGTGCCGGCCGTTGCGGCCGCGACCGAACCGGCTCAGAAAACCGCGCCGCGGGCGTCGATCCGCCAGACGTCCTCGACCTTGCCCTTGCGCACGGCAACGATCCAGTCGTGCAGGTTGACGGTCGGGTCGCAGTGGCCGGGCACCAGCAGCGCCTTGGCCCCGATCTTGATCCCTGGGCTGCCGTCATCGATTCGGGTCAGCACGGCATGCTCGTCACTGACCGAGTGCACCTGCCAGCCGGGGAAGGTCGGCCGCGCCGGCCCGGAGTCGGTCGAGAAGGCCTTCAGCCCGGCATCGAGCGTCGCGCGGTCGCCGCGCAAGCTCATCACCGTGGCCAGCACGAACAGCGAGTGCTCGAACTGCGGCACGTCGGGGTCGCGCTCGTTGCGGGCGTAGTCGCAGTCCATGAAGACGAACGAGCCGGGCTGGATCTCGTCGTAGACGTCGCCGCTGGCGTCGTACATGAAGGTGCCGGTGCCGCCGCCGGTGACGATCTCGCACGGCAGGCCGGCCTCGCGAATCTGCGTCCGTGCCGCCTCGGCCCTGGCGGCGGCGCGCTGCGCCGCCTCGCGCCGCTCGGGCACGCCGCGCCGGTGCTGCGCCGAGCCCGCGTAGGCCTGCAGGCCCATCAGCGTCAGGCGAGGATGGCGCATCACCTCGCGCGCCAGTTCGACCGCTTCGGCGGGGGTGGCGACGCCGGCGCGGTTCTGCCCGACGTCGAGCTCGACGTAGACGTCAAGCTCCGCATCCTCCTCGGCGCACACCAGCGACAACTGGCGCACCACGCCGATGTCGTCGACGCACACGCCCAGCCGCGCGCGGGAGAAGAGCTTCGCCAGCTGGGCCAGGCGGCGCAGCTTGCGCACGCCGACGATCTCGTTGGTGATCAGCACGTCGCGGAGGCCGCCGCCGAGGAAGACCTCGGCCTCGCTGATCTTCTGGCAGCACACGCCAATGGCGCCGGCGGCAATCTGGCGGTGGGCGATCTGCAGCGACTTGTGCGCCTTCGCGTGCGGCCGCACCCTCACGCCGGCCGCCGAGGCGGCTGCCATCATCCGCTCGAGGTTGGCGTCGAAGCAGTCGAGGTCGAGCACCAGCGCCGGCGTGTCGATGTCCGCCAGCGCGTCACCCGGCTGCGCCGGCATCCAGTGGGAAGTCATGGGCGTCGAGTCTAGCCAAGCATCGGGACGCCGCAGGATGGGGGCAAGCGGATCACGCATCCGGGCGGTGGAAGTTCAGCGCACCGAGGGCTGCAGGCAACAGGGACGCGGGCACGCTGGTATTGAACCGCGGAGCCGGCTGGTCCGCATCACTGATGGGCGGGGTTGCGGGGGCAGGGCGCCGCCCGCCGAGGCGCGAGCCGGCCATTCATTAGACTGACGGCCTTGAAGATCCGACGAGCGGGAAAATGAGCATCAAGTGCGACAAGTGGATCCGCCGCATGGCGGCACAGCACGGCATGATCGAGCCGTTCGAGCCCGGCCAGGTGCGGACCGTCGACGGCAGGAAGATCGTCAGCTACGGCACGTCGAGCTACGGCTACGACGTCCGCTGCGCGCGCGAATTCAAGATCTTCACCAACATCAACAGCACCATCGTCGACCCGAAGGCCTTCGACCCCAATTCGTTCGTCGACTTCGTCGGCGACGTGTGCATCATCCCGCCCAATTCGTTCGCGCTCGCCCGCACCGTCGAGTACATGCGCATCCCGCGCAACGTGCTGACCATCTGCCTCGGCAAGAGCACCTACGCGCGCTGCGGCATCATCGTCAACGTCACGCCGCTGGAGCCGGAGTGGGAAGGGCACGTGACGCTGGAGTTCTCCAACACCACGCCGCTGCCGGCCAAGATCTACGCGGGCGAGGGCTGCGCGCAGGTGTTGTTCATCGAGAGCGACGAGGTCTGCGAGACCAGCTACCGCGACCGCGGCGGCAAGTACCAGGGGCAGACCGGGGTGACGCTGCCCAAGGCCTGAGCACGGCCCTGCCGCCGGCGTTCCCGGCGCCAAGGCGGCCGGGCGTCCCGGCCGGCGGATAATCCGCGGGTTCACAGTCTCGCTGCGCAGGCTTACCCATGCGATTTCGCTTCCCCATCGTCATCATCGACGAGGACTTCCGCTCCGAGAACGCCAGCGGGCTGGGCATCCGCGCGCTGGCCAAGGCGATCGAGGGCGAGGGCGTCGAGGTGATCGGCGTGACCAGCTACGGCGACCTGTCCAGCTTCGCCCAGCAGCAGAGCCGTGCCTCGGCCTTCATCGTCTCGATCGACGACGAGGAGTTCACCGAGGGCCGCCGCAGCGAGGACAACCCGTCGGTGCGCCGGCTGCGCGGGTTCGTCCGCGAGATCCGCCGGCGCAACGCCGACCTGCCGATCTTCCTGCACGGCGAGACGAAGACGGCGCGGCACATCCCGAACGACGTGCTGCGCGAGTTGCACGGCTTCATCCACATGTTCGAGGACACGCCTGAATTCGTCGCCCGCTACATCGTGCGCGAGTCGCGTGCCTACCTCGACGCGCTGGCGCCGCCGTTCTTCCGCGCGCTGACGCACTATGCGCAGGACGGCAGCTACTCCTGGCACTGCCCGGGGCACTCCGGCGGCGTGGCCTTCCTGAAGAGCCCGGTCGGCCAGATGTTCCACCAGTTCTTCGGCGAGAACCTGCTGCGCGCCGACGTCTGCAATGCGGTCGAGGAACTCGGCCAGTTGCTCGACCACACCGGCCCGGTGGCAGCGAGCGAGAGGAACGCCGCCCGCATCTTCGGCTGCGACCAGCTGTTCTTCGTCACCAACGGCACCTCGACCGCCAACAAGATCGTCTGGCACTACATGGTCGGGCCGGGCGACGTGGTGGTGGTCGACCGCAACTGCCACAAGAGCGTGCTGCACGCGATCATCATGACCGGCGCCATTCCCGTGTTCCTGATGCCGACGCGCAACCACTACGGCATCATCGGCCCGATTCCGCGCGCCGAGTTCGAGCCCGAGTCGATCCGGCGCAGGATCGCCGCCCACCCGCTGATCAAGGGCGATCCCGGCAAGCCGCGCGTGCTCACCATCACGCAGAGCACCTACGACGGCATCGTCTACAACGTCGAGACCATCAAGGGCCTGCTCGACGGCGTCATCGACACGCTGCACTTCGACGAAGCCTGGCTGCCGCATGCGGTATTCCATCCCTTCTACCGCGACATGCACGCGATCGGACCCGGGCGGCCGCGCGGCAAGGAGTCGATGATCTTCTCCACCCAGTCGACCCACAAGCTGCTGGCCGGACTGTCGCAGGCCTCGCAGATCCTGGTGCAGGACTCGGAGGCCGAGAAGCTCGACAGCTTCCAGTTCAACGAGGCCTATCACATGCACGTGTCGACCTCGCCGCAGTACGCGATCATCGCCAGCTGCGACGTCGCGGCGGCGATGATGGAGCCGCCTGGCGGGCCGGCGCTGGTCGAGGAGTCGATCGCCGAGGCGCTCGACTTCCGCCGCGCGATGCGCAAGGTCGATGCCGAGCTCGGCGAGTCGTGGTGGTTCAAGGTCTGGGGGCCGCCGACACTGGCCGAGGAGGGCATGGGCCGGCGCGAGGACTGGTTCCTGAAGACCGGCGACAAATGGCACGGCTTCGGCAAGGTGGCGCCGGGGTTCAACATGCTCGACCCGATCAAGGCGACCATCATCACGCCGGGGCTGAATCTGAACGGCTCGTTCACCGAGGCCGGCATTCCGGCGGCGATCGTCACCAAGTACCTCGCCGAGCACGGCATCATCGTCGAGAAGACCGGGCTGTACTCGTTCTTCATCATGTTCACCATCGGCATCACCAAGGGCCGCTGGAACACGATGGTCACCGAGCTGCAGCAGTTCAAGGACGACTACGACAACAACCAGCCGCTGTGGCGGGTGATGCCGGAGTTCCTGCGCGCTCGCCCGGCCTACGAGAACAAGGGCCTGCGCGAGCTGTGCGACGAGATCCACGCCGTCTACCGCGACAACGACATCGCCCGGCTGACCACCGAGATGTACCTGTCGGAGATGGTGCCGGCGATGACGCCGGCGGCCGCCTACGCGAAGATGGCGCACTGGGAGGTCGACCGCGTGCCGGTCGACGCGCTCGAAGGCCGCATCTCGGCCGTGCTGCTGACGCCGTACCCGCCCGGCATCCCGCTGCTGATCCCCGGCGAGCGGGTCAACGCCAACATCGTCAACTACCTGAGGTTCGCGCGCGAGTTCAACAGCCGCTTCCCGGGCTTCGAGACCGACATCCACGGTCTGGTCAAGCAGAAGGCCAACGGGAACGTCGAGTACTTCCTGGACTGCGTGCAAACGACGTAAGCGATCGCCTCCCGCCGAGCGGGCCGCATCGCGCTGCGTGTCGCGAGGGCCGCGGCGCCTGAACCTGGAAGGAATGCGATGAGAGCCCTGCCGAGCCTTGCCGCGCTGCTGGCCTCAGCGCTGCTGCTTTGCCCGGCGCTGGCGCAGGACAAGGCACCGGTCAACGCCGGCCCGTACGTGCCATCGCCGGACAGCGCGGTGTCGGCGATGCTGCGCGAGGCCGAGGTCGGGCCGAACGATTACCTGATCGACCTGGGCTCGGGCGACGGCAAGATCGTTCGCACCGCGGCCCTGGTGTTCGGCGCGCGTGGCCTGGGCGTCGAGATCCAGGACCAGCTGGTCACGCTGTCGAACGAGCTGGCGAAGAAGGAAGGCACCGCCGACCGGGTGAAGTTCGTCAAGCAGGACCTGTTCACGACCGACCTTTCGCAGGCCACGGTCGTGACTGTGTACCTGTTGCCGGACACGGTGAACCTGCTGAAGGACAAGTTGCTCGACGAACTTCGGCCCGGCGCCCGGGTGGTGGCGCACGACTACGGCCTGGCCGGGTGGCTTGCGCACAAGGTCGTCGAGATGGACGACCCGGAGAAGATCGCCATCAGCGGCGTCACGCGCACCGTCATATATGTGTACGTCGTGCCGGCGAAGGTCGCGGGAACGTGGAGCGCCACGGTACCGTCGACCCTGTCGAGGGGCCCGGTGCGGCTCGAACTGACCCAGCAGGTGACCAGCGTCGCCGGGCAGGTGCTGCTCGATGGCAAGACGGTGCCGCTCGCTGACGTCCGCCTCGTCGGCGATGGCATTTCGTTCAGCCTGCCGGGTCGTGATGTCGTGTTCCACGGCAAGGTGCGCGGCAGGACCATCGAAGGCACGGTCGAGTCGAGCGGCGTGCGCGCGCCGTGGCGCGCGTCGCTGGGCGGCTGAGCGCGGGCGGGCTCGCGGCGCTGCCGGCGCGGTCAGGACGTCGCGGTGCCGGCGCGCTGCCAGCAGCCGTCGGCCTGCAGCCGCTCGATGTCCGCCGGCCGGATGGCGAACTCGGTGAGCGACTTGGTGACGATGCCGTCCCTGCCCACCGATGAGCGCGCCGGCAGCCGGCGGCCCGTGAAGGCCTCGACCAGCAGGGCAACCTCGTCGAATCCCAGGTGCAGACGCGCCGTGGTCCCGCCGGTGAACCGGCCGTTGAGCTCGTAGACGTTGAAGGTGCCGCCGCCGTCGCGCCGGCCCTGCAGGTTGAGGGCACCGACCCAGCCTTCCGCGGCGAAGGCCTCGGCGTAGCGTCGCGCAATGTCGGCGACCCCGGGATCGTCGAGCCAGTAAGTGCGCTCGAGCCGGCCCATCACCAGTTCGACGATGGTGCAGAAGAGGCCGCGAAGCCGGCGGTCCGGGCCGATGATGGCCTGGCAGGCGATCTGCCGAAGCGTGGGCGCATGGAACAGCGGCGTGCCGTCCCGCGCAAGGTCGCGCCACGTCATCAGGTCGGCCTCCGGCTCGAGATACGGTTGCAGCAGGTAGCCATCGAGGGCCGCGACCGCCGCGCGCTGCCTGTCGTCGAAGACGATGCGCACGCCGCGCGAGCCGTTGCCGACTCTCGGCTTGGCAAGGAGCGGATAACCGTGTCGGGCGACGAGCGTCTCGACGGCCTGCAGTTCGTCAGCAGGCGCGCTCTCGACGTATGGCAGGTCGTTCGCGCGGGCAAACTCCCGGCTCGCCCACTTGTCGCCGAGGATGCTGGCCAGGCGGTGCGGTCCGACCGGAAACGACGAGGCCAGCCGCGGCTGCGTCTGTTTCAGTTGCGCAAGCGCCGGCACATCGTCGTCGCGACCCGGAAGGACCAGTTCGGGCGCCTCGTCGCGCAGGATCGACGACAGCCGGCGCAGGTAGTCGCCGCCGCTGGCGGCAGCCGGCGCCAGGTAGGCGCGCTCGCAGCGGAAGTTGCTCGCCGCCTCCGCCGCGCTGTTGATGCCGACGACCTCGATGCCGTCGCGCCGCCCGTGCAGCGCGTCGAGGATGTTCTGGCCGACGAGGCTGCCGACGCTGGTGATGGCGATTCGGGTCATCGTGTGGCGGCGACCGCTTGCCCGGCGCCGGTCCTCAGTCTCGTTGCGGAGGCGACTCTGCGTACAGGCTTTGCGCGCAGTCCACCGAGAACACCTCGACTGCCGGCGCGATGCCCTTCAGGGGCACCGGGCCGAGGACTTCCACCTGCGCGTCCGGCGGAAGAGCTTCGAGCGTCGCCCGGTCGATCAGGATCGTTCGCTGCGCGTCCTTGGTGTGCGCCTCCAGCCGCGCCGCCAGGTTCACCGTGCTGCCGACGCAGGTGTAGGTGGCGCGGCTCTGCGTGCCGGTGTAGCCGGCGATCATTTCGCCCGAGGCGATGCCGATGCCGATGCGGATCGGCGCCTTGCCCGCGGCGGCGCGCTCCACGTTCAGCAGTTCGATCATCTCGATCATGTCGAGCGCCGCGCGCACGGCACTGCCGGCGGCGTCGGCAAGCGGCAGCGGCGCGCCGAAGACCGCCATCAGCCCGTCGCCGATCATCTGGTTGACCACGCCGCCGCGGCCGCTGATGGCGTCGAACATCAGCGTGTAGTAGGTGTTGAGCAGCTCGATGGTCTCGTCCGGCGGCTGGTTGGCGCACAAGGAGGTGAAGCCGCGGATGTCGGAGAACATCACCGTCGCGCTGACGTGCCGGCCGCCGAGCGCGAAGCCGGACTGCTGCAGGTCCTGCGCCACCTCCGAGGTGGCGAAGCGGCGCACCAGTTCGCGCTGCGCATCGCGCAGCCGCTTCTTCTCCAGGCTGGAGTTCACCCGCGCCTTCAGCAGCACCGGGTTGACCGGCTTGTGCAGGTAGTCGTCGGCGCCGAGCTCGATGCAGCGCACGACGGCGTCGAGTCCCTCGACCGCCGAGGTGACGATCACCGGCAGGTCGCGCAGCCGCGAGTTGGCCAGCAGCCGCTCGAGCACCTGGAAGCCGTCCATTTCCGGCATCGCGATGTCGAGCAGCATCAGGTCGAACGGCTCG
>Ga0209254_10005740_pt1 | contig 11407 bp, 11 predicted proteins | sample FrelakmetDIP11DI_FD_187148 | JGI IMG/M metagenome (GOLD analysis project Ga0209254, IMG submission 187148) | Freshwater lake sediment microbial communities from the University of Notre Dame, USA, for methane emissions studies - DIP11 DI (SPAdes)... | ecosystem: Environmental > Aquatic >... | reverse complement strand
TGCCGACGGTGAGACTCGAACTCACACGGCTTTCGCCGCCACCCCCTCAAGATGGTGTGTCTACCAATTCCACCACGTCGGCAAGGTGCAAAACCCGCGCGATTCTACTTGATTCAATCGCGCATCGCGGCAGCGCGCGGGTCCCTGTCCATGCAGGACTGCGCGCGCGTCACGAGGTTTTACTTAGGAATGTCGGCGGGCTTCGGCGCTGCGGCCGGCGCGGAACTGTCGGCGGGCGCGGGAGTGGCTGCCGGTGCCGGCGCAGGAGCGGGCGATGCCCCCTGCGGCGATGCAGGCATCGGAATGTCCCTTGGCGCGGTGTTGGCCGGGGCTGGCATCGTTCCCATGACCCCGCCTTCGTCCGCCGGCCGCTTGACTGCCGTTCCGACGTAGGCGAGCGCGAGCGTCGCGACGAAGAACACCGTGGCTACCGCCCCGGTACTGCGCGACAGGAAATTAGCAGAACCGGTGGCCCCGAACAGGCTGCCGGAAGCGCCGCCTCCGAATGCTGCGCCCATGTCGGCACCTTTGCCGTGCTGGAGCAGCACAAGCACGATGATCGCGATCGCAGACAGCACCTGCACGACGATCAGTAATGTAGTCAACCAGGTCATCTCAGTCCTCGTTCAGAAATTCGGTCGAAACAGTTTCAGCGCGCCGCCGCGCAGATGGCGGCGAAATCGTCGACAACCAGCGAAGCGCCGCCGATGAGTCCGCCGTCGATGTCCGCCTGCGCAAAGAGTTCCGCTGCGTTCGCGGGCTTGACGCTGCCGCCGTAGAGAAGCCGCAGGGCCGCCGCCGTCCCTGAATCGCGCGCGGCAATACGTGCACGCAATTCGGAGTGAACCTCCTGAGCCTGTGCGGGCGTGGCCGTGCGCCCGGTCCCGATGGCCCACACCGGCTCATAGGCCAACGCACCGCGCGCGAGCGCCGCCGCTCCGACGCGTTCGAGCACGGCGTCAAGCTGACGCGCGACGACCGCCTGCGTCTGCCCGGCTTCCCGCTCGGCCAGCGTCTCGCCGACGCAGACGATCGGACGCAAACCGGCCTTAAGTGCGGCCTCCGCCTTCGCCGCGACGACAGCGTCGCCTTCGCCATGCAGTTGCCGCCGCTCCGAGTGCCCGACGATCACCCAGTGACAGCCGACATCGACCAGCATTGTCGCCGCGACGTCTCCGGTGAACGCCCCGGGCTCGCGCTCGGACACATCCTGTGCCCCGATGTCGATACCCTTCGCTGCCGCGGCACTGAGCGCTGCCAGGTACACCGAAGGCGGACACACGACGACCTCGCACGTCAGCGCCGCACGGCGCGGTGCGAACGCCTCCAGCCAGGCAAGGCCGGAGGCACGCGAACCGTTCATCTTCCAGTTCGCGGCGACAAGTGAAGTGCGTCGGTTCATCATCGGGCAAAGCCTGCCATTGTAAGCGGCGCCGTCGACCTGACCAAGCGGGCGGTGCCTCGCTTCATGCGCGCGCCTGCGCCTCGGGACCCACCGCCAGCACGATTTTGCCGATGTGCGTGCTCGACTCCATCAGAACGTGAGCCTCGGCGGCGCGTGCCAGCGGAAAGACCGCGTGCACCATGGGGCGGATACGGCCGGCTTCGATCAGTGGCCACACGATGCTGCGCAGACGGGCCGCGATCGCGGACTTGAACTCGACCGAGCGCGGACGCAGCGTCGAGCCCGTGATCGTCAGTCGACGCCGCAGCACGGCCGCCAGATCGACCTGCGCCTGCGCGCCGCCAAGCAGCGCAATGATCGCCAGCCGGCCATCGTCGGCGAGGCACGCGATCTCGCGCGGGAGGTAGTCGCCGGCCACCATGTCGAGGATTACGTCGACTCCGCGCCCGTCCGTTTCAGACTTGACGACAACAGCGAAGTCCTCGGTGCGGTAGTTGATGCCGCGCCGCGCTCCGAGCGCCTCGCAGGCGCGTGCCTTCTCGTCCGAACCGGCCGTTGCGAAGACCGTGTTGCCCAGCGCGGTGGCCAGTTGTATCGCGGCCACCCCGATGCCGCTGGTGCCGCCCTGCACCAGCAGGGACTCTCCCGGTGCAAGTCCGGCACGGTCGAACACATTGCTCCACACCGTGAAGTAGGTTTCAGGCAGTCCGGCGGCCTCGGCGTAGGTCAGTCCGTCCAGGATCGGCAGGCACTGCCCCGCTGGCGCCACACACCATTCGGCGTAGCCACCGCCGGCCACGAGGGCACACACGCGCGCTCCCACGTTCCACCGGCCTGCTTCGTCAGCGGCCTCGACGATGCCAGCGACCTCCAGTCCCGGCAGGTCGGAAGCACCAGGCGGCGGCGCATAGGCGCCCATGCGTTGCAGGACATCGGGCCGGTTGACGCCCGCGGCCTGGACGCGGATCAGCACCTCGCCAGGGCCGGCGACCGGCCGCGCCCGTACCACGGGACACAGAACGTCCGGACCACCCGGCCGGCTGATCTCGACTGCGTTCATCGCTCCCATGTTCGCCATCCACTCCTCGCCCAAAAGCAAAAGGGGCGCCGAAGCGCCCCTCTGCTCCGAGCACTCGCTATTGCTGTTGTTGCTGCGGCTGCTGGGCGACGGGCGCGTTGCCCTCGACCGCCTTCATGGACAGTCGCACGCGCCCCTTCTCGTCGGCCTCGATGACCTTGACCTTCACGGCCTGGCCTTCCTTCAGATAGTCCGCGACCGCATTGACGCGTTCGTTGGCAATCTGGGAAATGTGCAGCAGGCCGTCCTTGCCCGGCAGCAGCTGCACGATCGCGCCGAAGTCGAGCAGACGCAGCACGGTGCCGTCGTAGACCTTGCCGACCTCGACTTCCGCGGTCAGCTCCTGGATGCGGCGCTGGGCTTCCTTGCCCTTTTCCTGGTCGACGCTGGCAATGATGACGGTGCCGTCGTCCTCGATGTCGATCTGCGTGCCGGTCTCTTCGGTCAGCGCACGGATCACCGCGCCGCCCTTGCCGATGACGTCGCGGATCTTCTCGGGATTGATCTTCATCTTGATCAGGCGCGGCGCAAACGCGGACAGCTCGCCGCGCGACACCGAAATCGCGTCCTGCATCTTCTGCAGGATGTGCATGCGGCCTTCCTTCGCCTGGGCGAGTGCCACCTGCATGATCTCGCGGGTGATGCCTTCGATCTTGATGTCCATCTGCAGCGCGGTGATGCCGTTGGCGGAGCCGGCCACCTTGAAGTCCATGTCGCCAAGATGGTCCTCGTCGCCAAGGATGTCGGTCAGCACTGCGAACTTGTTGCCTTCCTTGATCAGGCCCATCGCCACACCGGCAACGTGCGCCTTCAGGGGCACGCCGGCATCCATCATCGCCAGGCAGCCGCCGCAGACGGAGGCCATCGAAGACGAGCCATTGGATTCGGTGATTTCGGAAACGACCCGCAGCGAGTACTGGAAGTCGTCGTAGCTCGGCAGCACCGCGAGCAGCGAGCGCTTGGCGAGCCGGCCGTGGCCGATCTCGCGGCGCTTTGGCGTGCCGACGCGCCCGGTCTCGCCAGTGGCGAACGGCGGCATGTTGTAGTGGAGCATGAAGCGATCGCGGTACTCGCCCTGCAGCGCGTCGACGAACTGCTCGTCCTGCTTGGTTCCAAGCGTGGCCGTGACCAGCGCCTGGGTCTCGCCGCGGGTGAACAGCGCCGAGCCGTGCGTGCGCGGCAGCACACCGAGACGGATCTCGATCGGACGCACGGTGCGCGTGTCGCGCCCGTCGATGCGAGGCTCACCGTCGAGGATCTGGCTGCGCACGATCTTGGCCTGCAGGTCGAACAGGATCGCATCGACCGCGTTGTCGTCGGGCTTGGGACTGCCGGTGGCCGCTGCCTCTTCCTCGAGCTTCGCCCACACCTGGGTGTAGACGTCGTTGATCTTTTGCGTGCGCGCCTGCTTGTTGCGCGTCAGGTAGGCGTCGCGCAGCTCCGGCCCCGCGAGCAGCACGAGCTTCGCCATCAGCGCCTCGTTGCGGTCGGCCGGCTTCCAGTCCCAGGCCGGCTTGCCCGCATCGCGGACCAGTTCATGGATCGCGTTGATTGCCGCCTGCATCTGCTCGTGGCCGTGCATGACGGCGCCGAGCATGACTTCTTCCGAAAGCTGGTCGGCTTCAGACTCGACCATCAGCACGGCGCGCTCGGTGCCAGCGACCACCAGGTTCAGCTGAGACGCCTTCAACTGCGTGGCCGTCGGGTTGATGATGTACTGACCATCGATGTAACCAACACGTGCGGCACCGATCGGGCCCTTGAACGGAATGCCCGACAGCGACAGCGCCGCGGAGGCGCCGATCATTGCAGGGATGTCGGGGTCGATCTCGGGATCGATGGACAGCACGTGGATGATGACCTGGACTTCGTTGTAGAAGCCATCAGGAAACAGCGGGCGGATCGGCCGGTCGATCAGGCGCGAGGTCAACGTCTCCTTTTCCGATGGTCGGCCTTCGCGCTTGAAGAAGCCCCCGGGGATACGCCCCGCGGCGTAGGTCTTCTCGATGTAATCGACCGTCAGCGGGAAAAAGTCCTGCCCCGGCTTGGCTTCCTTGCGCGCCACGACCGTGGCCAGAACCACCGTGTCGTCCATCGAGCAGACCACGGCACCACCCGACTGGCGCGCAATCTCGCCGGTCTCCAGCGTCACGGTGTGCGCACCGTACGCAAACTTCTTAGTTACCTTTTCGAACACTTTGCATTCCTTTCGCGTTGAACTTGGTCACAGACAACGACCAGGCACGCCGCGGTATCGACGACTCGGCACGGAAGTTCCGTCCTTACGTCCATATCGCAGCGCGCGTATCAGCCGGGGAAGTGCAAACAGCCCGCGTGGATCACTCCACGCAGGCCACTTGCACTCGAAACCGGGTCATCGACTACTTGCGCAGTCCGAGGCTGTCGATCAGCCCCTTGTACGCCTCGGGGTTCTTGCCCTTGAGGTAATCGAGAAGCTTGCGGCGCCGGCTGACCATCTTGAGCAGGCCGCGACGTGAATGGTGATCCTTCACGTGCGTCTTGAAATGGTCGGTCAGCTCGTTGATGCGAGCCGTTAGAAGTGCAACCTGCACTTCGGGTGAGCCCGTATCAGCCTTGGCGCGCTGATACTTGGCGACGATATCCGCCTTGTTGATGTCTGCAACTGACATGATTTCCCTTTCGAATCAAACCTATGGACACGCGGACACGGAAGGATGGCCGTGCCGTGAAGCGCGAGATTATAGCTCATCGCCGCTGCCGTACGCGACCGCTGCGCGGCCACCCGTGCACTCGGAGCGGTTGTGGCTTCGCCCCTCAAAGACTGACCTGCCGGCCGCTCCGGAGAGCAGCCAACCGACTGAGCTTGAGCGGTTCGCGTGAAACGAGAACCGTAGCCGGAGCAAGTGCACGTGCGATCGCCATAGCCGATCGCGTACACAAGCGACGCCTTACGGCGCGAGCGACGTCTGGGGATTGAGCCGCTCCACACCGCTGTGAAGCTTGTTGAGCGCGTTCAGGTAGGCCTTGGCCGATGCCGCGATGATGTCGGGGTCGGCCCCGGTGCCGTTCACGATGCGGCCGGCACGCGCCAGGCGCACCGTCACCTCGCCCTGCGCCTCGGTGCCGGTCGTGATGGCGTTGACCGAATACAGCAGCAGCTCACAGCCGCTCTTCACCTGGCTCTCGATCGCCTTCAAAGAGGCGTCGACCGGGCCGTTGCCGTCCGACTCGGCCGCCACCTCCGCGCCACCGATCGCGATGACGACGCGGGCATGGGGGCGCTCACCGGTCTCCGACCGTTGCGAGAGCGACAACAGCTTGAAGTGCTCGTCGTGCGGCGTCACCGTCTCATCGGAGAACAGCGCCTGGATGTCCTCGTCGTAGATCTCCGCCTTGCGGTCCGCAAGTTCCTTGAAGCGCGCGAATGCCGCGTTGAGCTCCGTTTCGCTTTCCACCGGGATGCCGAGCTCCTGCACACGCTGCTTGAAGGCATTACGGCCGGACAGCTTGCCCAGGACGATCTTGTTGGCATGCCAGCCGACGTCCTCAGCCCGCATGATCTCGTAGGTGTCCCGCGCCTTCAGGACGCCGTCCTGGTGGATTCCCGACGCGTGAGCAAACGCGTTCGCGCCGACCACGGCCTTGTTGGGCTGCACGGCGAAGCCGGTGATGCCCGAGACAAGCTTGGAGGCCGGCACGATCTGCGTGGTGTCCACGCCGACGTCGAGATCAAAGAAGTCGCGGCGCGTGCGCACCGCCATGACCACTTCCTCGAGCGAACAGTTGCCAGCCCGCTCCCCCAGTCCGTTGACCGTGCACTCGACCTGGCGCGCCCCGCCGATCTTCACCCCCGCCAGTGAGTTGGCGACAGCCATGCCGAGGTCGTTGTGGCAGTGAACGCTCCAGATCGCCTTGTCCGAATTCGGAATGCGCTCGCGCAGGTCGCGCAGGAATGCACCGTAGAGCTCGGGCACCGCATAGCCGACCGTGTCCGGGATGTTGATCGTCGTGGCCCCTTCGGCGATGACGGCCTCCAGCACCCGGCACAGGAAATCCGGCTCCGAGCGATAGCCGTCCTCCGGTGAGAACTCCACATCGTCGGTGAACTGGCGCGCGAAGCGGACTGCGAGCTTCGCCTGCTCGAACACCTGATCGGGCGTCATCCGCAGCTTTTTCTCCATGTGCAGCGGCGAGGTCGCGATGAACGTGTGGATCCGCTTGGAACGCGCGCCCTGGAGCGCCTCGGCGGCGCGGCTGATGTCGCGGTCGTTGGCACGCGCCAGCGAGCAGACCGTCGAGTCCTTGATCGCATTGGCGATCGACCGCACGGCCTCGAAGTCACCGTTGGACGACGCGGCGAAGCCCGCCTCGATGATGTCGACGCGCAGGCGCTCGAGCTGCATGGCGATGCGCAGCTTCTCCTCCTTCGTCATGGAGGCGCCGGGGCTCTGCTCGCCGTCGCGCAGCGTGGTGTCGAAGATGAAGAGTCGGTCGGTCATGGGTGCTCCAGCGCGTAATGGACTTTGCTGCCGGGCTCAAGGCGCTGGCAGCGGTACTACACGGATTGTGGGTCGGGGGTTAGCTGCGCGCGGGGCGCAGCAGCAGAAGCAGCCGGCCCGGTAGGTCGGCAGCGGCAAGACGGGGCGCGAGGAAAGGGGCGCGAGACATGGACCTGACTATAGGACGATTCCACCGACGCAACAAGCTAGCCCGACCGGTCGCTGTCCCGCACCGGCTTGGCGGGATTGGGCTGGCCACGGAAGAACTGCCACGCCCAGTAAACATATCCCGACAGCGCGTACAGGCAGAAGAGCGAGAACAGCGCGATCGGCGGATCGGAGCTCACGACGAAGATCACGACGATCAGCGCCCCCATGACCCAGAAGGGAACGCTGCGTGCGAGCTGGAAGCTCTTGCCGCTGTAGAACGGCGCGCTGGAAACCATCGTGAGCCCCGTGTACACGGTCAGACCGAACGCCACCCAGGGCATGACACTGTCGCGCACCGGGATCTTGTTGTCGATCGCGAGCCAGACAAAGCCGGCGATCAGCGCCGCCGCGGCCGGGCTGGGCAGGCCCTGGAAGAAGCGCTTGTCCACGACGCCGATGTTCGAATTGAAGCGGGCCAGCCGCAGAGCCGCGCCGGCGCAATAGACGAATGCGGCAGCCCAGCCCCAGCGACCGAGTTCGCTGAGCACCCACTCGTACATGACGAGCGCGGGAGCCACGCCGAACGACGTCATGTCGGACAACGAATCGAACTGCTCGCCGAACGCGCTCTGGGTATTGGTCAGGCGTGCCACCCGACCGTCCATGCCGTCGAGCACCATCGCCGCGAAGATCGCGATGGCTGCCAGTTCGAAACGCTGGTTCATCGCCTGCACGATGGCGAAGAACCCGGAAAACAGCGCCGCCATCGTGAACAGGTTGGGCAGCAGGTAGATGCCACGACGACGCGTGCGCACCGGCATCTCATCGAGGCCGGCGGGACTTCCGGCCAGCGGAAACGGGCGCGTCTTGCGGCGGCGGAATCGCATCAGAGCTCCGCGAGGACGGTGGTGGTGGCGTACACGATGTCGCCCACGGCTACGCGCGGCCTGGCCGTCAGGGGCAGGTAGACGTCGACACGCGAACCGAAGCGGATGAAGCCATACCGTTGCCCGCGCGCGAGCCGATCCCCCGGCTTCACGTAGCACAGGATGCGGCGCGCGATGAGGCCGGCGACCTGGATCACGGTCACCCGCTCGCCGCTGTCGAGCCGCATCACCATGGCGTTGCGTTCGTTTTCGGTCGACGCCTTGTCGAGGTCGGCATTCACGAAACTGCCGGGCGAGTACTGCACCGACTCGACCGTGCCGTCGACCGGCGAGCGGTTGCTGTGCACATTGAATACGTTCATGAAGACGCTGATCAGCAGCGTTTCACGCTGGGTCAGCGTGTCGTGCACCTTGTGGACCTTCACGATGCGGCCGTCGGCCGGCGAAAGCACGGCCGAGGCCAGCGCCGGCACCTGGCGCGGCGGGTCGCGAAAGAACTGGACGACGAAGGCCACGATCAGCCAGAACGGCAGCGACCAGGCGAAACCGGCAGTCCACGAGACGACCAGCGCTAGGGCGGCGGCGCCCGCAATGAAGGGCCAGCCTTCGCGTGCCAGCAGGGGGTGCGGATAGTTCAATGATCGAGCCCGGTTGCAGTGAGGCTCAATGGTATCGGAACCGCCCGCCGACCCTCGCACGGGACTCGGCCCGCACTGTACCGGCGGGGCTTACGGCAGCAGGCGCGCCTTGCCCGTGACCGCCAGCCTTTCGACGGAACGGCCAGCCTCGAACGTGGGCGGCGACACTGCGTCAGAAGCCATCGTTGCCATGCGCGGCGCTCCGATCGGAATGGGCCCGCCTTCGCGCCCGCCGAAGTTGACCTCCTCCAGGCGCACGCGGTTCGGCGGCACGCCCAGGGCCTGCGCGGCGGCGTTCACCCGCGCATTCAGGTTTGCGACCGACTGCTGGATCAGCTGGGCTTCGACCTTCTCGCGCGCCGCCTTCGACAGGCGGAAGTCAACGCCGCCAACCGACAGCGTGGACTGCGCGGCAGCGACCGTCTTCGGCAACGTCGCGAGATTGTCGGTCTTCATCGTGACGCCCTGCCGCACGCGCCAGCCGACAATGCCCCGGCTCGGACCGCTGGCATAGACCGGGTAGCTGCCATAGCCCGAGGTCTCGATCTGCGCCTTGGGGTCGGCACGCCTCAGCGCGGCCGTGCCGTCGCCGACCCGCTGGTTGACCAGAGATTGAGCCTTGGCGAGATCGGCGTCCTGCGCCTCGTAGAAGAAGTTGACCACGGCCTCGTCGTTCGGCAACTCGATTTCGGCGCTGCCGGTCATGATGACCAGCGTGCCAGAGCTCGGGGGCGGCGAAACGGTCGGCTGCGCGGCAACCGGCAACGCGGTGAGGCAAAGTGCCAGCAGGGCTGAGCGATGCATCCTGACTCCTTCGTGACGGGACCCTTCAGTAAACGCAGCGCCGACGCCAACGGGGTCAAGTCCAAGCCCGCCGGCGGGCTGCCACCGGCTCAGTTCTTCGACTGGTCGACGAGCCGGTTGGCCTTGATCCACGGCATCATGGCCCGCAGCTTCTCGCCCACCTGCTCGATCGGGTGCTCTGCCATCAGGCGCCGCCGTGCGTTCAGCGTCGCCGCGCCCGCTCGGTTTTCGAGAATGAAGCTCTTCGCGTAGTCGCCGGTCTGGATGTCTTTCAGCACCTGGCGCATGACCTTCTTCGTCTCGTCGGTGATGATGCGCGGACCGGTGACGTACTCGCCGTACTCCGCGTTGTTCGAGATCGAGTAGTTCATGTTGGCGATGCCGCCTTCGTAGATCAGGTCGACGATCAGCTTAAGTTCGTGCAGGCACTCGAAGTACGCCATTTCAGGCGCGTAGCCAGCCTCGACCAGCGTCTCGAAACCGGCCTTGATCAGTTCCACCGTGCCACCGCACAGGACGGACTGCTCGCCGAAAAGATCCGTCTCGGTTTCCTCGCGGAAATTCGTCTCGATGATGCCGGCCTTGCCACCGCCGATCGCCGCCGCGTACGACAGCGCGAGGTCGCGCGCCATGCCCGAGGTGTCCTTGTGGATCGCGACCAGCATCGGCACGCCGCCACCTTGCTTGTAGGTCGAGCGCACCGTGTGCCCCGGGGCCTTCGGCGCCACCATGATGACGTCGAGGTCGGCGCGCGGCTGGATAAAGCCGTAATGAATGTTGAAGCCGTGCGCAAAAGCGAGCGCGGCGCCCTGCTTCATGTTCGGCGCCAGCGACTCGGCATACACCTGGGCGTGGTTCTCGTCCGGAAGCAGGATCATGACGATGTCGGCATCCTTGACCGCCTCGGACACTTCCTTCACGGCCAGACCGGCGCCTTCCGCTTTCTTCCAGCTGACGCCGCCCTTGCGCAGCGCGATCGTCACCTTGACGCCGGAATCGGACAGGTTCTGCGCATGCGCGTGGCCCTGCGAGCCGTATCCGACGATCGTGACCTTCTTGCCCTTGACCAGTGACAGGTCGGCGTCCTTGTCGTAATAGACCTTCATGGAGAGACTCCCTTTTCTCGATTAAGTGTTTGGTCAGACCCGCAGCACGCGTTCGCCCCGACCGACACCCGAACCACCGGTGCGTACCGTCTCGAGGATCGACGCGCGGTCGACGGCCTGGATGAAGGCGTCGAGCTTGCCCGAGTTGCCGGTCAGCTCGATCGTGTAGGTCCGTTCGGTGACATCGATGATGCGGCCGCGGAAGATGTCCGCCATCCGCTTCATTTCCTCGCGCTCCTTGCCGACCGCGCGCACCTTGATCAGCATCAGCTCGCGCTCGATGTAATCGCCTTCCGTGAGGTCAACCACCTTGACCACCTCGATCAGTCGATTGAGGTGCTTGGTGATCTGCTCGATAACGTCGTCCGAGCCGACGCTGACGATCGTCATGCGCGAGAGCGAAGCATCCTCGGTCGGTGCCACCGTCAGTGTCTCGATGTTGTAGCCGCGCGCGGAGAAAAGCCCGACCACGCGCGACAGCGCGCCAGGCTCGTTTTCCAGCAGTACCGAAATAATGTGCCTCATAGGTCTTCGCTCCCGAGCAGCATCTCGGTCAGTCCCTTGCCGGCCTTCACCATCGGCCAGACGTTTTCCTTCTGATCGGTGATGAAATCGAGGAACACGAGCCGGTCCTTGTACTTGCCGAAGGCATCCTTAAGAGCGCCCTCGACCTCCTTCGGGTCCTCGATGCGGATGCCGACATGGCCATAGCTCTCGGCGAGCTTCACGAAGTCCGGCAGCGCGTCCATGTACGACTCCGAATAGCGGCTGCCGTAGTCGATCTGCTGCCACTGCCGAACCATCCCGAGGTAGCGGTTGTTGAGGTTCACGATCTTCGGCGTCAGGCGGTACTGCTTG
>Ga0209254_10005739_pt1 | contig 11409 bp, 17 predicted proteins | sample FrelakmetDIP11DI_FD_187148 | JGI IMG/M metagenome (GOLD analysis project Ga0209254, IMG submission 187148) | Freshwater lake sediment microbial communities from the University of Notre Dame, USA, for methane emissions studies - DIP11 DI (SPAdes)... | ecosystem: Environmental > Aquatic >... | reverse complement strand
AACGTCTAATGCAGACTTTTGGATAAACACCACATAAAGCCGCAGTATCAGTTGCACTACAAGCAATAATACCACCGTTTTTAATACTTCGAAATGCTGAATCAATAAAACCTACTGGACTTCCAAAAGGATCAACATCGATATAATCAAATTTATCTTCAGATAATAAAACATTTAGGTTCCTGTTACATGCTTTCATATTTTTAAAATTATGTTTTTCCATGTTTTTTTCAATAAGATTATATGATTTTTCATCCCAATCGTTAATCACTACTTCAAAATCCCCAACTAGTTCATTTGCAAGTCTAACACCTCTTATTCCTGAAGCGGCAAGGCCATCAAGAAGTATCATTTTTCTTTTTGAACTATCTAAAAGCTGTTGGCAAACAAGAATTGAAATATCGCGATTAAGCTGCATAGTAGGATTATAAAAAGGAACACCTTGTTTTGAACTAGGTCCTTTTGAATCACTTTTGGTTTTATAAACAAAAACATTAGTATTTCCTTCAGTAATTTCTTCAAAAAAATTAAGTTTATTCATATTTAAAATAACGGTGGTAGTTTTTCTTCCATAATCTTTTCAATTTTATATGGTAAAAGATTACGATTAACTGGAGTTACTTCAAGGATTCTTATATCATCACGACGGCGTACATCCTGCAGTAGAGGTGTACGTGATTTCTTGTGTAGTGTAACCATAATTGGTTTATCTGAGTCAAGTGCTTCGATAACCATTTTGCAGAATTTCTCAGACATCATTTGCATTTTACCAATTTCATCAATAACAATAATATTTACTTTTTCATCTGTTATTGCTTTTTCAATTGCTGGAACTCCAACATTATCAAGTGCTGTGATGTCAACGCCATATTTACCAATTTTTTCTTTTGCCTCATAATTAATATGTGCAAAAACTTCTTGATGTTTTGTCTGCCAGTCTGTTACATTAAAACCTACACGATGACCTTTCTCAATTATTGGTTCTGTTATCATGCCTCCGACTATGTAACCGTGTTCTTCAAGCGATTTAATAATTTTTAGCATTGTATCAGTTTTTCCAACACTAGGCATGCCAGTAATACCTATCTTTGGTATATCATCCATAACAGTTACATGTAATGCGTTATTTGTTTAGAAACCTTTTTATGCAGGTACTTTGTAAAATTTTATATAGATTGCTCCAACAAAAGTGTATAAAAACACAGCAATTAAAAGAAGTATCGGAGCAAATCCATAATAATTTTTAGCAAATAAAATAGTTAAGATTATTAGAATAACTGCAACTGTATTCATTTTTTTATCTGTTTTTGGAAAAATAAAATTTGAAGCCATTAGTGCACCCATGATTACAACAATTGGTAAAATAAAAATAAAATCAACTCTTAAATAAGAAATAGCAAGTAAAATAATTGCACTAGCACTTGCAGGAAGTCCAATATACCTGTTTTTTTCTTTCATAGTGCTAAAACTTGCCAGACGTACTATTCCAAAAAACAAAAAAATTCCTACTGCTACAAATAACCAAATATTTCGTAAAATTTCAGTATATAGTTTATCTGAATAAACAACAAAAATAAAAACTGCTGGTGCAACAACCAAACTAGTCATATCAGCCATAGATTCCAGATAATCACCAATACTACTTTTACCAAATTTTCTTGCAACAATGCCATCAAGTCCATCTACTAAAAGACCAATTAAAATCAATGAAAGAGAGATATGAATGCGCAGTTCTAAAGATTCGATTAAGCCAATAAATAAGACAATAATTGCAAAAATACCAAAAACTGCATTTGTAATTGAAATAAAATCAGCAACTGATAATAGTCTAAGCATTGATTTCTGCAATTTGGTTTTCACCTGCTTTGACTCTACGACCTATTCTTACAGTTATATTTTTAATTTTTGCACAAGGAAGATACACATCAACTCGTGAACCTAATCTTATGATACCAATGCGATCCCCTTTCTTTAAAATATTATCTTTTTTAACATATGTTACAATACGGCGAGCAAGAGTACCTGCTATCTGAACAATTTTAATAAGACCAATACTATTTTCAATAATTATTACCACTCGCTCGTTTTTCTCAGATTCTTTTTTAAATGCAGGTAAATAAAGACCAGAGAAATGAGTAATACTTTTTATTTTTCCATCAAACACCATACGGTTAACATGTACATTTTGAACATTCATAAAAGTAGAAATCTTAATGCATTTACCAACATCTGTGTCATTTAATTCTGTTATTTCTCTTATTTTTCCATCAGCACAAGCAACAATACCTTCCCCTATTTTTCTTTCTGGATCACGAAAAAAAATAAGTAAAAAGCCTGTTAATAAAAATAATAAAAAAGAAACAAATAGTAAAACAAAACCGATTGAATTCTGTAGATATATAAATGATATAATCAATATTAGTAAAGCTGGTATAAGAGAGGCTAAAATCCATGATTTACAACCTTCTGCAATTTTCATTTTCTATGTTTTTCTCCCAAAAATTTTCTTAAAAATTTTTTCAAGAGGACCATTTCTTTTATAGATTTCTGTTAAAGAAAATATTTTATCAAAAACTTCAGGTATAATTTTTATAACAATTAAAAGTAGAACTATTAAAGCAATTAGGCTGCCCACTTTTGCAATAATATTATGTGCCAGGTTAAAATCAGTTATATTTCTCACAAGTAGAAATACAACTAATGCATTTCTAAAAAGATTTAAAATATAAACGGGTAAAACAGTTACTAAAAGACCAATTATTTTTCTTTTTATATTAATTTCTGGTAAAGCAATTATCATACCGACAAAAATAACCATCGACTGAACCGCTGTACACGCAAAAATAATTGAAACTACTACTGTCCCATTATATAAAATCGGTGTGCTAGTTGTACTTACTTGTCCAATGGTTACTTTTCCAATTATAATATCTAATATCCATGCGCTTTCTCTTGCTACTTCATAAATAAGTGATGTTGCTAAACTACTGCATTCTATACCAAAATATATCAAACCTGCAATAGCAGATGCACCAGTAATCCAGTTCAAAGAACTAATTGTTTCTTTTCTAATATATGACAACCATTCATGATATGCAAGATAAAATAAAACATAAACACCAATTACACAAACAAAACCGTTGAATATATCTCCGCCTTCATTTGCATATAAACTTAAAGGTTGGATGGACCAATAAAAAGCAAAAATAATCCAACCAAAAATCTTTAAGATTTTTCCAAAAGTGTATTTATTTGTTAAAAACCCAATGAATAAAAAAATTAAGCCTAAAAAAATTGGTATTTGAATTAAAAATTTTATAGAATCTGTAGGATTAGTAGGATAATAGAAATAACCAAATATAAGTAGAATAGTAGGAATTATAACAAAAAACAAAGAAAGTATCTGATTGATAGTTTTATATTCGTTTGATTTCATAAGTCTTCTTCTCAAATATGGACTTTATTTAATAGAATTTTCATTAAAAGAAAATAAATAGGTTTTATTGTAAACCTAATATGCTTAAAACGGGTTTATAGAATTCGTATCGTAGCATCATCTGATAATCCCACATTATACATATCAGTCCAACTAACCCAAGTAGTGTAATCCACAGCCAATATGTTCCGACTATTTGATCAATTTTCAAACGAGCAATAGAAACTCGAATCAAGGTCACTGAGAATAATATTACAAGTAATACTTTTATTAGGTAAAAGATAAAGTCAACTGCTATTGCAGGAATATTATTTAGACCAAAGAATCCTGAAATATTATATGGGAAAAATATTGCAACAATAATACTTGCCATGACAACTGTTTTTACAGCATCTGTTAAATAAAAAATGCCAAGGTTGCGACCGGAGTATTCCGCAAGAAGTCCACCAGCTATTTCTGTTTCTGCTTCAGGTGAATCAAATGGTATTTTTGATAATTCCGCAGGTGTTACAATAACAATTACGAGAAGTAATATTATAAAACCTATGAAACCAAGTATTCCTAAGTTATCCCATAATGGATTTGCTGCAATAAAAGATAAAGAAAATACATTTGTCGCCTCAACATTAATTGTTTTAAGTGTCCATGCAATAGTAACAATAATTATAGCAAGTGGGAACTCATAGGCAATCATGGTTGCCATTTCACGTTGAGCACCAACTGTTGCATAAGTACTACCACTTGCAAAACCACCTATTACCATTGCAAGGCTTGGAATCATCAATAAATAAAGAACTAATATCAAATCGCCACTGGTATTTGTAATAGGGTTTATACTTCCAATTGGTAAATAAAGTAGTATTGCAATTGTTCCAACAAGACCTAATATTGGTGCCAAGTTAAAAACCCAGGCTATAGCGTTATCCGGTACTATATTTTCTTTTGTAAAAAGTTTTACCACATCACGAAAAGGCTGGCGAATTGGTGGACCGATTCGACCCTGCATATGTGCAGATAATTTTCTATCTATACCCTTATAAATTAAACCAAAAAAGATACCAAATAAGGCAAGACCTATAGTACCTACTACCAATAGTAAGAATTCCAGTGAAAATCCTGCCATGTTTACCATTTTAGATCACCCCTATAACAATGAATAATACCCCTATTATAATTACAAACCATAGTACATAATCGCTAGTGTTACCATTATGCATTTTTTCTAAAACATTGTAAACACTTTTTAAAGCTTGAGTAAAACCCCAATAAAGATTTTTTCCTTTTACATGCATTTCATCTTTACTATACTCAGGATTACCAGATAAAAATGCCTTGGTTTGCTCAGTACCTTTTTTATAGTCTTTTTTCCCAAAACCTCGAATTATAAATATTAAAAGTAATGTTATAATCATTACAAATCCCAATACAAGTGGGTTCCAAAAACCACTACCTGTTTCTAAACTTTTTAGGAATGTATCTATCATAATTTATACACCTCCCAAAATTGTACTTATATAGCCAGTTGTATTTTGTAGTGCTTCTGCTGCAGGTGTTACAAGATTGTCAATTATTATATTTGGGAATAAACCAATAAAAATTATAATGCCTGCAACTAATGCCATTGCAGCAAGCATACTTTTTGGTACTTCTTTCACATCTTTTAAAGAAGGAATTTCGGGTCCTAAAAATATAGACTGGAATACCTTTACAAAAACTGCAAGAAGCATAATGCTACATATTATTGCAATAATTGAAAGAATGGGGCTTATCTGATATGTAGATTGATAAATCAATAGTTTTGATGCAAAACCGTTCATAGGTGGCATACCTGATACTGCTAGAAGTCCAATTAGGAAAAATATTGTTGTATATTTCATATTTCTTGCAAGACCACCTAGACTGTTTAATGATGTTTGTTTAGTTGCATAATAAACTGCTCCTGCCACTAAAAATAAAAGACCAATGTCAAGTGCATCATTAAGAATATGAAATAGTCCTCCCTTTAAAGCATATGTTCCTGCTATTAACATCTGTGGGTTATCTGGAGCTGAAAGAGCTAGACCAATGAGATATGATCCAATAGCAAGAAACATATAACCTATTTCTGCAACTGCTGCATAGGCAATCATTTTTTTGAAGTCAGAACGCTTTAAAGCCATGAATACACCAATGAAAATGCTAAGAACACCTAATGCTGTAACTATAATACCTATTATTAAACCTGGATAAAATGTGAATCCTGTGTTTAATAATTGATTTCCATAAATTGTAAAAATAACTCTTAAACCACCATAAAGCCCTGCAAGAGTTGCACCAATTAGTATAAAAGTTACTGACGCGGGAGACCTACTATATGCATCAAGAAGCCACATATGCATTGGTGCAAGACCAGATTTCATAGCAAGTCCAGCAATCAGTAAAACAAGTACGATTTTATCAAAAAATGTGAATTGTATCGCATTAGCAATAGTTGCCATATTCAATGCATTATACTGGGCGTATAGCAAACCTATAGCAAAAAGAATAAACAACGCGCCGATTGAGCTAATTACTATATATTTAAAAGCAGCATCTAATGATTCCTTTTTATGAACATAGAAAGCAATCAAAGCGCAAGAGGTTATACAAGATATTTCTAAGAAAACAAAAAAGTTAAATAAATCGCCTGTAAGCTCCATACCAAATGTACTTGTTACAAGAAGTAAAATAAGTGTGTAGAACTTGTCCTGCCCGTCTTCCTTCTTCATAAACGACCATGAATATAATATACAAATAATTGCTAGAATTATAGTTATTATTACCATAAAGATAGTCATACCATCAATTTCAAACATTATTCTTACAGGAATATTCATTCCACTTGGTAGAGGTGCTCCCCCGCCAAACACGTATACTCTTATTCCATTAGTTAGAACATCATAACCTAGTATAAGAATCAACAAACCTGTTATACCAAGCATTATCAAAACAAATAAGTTCCTAATAGTATCATTAATCTTACTTACAAGCGGTGTGAGAAATGCTGTTAGTAGAGGAACTGCAACTATTAAAGGAGGAGAATGCAGAGTTATGAGTTCAAACCAGTTCATTCTTCAGACCCCCTAATTTTTCTAACATCTAATGTTCCATAATGATCGTAGATGTGCATAATTAGAGACAACATCAATGCGAGAACAGCAACACCAATTACGATGCTTGTAAGAGTTAACGCCTGAGGAACTGGTAAAACCATACTACCTGGTGCATTTTTAACAACCTCTGAAGGTGCACTGGTAAATATAGGGACAACGCCACCTTCACGATAACCTAAAGTGATTAAAAACAGGTTAACCCCACTTTCAATAATGGAAATACCGATCACAATCTTAACCAAATTACGTTTAAAAAGAACAGCATATAAACCAATAAAAATCATTGTAACAACAGCAATAAAAGGTATATTGTACATCATTGTCATTGTTTCCACTCCTTTGCACTACTTGCTAATCCCATCACAAGCACAATTACAAACAAACCAGCGATGACCTTTATCCCAACAGCAAAATTCATCAACGGTAAAACACCAGCTGTATTAAAATCGGAAAGAGTACTACCAAATTCTGGTACGACATTAAACAATATGCCATTACGAACTAGGAAATTATTGAAAAACCACCCTCCAAAAATTAATCCAAAAAATGCTGTCCCTATAAAACCTAGTGCACCAAAACATTCAAACACAGAAAGTCTGTTAATATTTATTTTCTCTAATACCCATTTTGAACTATATGCTACAAGCAACATTATGCAACCAGAAGCAACAACAGCACCACCCTGAAAACCACCGCCCGGGGTAAGATGTCCATGAGCAATCACATACAAACCAAATATCGTGATAAAAGGAAAAATGATATTAGATTGAGTCCTAACAATCTTTGACATCTGACTCATTTTTTCACCTTCCTAAAAATCATTATAACACCTGATACCGCAGAAAAAAGGATTGTAGCTTCGCCAAGTGTATCGAAACCTCTGTAGTCAAACACAATAGTTGTCACGCCGCTGTTAGTACCAGTTTCATTTTGTGTATGCATGATGATGTAGTCATCCATTTCAGTTTTCATTGGATCACCAAAAGAAAGCATTAGTGCAGTAGAAATAAAAAATACAACTAAGACCGAGAACATAATTACTGCAACAGTTGTTCTTAGAGACATTTTTACTCCTCCTCCATACGTTTTGTTCTTTTGATTGCAATAATCATAATTGCAGTAGACAGACAAGCCCCAACGCCAGCTTCAGCTATTGCAACATCAGGTGCTTGTAATACATAAAATTCCAAGGATAGTAGTAGACTCATAGCAGCCAATGCAATCGCAGCAACAAGCAGATCCTTAACGACAACAGCAAGTATGCAAGATGAGACAGTTAAAACAAGTAGTAAAATGTTGGCAATTTCAAATAGCATATTATTGTTCACCTTCCTTCTTGCTAAAAGCAGTTTTAGAAATTGTTTTTTTTCCTGTCTTTTTCTCAATCGGTTTATCTTGTAATTCATCGATAACTGCCTGAGCAGGCATAACACCACTTTTATGAGCGGCACGAGCAATTGCATGAGCACCAGCAGGATTAGTTAAAAGTATTGCAATCAATGCAAAAGCAGAGTGAATGGCTAAAACAGAACCGTTTGTGTCGTTGCTAAACCACCAACTTTTCAAACCAATAAGAATCACAGAACCAATAATGAAAATAGATCCAAAAGTTGTACATTTAGTTCCAGCATGTAACCTTGTATAAACGTCAGGAAAACGAAGCAACCCAACACCCGCAAGAGCATTAAAAAAAACACCTATTCCCAAAAAGATATAGATAATTATATCAAAAATCATCTAGAACTCCCCTCCCTCTAAATACTTAGCTATGAACAAAGTCGATATAAAAGACAATAAGGCATAAACAATCGCTACATCAATATAGATAACCTCTTCGTATGCTGCACCAAAGATAACCATACCAACAATAACAATCGTGTTTATTGTATCAACACCAACTACTCGATCAGGTATAGTCGGCCCAATGATTACTCTGACTAAGGCCATTATAATACAGAGTAAAATAGCTATCAACACAATCATATATTCATTAAAAAATTCGATCATTCAGCAATCCTCCTAACCCATTTTGGAAAATTACCACAAATATACTTACAATCAACTGGTTTTTTTTCTAATGCTTTTTCATCTACATTAATCCAATGAATAAATAGATCATTAGTATCCTCATCGATATCAACACTTAGAGTACCTGGTGTTAAAGTTATAGAATTAGCAAGTAGAGTGATACCAAAATCCGTTTTCAATTCTGGCGATATTTTTACTATTCCTGGTTTTATTTTATTAGTGATTACACGATATGCAACATCTAAGTTTGCTTTTGTTAGTGCAATAAAAAATGGTCCTATTAGATATGCAAGGAATGTAAACCATCGAACGGGGTTCAGCATTCTAAAGCTATCTTTGACAAAAACTTTTCTTGCTGCAAAACCTACAACGGCTGAAAGGAGAGCACCAAAAGCAATTTCTATCCAGCTCCATAATCCTAACACCTCAGTTCCACTTCCAGTAGTAAACAGAAGGTATATTACAAAACAGAGAATTGTTGTTATAATAAATGCAATCATTTTTTTCTTCCTCCCTAACTATCTCTTGATGTATGTTTCAGTGTAATTCTAATACTTTTTAAAAGCTTATGGTTTTTTACTAATAAATATGAACTAATCAGAAGTTAATAAACCTCAAAAATAATAAAAGCAAATAACATACATGGAATAAAAGGGGAATCTTATTAATGAATGTTAAATTAATCGGTTTTACGCCAAATCCAGAAAAAATTCCAGCTATGGCTGCAATGCTTACTCATAGTAAAAATAAGCCAGAAGATTTAGAAAAAGCACCAAATTTAAATGCTGTTTTAGCAGAAGTACTTAAATTAGGGCATACTAGTGTTATCGAACATACTAGTTTTACTTTTGCAATTAGTGATGTGAGTCGATCTCTAACACATCAGTTAGTAAGGCATCGTATAGCTAGTTATGCGCAACAGAGTCAAAGATATGTAGATTTTAAAGAGCCAAACTATGTAACCCCTCCAACAATTATAAAAAATATTGAGATGAAAGAAGCCTACGAAGAAACAATGACAATTATCTGGAAACAATACAATAAACTTCTTGAGATGGGTATACCTGTAGAGGATAGTCGTTTTATTTTGCCAAATGCTGCTTGTACAAATATTATGATAACAATGAATGCTAGATCATTGCTAAATTTTTTTGAACTAAGATGCTGTCAACATGCGCAATGGGAAATTCGAGAACTTGCAAATAAAATGCTTAAAGAGGTGAAAAAAGTAGCTCCAATTATTTTTAAAAATGCAGGGCCAACATGTAAAACAAAAAATATTTGTCATGAGAATAAAAGAGATTGCCCTCTTTATCCAAAGTGAATTGAAATGAATAGGCCACATGTGATTATTAATTGTGCGATGAGCCTTGATGGAAAACTTGCATCACAATCTGGTAGGCAGATGAAAATTTCTTGTGAAGAAGACATTAAACGCATGTATAAGCTAAGAAACAAATATGATGCAGTGTTGGTAGGTATTGGTACAGTTCTGTCTGATGACCCAAAACTTACTGTTAAAGAAAAATATGTTAAAAATCCAAAACAGCCAATTAGAATAGTTCTCGATACAAATTGTAGGACTCCAATTGATTCGCAAGTTGTGAATAATGCTGCAAAAACCTTAATTATCATTGGTAAAGAATGCAATAAAAAATTTCTTAACAATGTTGAATTAATTAAATGTAAAATTGACGAAAAAGGTTTAATAGATCTAGAAAATCTTATTCAGATTCTTAAAAATAAAGGAATTAAAAAACTCATGATTGAAGGTGGAAGCACAGTTATTAGTAGTTTCTTAAAATCAAATCTTGTAGATGATATATTTGTCTATGTTGCACCTATAATAATCGGTGGTATAAATACTCCAACATTAGTAAAAAATATTGATGAAAACATAAATCTTAAATTATTTGAAACAAAAAAAATAGGTCTAGGAATTTTATTACATTATAGATTGATAAAATGAAATTTTTATGCGATCAAATGTTAGGTACACTTGCAAAATGGCTTCGGATATATGGTTTTGATACATTTTATGCCAATTCTACAATTTCAGATGATAAAATAATTACGATCTCTAAACAAGAAGACAGATGTTTAATTACAAGAGATGAAGAACTTGCTTTTAGATGTAAAAAAGAAAACATAAAAATAATACATTTTAAAGTTGTAGATTTAGATGAACAAATAAATCTTGTATTGCATGATTCATTAATAGATAAAAATAAAATTCTTTCACGATGTATAATTTGTAACTCTGAGCTATCTGGTATTAAAAAAGATGCAATAAAGGATAAAATTCCAATTAAGGTTTTTCAAAAACATGAAAAATTTTGGTATTGTAAAAAATGCGATAAAATCTATTGGCAAGGTAGCCATTATGATAAAATGATTCAAAAAGTTTTAAAGTTATAGCATTATCACCATCTGAGCATGTGGTATTCCTTTAATTTTAATTACGCAATCAGGATCTATTAAACCCATTTCTATTGCACATTTTACAGTTTCATCACCTACTAGATTTGCAATTGTTGCATTCTCTAAAAATTCCTTTAAAATTTCAGGCGTTACTCTTTCACCATAATAAAAATCTTTTCTAACTTCAATTTGATATTTACCTTCTTCAAATGTTTTACCAATTAGATTTTCATCGCATGCGCCGATTAAGACATCTTTTCCTCGTTTGTAGATTTTAATGCATATCATGTGTTTTTTCTTCCTTTTTTATTATTCTTAATAATAATGTTAGAAATTAATTATTTATATTGTTTTCTTAAAATACTTTTAGTTTTTAAGATATGTGGTTGCTAT
>Ga0209254_10005738_pt1 | contig 11409 bp, 9 predicted proteins | sample FrelakmetDIP11DI_FD_187148 | JGI IMG/M metagenome (GOLD analysis project Ga0209254, IMG submission 187148) | Freshwater lake sediment microbial communities from the University of Notre Dame, USA, for methane emissions studies - DIP11 DI (SPAdes)... | ecosystem: Environmental > Aquatic >... | reverse complement strand
CGTATGCCTTGGAAAAAGATACTATATCTAATTCTGATATTTATTTTCGGTGGTGTCTCTGCCCTATGTGGTGCTGTTGTGGGTGGTGTGGTTATTTATCAGAATGTACGCCAGGAAATTGCCAGCTTGCAAGCTGCTTCTGTACCAACAGCGATTGAAGTTATGCCCGCCACCAGCACCTCTCAAAACCTGGCGGTGAATACCACCGATGTTGAAACCTCCATCACGTCGGCTGTTCAGAATGTTGGTCCTGCAGTTGTTACCGTGGTTGGTACAATTCCCGGGCAGCAGACCTTTTTTGGATATAGGGGTGATTCAACCTCCTCGGGCAGCGGAGTATTCATCTCAGTGGATGGCTATATTCTCACCAATAATCACGTCATCGATAGCGCCCAGCAACTGCAGGTTATCTTTGCCGATGGCAGGCAGCAGGATGCAACCCTGGTGGGCACAGACCAATATTCCGACCTGGCAGTACTAAAAATATCTGCCTCGGCACCGGCGATTGCCAAACTGGGTGATTCAGATGCCCTCAACCCCGGAGAGACGGTCATTGCCATCGGCTCACCCCTGGGGGATTTTAAAAATACCGTCACTGTGGGAGTGATCAGTGCCACCGGGCGGTCGATTGACACCGGTTCCGGATACTCCATTGATAACCTGATCCAGACTGATGCGGCCATTAACCAGGGAAACTCGGGTGGACCATTGGCAAACCTGGCAGGTGAGGTAATCGCCATCAATACCCTGATCATCCGCAACAGCGGTTCGGGAACCGTTGCAGAAGGGTTAGGATTCGCGATTCCGATTAACACCGCCCGGGTCATTGCCGATCAGATCATCCAGAAAGGCTATGTTTCCCGACCCTACCTGGGCATCAATTGGCAGCCGATCAATCCGCGTATAGCCGCCATGTACCAGCTACCGGTCCAATACGGTGCATACATCACGGATGTGGCTCGCAACAGCCCGGCCAGCCAGGCTGGATTGCAGGTGGGAGATATCATCACCGGGATCGATAACACCACCCTGGATGATACCAATGCTTATATCAACACCCTGTTCCAGTATGCTGCTGGCGATACGGTGACTCTGATGATTAACCGCAACGGCGAGATGGTTGATGTCCAGATAATTCTGGGCGAATCAGAATCATAGAAGCGTCTGGAAAAAACTCCATTATTTGTCATAATCAACCAACAAAACTGGGGTAAGATCATCCTCACCCAATTCTTACCTGTTATTATCTATCTTACTCGTTTTAGAAAATCCAGGATTTTTTCGTTTTTCCTTCAGCATCAACATTAATTATGCTATACTAAATATCACCCATAATAATCACATAAAGTTTTGAGGAGGAGACTAATATGACTGGTTTCGTAGGAGATATTGAAAAACTAACCGAGAAGAATAAAAACTTCCGCAAGGTGCTGTTCACAGGCAAGTATGCCCAGCTGGTTGTTATGTGCCTGGAGCCAGGCGAAGAGATTGGCAATGAAGTTCATGATACTGTTGACCAATTCTTCCGCATCGAGGAAGGTAAAGCCAAATTCGTTTTTGGTGGCAATGAGGTGCACCTGGTTAAAATGGGGGATGCAGTGATCGTCCCTGCGGGTACATTCCATAACGTGCTCAACGCCTCAAAGAAAGAGAGACTCAGGCTTTACACGATCTACTCACCCCCCAACCATCCGGATGGCACAGTCCACAAGACCAAGGCAGAGGCTGAAGCAGCGGAAGCTGAACACCACAAGTAATTAGTATATTTAAGGTAACCTTAATGGCCTCCCGCAGTTCACCTATACTGCGGGAGGTTATAATACCGTTTCATCTTTAAGTAGGAGCATCGAATGCATCGTGGTTATATTGCCTTGATATTATTGATCCTGAGTTCACTCGCCTGTGGGCTCATCAGTACTGTAACACCGGTATCCTCAGAAACCAGTCTCCCAACCAAAGCCATTTCATCGCCTATACCCGCAGAGACTTCATCCGCGGAACCCACTCACACCCAGGGATCTGCTCCTAAATCAACCAGCGCACCCACTCAGGAAGAGCAACCCAAAACGCCCTATCCCACCTCGGTGCTGGATGCCCAGCTTACCAGGCAGATTAACAAAATTCAAGCCCAGGTGATCGAAGAGCGAGGCCTTCAACCCGAGTATCCGGTGCCAGTCATCCTGCTCTCCCCTGCCGACTTACGCCAAAATGTCACCAATGACTTCCTGGCGGATTACACAGATGAAGAAATGGCTGATGATGTATTGGAGCTATCAATTATCGGCTTGCTGGAACCTGGCTATGATTTTAAAGCCTTTTATACCGACCTGCTCAGCGAGCAGGTGGCAGGGTATTATGATAACGATACGGCGGAGATGTTCGTCGTTCAGGGAGAAAACTTTGAGGGACCTGAAAACCTGACCTATGCACACGAGTATACTCATGTGCTCCAGGATCAAAATTACGATATCAAAAATGGATTAAATTACAGTGATGAGTCCTGCGAAGTGGATACCGAGCGCTGCGCTGGCATCCAGGCATTAATCGAAGGTGATGCCAGCTTATCTGAAATTGTCTGGTTCCAGAACTATGCCACCCAAGAAGACCAACAGCAAATCATCGAATATTACAATTCAATGAAAAGCCCGGTTTATGATCGCGCTCCAGCGTTTCTCAAAGATGACTTTGTATTCCCTTATTCCCAGGGTCAAGCTTTTGTGCAAGTGCTCTATGACCAGGGAGGCTGGACCGCGGTTGATGCAGCATATCAAAATCCACCTGTTTCCACCGAACAAATCCTGCATCCCGAACTCTACCCCACGGATACACCGATCCCGGTAGATTTACCCGATCTGACTTCAACCCTGGGAGAAGGTTGGCGGGAAGTATCGCGCAATCAGATGGGCGAGTGGTACACCTACCTGATCCTGGCACGCGCTGCCGATGAAAAAGCCCGTTTGGAGGATGCAATCGCCGAGGATGCAGCCGCAGGCTGGGGAGGCGATGAGTACCTTGTGCTTCATAATGACTCCACTGGCTCCACCGCTTTTGTGATGAAGACAATCTGGGATTCTACTCGCGAAGCACAACAGTTTGCAGCTGCCTTGCAGCAGTATGCAGATGCTCGTTTTGGAGTTTCACCTACCCAACAAGGCGACACACTCACCTGGAGTTACCCTGATGGGGTTAGCTCCCTTGACCAGGACGGTGACACAACCATCTGGATAATCGCCCCCGATGCAACCACTGCCCAAACAATAGATAGCTCTATCCAGCCTTAGTCTGGTTTATCTCAACCAGTTATTCCACCGGTCAAACCAGCGTTTTTCTGCCAGGCGGCTGTCTTCCCCAGACATCCGCCTGCCTGCTTCTTCATAGGAAATCGGGTTGCCCAATATCGGCCTGGCGTAATTCTCACCTTCAAAATTGACCATAGACTCATTCGCATATAGGGTTTCAGTTCCATCCAATAAATAGAGAGTCGTTAATCGGTCGCCTTCTCCAAGCTCGAAACGATCCCCCGTCGCTTTAAAAGCAATCGCATGAGGACCCTTGAAGGTCATATCATCTGCGGCACAGAATAACGCACTTCCTCCATGCGGCATCTGTAATCTACGATGTCGTCCAGCTACCACCAATCCGCCCAGGATCACGGTTTCAGGATCAGTGATGATCGTATCGAGCAGGATTGAATTTCTTATTTCCGCTCCTTTGGGCAGTTGACTTTCCAGCAGGATGTTGCCATTCTGATCTCGTTCTTGGGGTAGTTGGAAAAGCTCGCGTGAGGTTTCACCCAGGTCAGAATCAGTCACCAATCCTTCCAGGGAGTGTCTTAAACTCAGGTGCAGTCCCCAATCCATCCAATACGGCTGTCCAAAATCCAGCACCGCGATCACAGGCATCCGCCTATAGCGCATTTGGAATGTGTGCTTCACGAGTTGAATTTTATAAAAGAAATCAGGCATGCGGCTTGCCAGATCTGCCATCCCGGTTTTCCCCATCCGTTCTTCCAGGGCGGTTTCAGCTCTCCACTCGCTTTCATCCCGGCAGGATAAGGCAATCCAGGTATACGGGTCCCAGTCCACCCATTTGTTCTTATCCAAGATATCTTCCCGAAATACCTCTTCAGCTATCTGCACGAATGGGTAGCTAATCGCCAGGCTTCCCAGGTTGACCCCTACGCGTTGATTTTGTCCACGGTCAGCCAGTCTCAAACGAAGGCTATCCACACCCTGGCGGGTATATTGGTGTGTCATAAGCGAGGTTTGGGCATCAAATTCCACCCATTCCTTTTCGCGCGCCAGCTCATCTGTCGGTTCGGTCTGCCAGATGAAGCGAATACCATCCACGTTCTCATACTTGGAGGTGCCTGATTCCCAGATCCTGCCAGGGATGATCGCTTCATCCCCCCACTTGATAATCATCCCGTTAAAGGCATTGGACTCCAAATGATGTTGCCACAATGTTGCTGACATGGCTGCCACATCAGCCGTGGTCAGGTAGGCCGCCTGGTTTGCTGTTCTCAAGGGCGTTGGGAAGGCCGGCTTTCGATTACCAAGCGCTTGTGTGAAGGGACTGAAGCGTTTCCCCAAGCCAAAAACCATATTCATCAACATCATCGGTGGTAATGGTGTTGCACCCATGGCTTTTTTAACTTCCATCCAGGCATTCAGGCTGCCCAGAAAATTACCTTTACGACTCCCCTCCAGGCTAGAGATGATTGTCGTTTCCGCATCCATGCGGAATATTTCCTGGCGGGTCATCTCCAGGCGCTCCTGCCAGAATGCCTGGTCTGCCTGACTGCCTGAAACCACATTTACCAGTCTGGAGCCCTGGTTCGCCTGGATGATCGCACGGCAGTTATGGATATTTTTTACCCAGAAATTGGACATTCTCTGATCCACACTCCCTACTATGGCAATTAATCCTGGGTATTATAACATTTGCAATCTTATAAACAGTGCCACAGCCTATATGCGGAACTGGTTTACCCGATGCACGATTGACCTCCAGGAAGAAGAAGTGATTTTCCTAAATGGGGGTAACATCCCGGAACAATTCCCAGGTTGGCAATATCAGATCGGTATATTCATAATCTGGGATTACCATTTAAGATCCTCTTTTCGGCGTTCGAGTATTTATCTCCAGGGTGATTTCTGCTCAGCACAAAATATCCGGGGGTAAGCAATCCGAGCATTGCCAATCCAAGGATAGGGCTGAAGGATGGCGAGGAAAGTTTTGGATAAGGGTCATAATATAACGACGATCGATTCAAACCCGGAATTGGGAGTAAAAATATTGCCAGGATGCATAACGTGACGATCAAAGTGAGAATATCTTGCCAACCCCATGTTCGTCGATGATAGGTCGTCCGGTGTGATTGTTTTCCCTCCTGCCAAAGCCCAATCGTGATTAAAACCACACCTGCTGCGATAATGATCCATCCCATCGTCTGATTTACGCTCAAGTTATAAATCCATCCAATCGCCAGCATCACAACCCCGAACAGCAGGAATACGCGGGGTAGAACCTGCCTTCCTCCAGCAACCGAATTTGTGCTGGCGAATCCTCGCGCAGTCATCGCTTCAGCCAGCTGCATGGCGTGTTCCAATCCACCCACCAGCAGTGGCATCAGCAAGGGCAACCAATCCCTGAGAGTCCGCATCTGATGGCCTCGGATGGCTTGCGCCTCTCGAATCTGTTGGAACTGCCGTAGTGTGGTAGGCAGATACGTGACCGCAATTGATGTGACAACGGCTACAGGAAAAAACGGGCGCGGAATCAGGTTGATCAGGTCGCGGACGGGCAACGCCAGGCTCAGGACCATGAAGCTTGCCAACATGCCTATTAATATCAAGCCGTTCGTCGCTCCATAAACCATTGCTTCCAGGGTCACATCCCCGCTCAGAAGAGGCAGGTTACCAGGAATTGTAAACAATACCGTCTGTCCATAATGTGACGTGAGGGCGTTGAATACGGTGGTAAATGCAAGAATCCAAAGGGCAAATTTCCATAGCGAAAAAGGCCTGAGCAGGCCAGAGCCGGATTCTCGCAAGGAGAATCCAACAATGAATATACATAATAAAATAATCACCAGGTAGAGGGGATTACGCGTGATGGATAGCAACACCAACACCGCTACCAACCAGGCTACCCATGCCCAGGGTTGTTTCACCCGCTAAATTCCTCATGCATGGTTTTCGATATGGGTTCGGCTTCTGGTATGTAATTAAAGACAAATCGTTTTTTAAATCTTCGTAATGCCTTAAGGGTTGCAGCTCCAAATGCCAGAATAAGCAACAGATTGCCAATGGCAGCGATCGTATCCCAAATCAGCGAAGTCACCAGGTAATATGCCAGGTAGTGCCTGATCGTCTCTGTAAACCCCAATCCCACCTGCCAGGATTGTCCCTGCACGCCCATAATGAATGGCCATTGCCATAGATTCATGATTGCGCCATATAAGAATCCCCACAGCAGACCATAAATAGCTAATGCCAGGATCTCTGGATTGATCCCTGTAGTATTCTTCTGTTTCATCCTCAACATCAAAGGTTCAATAAAAAGCTTCAAAAAAATAGCGCTCATCCCCACCCAGCCAGCCGTGAACATCTGACCGGGCAACCAGGGTCCCACACCGCCTGTTACAAGTGCAGAAACAAACATGGTAAATGCACCCATTAAGAATCCGATCCTCCCGCCAAAGGCATAACCAACCAGGATGATGAGGAAGAATATTGGCGTGAAACCTCCCGGTCCTGGAATAGCTGTCTCGATGAACCTTAATGCAGAGTTGATTGCCACCAGCACCCCCAATAAGGCAATCAGCTTTGTATTCATCAGCTTTCCCTGGGCTTCGATGATCAACACCACCAGGCATAATCCCAATAAAAGGGTCATCATGGCAGGCATCTCACCAGCACGGAAGGTACCATAACCTGCTCGATTGGATAAGACAGGCAGGAAAAATGGATAAAGTAAAACCATCATCCCTGATAATGTGGCTGCCAGGTAGATTGCCAGGCTGAATATGCGGGATTTCATTTAATTCTCAAATCTTACATTAAAGTTATCCAGGTTAAATAAGCCATTATTTACGTCGTGAGCGTATCAGGTAGTAAACGAAGAAAGCCAGGACAAGAATGATTGCGCCATATACAAGATAGGAGCTGATACTATTTTCTGGTTCAGCCGGTTGAGAAGTAGTTGTAGCTTGCGTAGCCTGTGCTGCTTGCGTGGGCGGGGGAGTGACAGTTGCAGGTACGGAGGTTGGGATGGTTGTGGGGAGAACGAATGGGACCCCTTCACATATATTTTGATAGGAAATCATTGCTGGCGGATCACCTGCTCCCCAGCTCCAGGCATTTACATCACCATCGATCACCGGGCTTTGATCTGAACCAACGGCAGAATAAGCCCATTCTGCGTCGATATACTGCCAGAACGACCAGTAATCCGGCATATTACAAAAGCAGTCATTGGATTGGCACCCCACGCCTTCGATTGAACACACTGCGGTTCCCTGGCTCGGGTTGGTTGCAGTTTCAATCTTCAGTCCTGAACGCTGCAATAAGTCAAACCCAGTGATGATATCCTCGGTAAAACTTACACACGCGGTATAAACATTGCCATCTCCAGGAAAAACAGCCAGGCCGGCTTGATGGTTGGTCAGAGAGGAATTGATTCCAGAGAGAGACACTCCAGTTAGACCGATAATTGCATCTGCTGTACTGTAAGGGTTCGCATACGTCCCACCAATCGAGCCATCCGGTTTTTGAAGGCTCATTAATGCCTGAACGGGGTTAGCCTGATCAATTGTCCAGCTCACTCCGGCTGGATCCTCACCTGCAGAGACGATTGCCTGGATTATCCAACCCGTGGAATCCGCGTTGATTGGATCAGTATCCCAGGAAGGTTTCCAGCCTCCACTGGGCAGCTGAGTGGCATGGAAAAAATTCAAGGCATTTTGTATGGTTTGATCTTGTGAATATATCGGCTGGCTTGCGAGCAAAGAAGTTACGACCAATGCGGTCGTATCAGGGTCGCTAAAACCCCAGCTGCCATCTTCTGCCTGGGACAAAATCAGGTATTGATTCGCTTCAACTGGCACACTTTCTCCAGCCAGGCTTAAACCCAAGACTGCCCATGCCTGGTTTAAATCACTTGCCTGCCCACTGCTAAAACCTTGTTGAGCGGTCGTGCTGTAAGCACCTGAATCAGTTTGGAAGCTTGCTACCAATTCGGTAACCAGATTCATGTTCCCAAAATCAACAGTATTCTCACCCGCCAAAGCCACTGCAGAAAGCAATAATCCTGCCCTTCCAGGAAACAAAGTTCCTGTAGTGTCATGGGTGAAGGAAATCGCCTGGGTTGCCAGGTAATCCAACATCGTATTGCCGTCTGTGGAGATCACCCCGGTTACAGGTTGCCCGGATAGGAGAAAAGCCAAAACGCTACGTGAAGTGGTATCGGAGTCTGAACTTCCACTAAAACCCAGGATACCCCCATCCGCTGCTTGTTGACTCTGCAGGTACCCTAGCCCGTCATTAATTATCTGAAGTTCTGGTGGTGGAGTATTCGCTAAACCAGGGGAGGGTTGAATTAATAATGACAGACTTATCACCAGAGTCAGCCCGCATAAAATTGAAAGCAGCACATAAAATTTACGGTTCATGATTGTCTCCATCAACATAAATGATTAATAGTCTTACCGACCGTTCAAAATAAAAAAACCCTATCGCGATGACAGGGGTGGAAATCATGGGTTGGGTAACGGCATGTGTTCACACCTCCTTTCTGCGAGGTATTGGTGAACCCAACTTGGGCGGGCGACCTGGCTCGGAATATTATTCCTTACAGTTGCGCAACAGCGCCGGACTATTAACCGGCTTCGCCTTTAAGCCATCCCATCCGGGGGATATGGCACCAAAGTTGGAATGTATTCGGTTGTAATCATATTGTATAACGGGAAAAGATAAGCGTCAAGGTGCTTTTGGGCTTAGGCGGGAGTAAGGCCCATCTCCGCTTATCTCGATCGTATCTGCTTCCGGATCTATCGAAACAACAATTTGCATCGTATCGTCTTTGTAAAGGATGGTTCCCCCGTATTGCCCCTGCAAACTAAATAATTCCAGGGTCAGTTCATTTTCATCTCTATCGGTGATGGTATAGTTGCCTGAGAAATACGCCTCATAAAAGCAGCAAGTGTCCAAGCTAAAATAATTATTATCGAATTCCCAATAAGTCACCTGGGCTGATTCGGCTGGGATATTTGCCAGGTGTGCATCCTTATAATGCCACGCTCCCTGGATAAACTCCACCCGCTCATCTTTTTTACAGGCTGAGGCAGTCAAAGCAATCATCAACATGATCGCAAAGAGAAATGAGGGTTTATTGATAAGCCTTAAGGATTGCATCATCTGGGATGCAGACATTGATTGTGCATGTAATTAAACAGTTCCTACACTAATACCCCTCAGGGCTATAGATGGTTCAAACCTATCCAGAAACCTGCAGTAAAAAGTACAGCTGGTTTCTGGAATCTATCAAGCCTTGTGAGAACGCTTTTTACTTACCAGATCTGCGGCTGCGAAACCAGCTAACAGGGCTGCCTTATTCATCTCCTCGGTGCCCTTGGGTGCACGGGCGGCCACCGCCTGGGTGATTGCCTGCCTTGAAACAACCCCCGTCAGCCCCACTAATACGCCCAGGGCAACAACATTTGCGGTGATGCTTTTCCCACTACTCTCCTCAGCCAGGCGCGTGATGGGTACCTTGATTGCCCGGCTTGATGGTACCCGCCCTACTCTTTCTTGATCGACAATAAGAATTCCATCTTTCTTTAAATTTCCGGCATATTTATCGCATGCTTCCTGACTCATCGCAACCAGCACATCAGCCAGGATAACCTCTGGATGGTCAATCTCACCTTGATCGATAACCACTTCAGCCTTACTCGCTCCTCCGCGAGCTTCTGGGCCATAACTCTGGGTTTGGGTGGCGTTCTTGTTATCATATATTGCAGCAGCCTCTGCCAGGATGATGCCCGCCAGAATCATTCCCTGCCCTCCCTCACCAGCCAACCGGATCTCTTTCCTATTACTCTGATTTTTTACCACCAGTTACCTCCTTAAGGTTTCTGCAGGCTGGCTTGTTGTACTTGTTTAACGAGTTGTTCATATAGCTGTGTGTACTCTGGCTTTTCAACATCGTATAAGACCCCGCGCACGATCTTTGTTTCTCGTTCCTCAGGTGATAATTTTTCCACTGCATTTATGGATACAGTGTTATCTTTTAATTGGCGCATCATGTCTGTCGGCGAGCCAAGTTTATTCATCCTTCCATAGGTTGTATGGCAATAGCTGACTGCTTCCACCAGGCTGAATCCATTTTTGCGAATCGCCGCTTCAATATACCGATCCAGTTCTATCGCATGGTAAACCGTGCTACGTGCAACATACGTTGCTCCTGCTGCCTGTGCCAGCTCGCAGATTGGCATGGGGGGTTCAATGTTCCCGTAAGGTGCAGTGGAGGCTCGCCCATTGATGGGCGTGGTTGGGCTATACTGCCCCCCGGTCATGCCATAGATAGCATTATTTACCACAATAGCAGTAATACCAATATTACGCCGGGCAGCATGGATAAAGTGATTTCCACCGATTGCCAATGCATCACCATCACCCATGATGGTGATCACTTTCATGGCAGGTCTGGCGATTTTTAGACCGGTCGCAAATGCCAACGCGCGACCATGCGTGGTGTGTATGGTATTGAAATCCATGTAAACCGGCATCCTGCCAGTGCATCCAATTCCCGATACCAAAGCTACATCGTCTTTTTCCAGGCCAATCCGATCAATAGCGCGGATCAAAGCCCCCATCACGATGCCGATCCCACATCCGGCACACCAAACATTGGGGAATTTTTTAGTGGGACGCAAATATGTATATTCAGAATGTTCATCGCGTGTAGGCATATTTACCTATCCTCAATCGCTTCAAGGATCATCTGTGGGGTGACCATCTCGCCATTTGCCCGATTAACCCGTACAACTTTATTTCGGCCAGCGATCCGTTCGACTTCCAATGCTAATTGACCCAAGTTCATTTCTGGGACAATAATGCGCCTGGCGAACCGCGCAATCCGGGTAATTTCTGCTTCCGCAAATGGCCAAATTGTCAGTAATGTAACCATCCCAACCTTTGTACGCCGCTGGCGGGCAAGCTTTACCGCATGACGGGCACTGCGGGCAGTAGCTCCATAAGCAACAACAATAGTTTTATCGCTTTCCGATAAATCCTCTTCCACTTGAACAATGTCAGCCAGGTTGCGCTCGATCTTACGGTGCACCCGCTCGATCCATGGATCGATCTCGTCCAGGCGGGTTGTCGGGTAACCCAATACATCATG
>Ga0209254_10005737_pt1 | contig 11411 bp, 7 predicted proteins | sample FrelakmetDIP11DI_FD_187148 | JGI IMG/M metagenome (GOLD analysis project Ga0209254, IMG submission 187148) | Freshwater lake sediment microbial communities from the University of Notre Dame, USA, for methane emissions studies - DIP11 DI (SPAdes)... | ecosystem: Environmental > Aquatic >... | reverse complement strand
CGTGCCGCCGGTTCGTCGACGGGCGAGTCGTGCGCCGCAAGCGCTGCCAGCGCATACGCCGCGCGTGGCTCGCCCTTGGTTGCCGCGGCCGTGAAGAGCGTCCGCGCACGTTGGGCATCCTCGCCGACACCGAGCCCGGCCAGGTACAGGGTTCCCAGCAGGTATTGCGCGCGTGGATCAGCGGCGAGCGGTGTGGCGGCAAGACGTCCGGCCGCATCCGCGAATTGCTTGAGACGCAGCGCGCTTTTAGCCGGCTCGAGCAGGTCAGGCGCGGCGTGCATTGATGGAACGGCTGCAACCGCCGCCACTGTCCCAATTGCGCCGAACACGCCGCAGAGCGCGGTGGCCATTGCGGTGACACAGGCAGTGACAGACTCACGCCGTCCCATACTTTGTCTCCACATGAATCCCTACTCGCCGCAGGAAATCCGACGGCAGGATACCGCCGGCACTGACGATCACCGCATCGTTCGGAAGAATCAGGTGCCCGTCCTGGCTGCGCAGCAGGACCCGTTCTTTCTCGATGCGCTCGACCTGCGAATTCAGCAGCACCTGCAACTGTCCGGCACGTTCGGCAGCGGCTACCCGTTCGCGGTTGCGCGGTTTGGCACGCGTGAAAGCGTCACCCCGATAGGAAAGCGTGACTTGGCCGCCGGCCTCGGCAACGCTGGCAGCCGCCTCTAGGGCACTGTCGCCGCCACCCACGACGATGACGCGTTGTCCACGGTATTGCTCCGCATCGATCAGCCGGTAAACGACCTTGGGCAGGTCCTCGCCCGGCACGTCGAGCTTGCGCGGAGTGCCGCGCCGGCCGATCGCGAGCAGTACGTTCGCAGCCCGGTACTCTGCGAGCGAAGTGCGGACGATGAAGCCCTGCGCAGCGTCGCGATCGACGCTCTCGACGCGTTCCCGGTACCGCATGTTGCCGGCCACGCCGGTCTTGCGTTCGATACCCTGCCAGAACGCAAGCAGTTCTTCCTTGGATGTCTGGCGGAAGCTGACTTTCCCCACCAATGGAATCTCTGCCGGCTGCGTCATCACGAGCTTGGCTCGCGGATACTGGAAGACGCAACCGCCGAGACTCTCCTGCTCGATCGTCACGAACTGCATCCCGTGCGACTTCGCGGCAAGGCTGGCCGCGAACCCGGCCGGACCCGCGCCGACGATCACGAGATCGAGTTGCCCGGGGCTGATGGTGCGACGTCTGCGATGGATTGCGTCTACTGCCTGCCGGCCCTGCGCGAGCGCGTTGCGAATGAGTCCCATTCCTCCAAGCTCTCCTGCGATGAAGAGTCCCGGCACCGTCGACTCGAACTCGGCGCTGAGCAAGGGAATCTCCACGCCGCGACGTTCAGTGCCGAAGACAAGCGTGATTGCGTCCGCTGGACATGCCGCACGGCAGGCACCGTGCCCGATGCAATCCGTTGGACCGACCAGGTGCGCCTTGCCGTCGATCAAGCCGAGCACAGGGTGCTCCGGCTGCTCCGGACAGGCTTTTACGCATGATCCACACCCAATGCAGCGGACGGGATCGATGACGGGATGCAGGGAAGCAGGATCGATCAGACCGGCGGCGTGGGACTGTTCGCGTGTCGTGCGGCTCGCATTCTCGTGCCGCTGGCGCCGCAGGAGATACCAGGCCCAGATCGATACCAACGGCAGCAAGTAGACGGCGAGCAATGACATCGTGGGGTGATCGACACGTTCAATGAATCGAATTACGCAAGAACAGCGCCGCGAGCGAGACTCGCATCCCGCTCGTCCCCCGCGGTGTCGACCAGTTCACGAATACGACAACTGCTCGCTTGAGTTGGTGTCGCACGCCCGCGTGCCTCGCTATGGTCGCAGCATCCGGTCGACCGTGACCGGCTTGAGACGACGATGAACGAGCCGGTCGACCATGGCCGGTTTGGAGACAACTATGAACATGAAGGGCGCCGCGTTGATCGCGCTGGCAGGTTTTGGCCTGGGAGTATTCGTCGGCAAGGAAATTTCCACGTTCGGAACTGAACCCGCCGCCGGCGCGCCCGAGCCCGCTGCCGCAATGGCGTCGGTGCCCGCTGGACACCCGCAGGTTGCAGAGCGCGGTCTCGGCGACGCAGTCATGACGACTTTGCAGATGAGCGTCGTGCCCGCAGAAAATGCGATGGCCGGGATGCCTGGAGTTTCATCGCGCGCCGGGTCGCAGGGCCTGGTCGCGCAGGCGGACGAACTGCGACGCCAGCGCAAATTCAAGGAGGCCGCCGAAACCTATCAGCGCGCCGTCGCTGCCGGCGGCATGGACGCGGACTCCTGGGCTGATTACGCCGATGCACTGGCTTCAGCCGGATCGAGCCTGCAGGGAGCGCCCGCGGATGCGTTGGCAAAGGCGCTCGCGCTCGAGCCGCGGCATCCCAAGGCCTTGTGGCTCAAGGCCAGTCTCGAGCACGAGGAACATCGCTACCGCGACGCCGTCAGCACGTGGCGCAACCTGCTGGCCGTCGTACCGGCAGATTCGTCCGACGTCCGCATCATCGAAGCGAACATCGCCGAAGCGACGAAGCTTGCCGCCAGCCAGGGCTGAAGATGACTGCACAGCGCCTTCTCCGCGAGCGGTATGACGAGGTCGTCGCCGAAGATGCGCCGCCCAGCGCGACGGCCGCAACCGTAGGCAAATCCAGCCCGCGCGTCGACCCTCCGGCTGCGAATGCGGGAATGAAAGCAACGAACCGCAGCCGGTTCCTCACGCCAGCCGGCATTTACTTCGCCGCCGTTCTCGCGGCGATCGCCTTCGGCATCAACCTGCCGACGTCGGCCTACCTGTCGCCGCAGTCCGGTCTCGGCTATGCAATGGGCATCGCGGGAGGCAGCATGATGTTGCTGCTCCTCCTGTACCCGGTCCGCAAGCGCATGCCGCGCGCACGCTACCTCGGGTCCACGCGCTCATGGTTCAGGCTGCACATGACGCTTGGCATCCTTGGACCGGCGCTCATCCTGGTCCATTCGAACTTCAGTCTCGGCGCGACCAACAGCAACGTGGCGCTGGCCTGCATGCTGATCGTCTCCGGCAGCGGCCTGTTCGGCCGCTACTTCTACCGCCATATCCATCTCGAACTGAACGGACGCGAGGCCACCCTCGACGAGCTGAAGGAATTCTCGAGCCGGCTGCAACTGACGTCGACGGTGTCCTTCCTGCCCGCGCTGGCACGGCGAATCGACGAAGAACAGGTCGTCATCGAGCGGCGCTTTGCGGCGACCCCGTTGCTGGTGCGGCCGCTGCTGGGCGCAATGTGGGCCATCGGGGCACGACGTCGGCTGCGACGCGCAGTCCGCGACGCCGTTGCGAAGGGAGCGGACCGCCGTCATGACCCGAGCCGCGAGTCACTGCAACAGACGGCGTATCGCTACATCGATGATCGCATCGGCGCGGCGCGGCGCGTGCTTGAGTTCCGTGCCTTCCAGAAGCTCTTCTCGCTGTGGCACGCCCTGCACATGCCGCTCTTCTTCATGCTCATCATTGCCGGGACCGTCCATGTGGTCGCGGTACATCTCTACTGAGCGGACGGAGTCGCCCGCATGCCACGCTGGCGCAACCTCTGTCGACTTTCGTTCGCGATCCTCGGACTCACGATGTCGCCGCTGAACGCCGTCGCCACCAACCTCGAGACGCTGTTGATGCCGGGACCGGTCATCGCAGGTCACGCCAAGTACGAGCAGGAGTGCTCGCGCTGCCACGACCGCGCGGACCGTTCGCGGCAGGCGGCCCTTTGCCGCACCTGTCACGAGCTGGTCGCTGCCGACATTGCACAGCACAAGGGATTCCATGGCCGATTGCCCGGAGCGGAGACCGCGCAGTGCAGCGCATGCCACACCGAGCACAAGGGTCGACAGGCCGACGTCGTCAAGCTCGAGGCTGCTTCCTTCCCGCATGCGCAGACCGACTTTCCGCTGCAAGGAGCACATGCGACGGTAGCGTGCGCGGCCTGCCACCTGGCGGGCCGCAGGCACCGCGAGTCGGCTTCCGCGTGCATCGACTGCCACAAGAAGGTGGAGCCGCACGAGGGCAAGCTTGGCCGCGATTGCGCCGGCTGCCACGAGGCCGGCAGCTGGACACGCGTGCGGTTCGATCATGCGAAGACCAGGTTTGCGTTGACCGGCAAGCATGAGCAAGCGGCCTGCGCAGCCTGCCACATGGGAAATCGCTACAAGGACACTCCAGGCCAGTGCGCCTCCTGCCACGCCCCGGACGACGTCCATGCCGGGGCACGCGGCGCTGCCTGCGCCGAGTGTCACCAGACGACCGGCTGGAGCGGCACGAAGTACGACCACCTGAAAGCCACCGGATTCGCCCTCACCGGCGCGCATTCTTCACTCGACTGCAAGTCATGTCACAAGACATCGAATTACAAGGACCCGCTGCCGAGGGACTGCGCAGGTTGCCACCGCAGCGACGAGCCGCACGCCACCCGCTTCGGTTCAGGCTGTGAGAAGTGCCACGCCGCAGGCGCGTGGACACCGTCGAGTTTCGAGCACACGCGCGATGCCAGGTTCGAACTGCGCGGTGCGCACCAGAAACTGGACTGCCATGTCTGCCATACCGCCGTCGTCGCCAGCCAGAAACTCGGCACCGAGTGTGCCGGATGCCACCGGGGAGACGACGTGCATGCGGGCAAGCTAGGCACCGACTGCGCGCAGTGCCATGGCATGGAAACGTGGCGCGGTCATCTGCAGTTTGATCACGACTTTTCGACGTTCCCGCTCGTGGGCCTGCACGTCGCCGTTCCGTGCTTCGCGTGCCATCGCTCCACGTCGTTCAAGGAAGCGCGGCAGGCGTGCGTCGACTGCCACGAGACGGACGATCGCCACAAGGGCTCGCTCGGTCGGGACTGCGAAGCCTGCCATTCGGTGAACGGCTGGAACCTGTGGCAATTCGATCACGGCAAAGCCACGAAATTCGCCCTGACCGGCGCGCACGCCAAGGCGGCTTGCGAAGGCTGCCACAAGCAGCCCGCGCACGTAGCGAAGCCGTCACAGGACTGCGCAACCTGTCATGCCGAGGACGACGTGCACCTGGGCCAGTATGGCCGTCAATGCCAGCGCTGCCACGTGACCACGACTTTCAAGGCTGCGCGGCTGCAGTAGGAGCGAGGCAACATGAACCTGCATTGGATCTGCCGTGCATTGCTGCCCCTGCTGCTGGTCCTGGCCGGGGTTGCCGCGTCAGCCCAGGTGACCGGGCGCAACTTCGACCACCTGACGACGGGCTTCGAGCTCACTGGCGCGCACCGCCTGCAGGCCTGCGAAAGCTGCCACGTGGACGCTGTGTTCGCCGGCACGCCGAGGGTGTGCGCCGCGTGCCATGCGCAGGGGTCACGCATCGGCGCAACGCCCAAACCGTCGACTCACGTGGCTTCCACTGACAACTGCGGTGCGTGCCACACCACTTCGGCCTGGATGCCCGCAAGTCGATTCGATCACCTGGAAGCCCGCGGCGACTGCGCGAGCTGCCATGACGGCGTGCAGGCACCGGGCAAGCCAGCGAGTCACGTCGTGACCAGCCGGGACTGTTCGAGTTGCCACAGCAGTACCGCCTGGAGTCCCGCGAAGTACAACCACTCCGGCATCTCCGGCAACTGCGTCTCCTGCCACGACGGCCTCACGGCCACGGGCAAGTCCGTGACGCACCTCCAGACGACCAACACCTGCGAATCGTGCCATTCGACCGGGGACTGGGCGCCGATCACGCGCATGGACCACACGCAGGTCAGCGGGACCTGCGTGTCGTGTCATGACGGCCAGTCGGCAACGGGCAAGCATGCACTGCACGTATCGACGACGGCCGCCTGCGATACCTGCCACGTCACAGTGGCGTGGAAGCCGGCCAGCTTCAGCCACGACGGCATCGTCGATGGCTGCTTCAGCTGCCACGACGGAGCGCGCGCTACCGGCACCGGCCCGCGTCACATCAAGGCAACGACCACGTGCTCGGCTTGTCATTCGACGAGCGCCTGGCAGCCAACCACACGGGTGGACCACGCCAACGTGCTGGGCAGTTGCTCGGCCTGCCACGACGGACTCGCGGCCAGGGGACAATCGACCAATCACATTCCGACTTCGGCGGAATGCGACAGCTGCCATTCGACCAGCGCCTGGACTCCCGCCAAGTTCGATCACACGGGGATCGCCACCAACTGCGCCTCGTGTCACGACGGCACCCGCGCCGCTGGCAAGAGTCCGACCCACATCAGGACTTCGACGACGTGCGAGTCGTGTCACGTCATCGCGGCCTGGCAACCCGCGTCGCGCGTCGATCATGCCCAGGTGCTCGGCAACTGCGTTTCCTGTCACGACGGCGCCGTTGCGACCGGCAAGAACGCCACCCACATCGTGTCCGACAACGCCTGCGACAGTTGCCACACGACGACCCAATGGCAACCCGCCAACTTCTCCCACAATGGGCTGACCGAAGCCTGCGCCTCCTGCCATGACGGCACACGGGCCACCGGCAAGAGCGCTACCCACATCCTCTCGAGCACATCCTGCGACGCGTGCCACGCGACGTTCTCGTGGCGTCCGGTCACGCAGGTCGACCACACCCAGGTGAGCGGCAGCTGCGCCTCGTGCCACAACGGCACGACGGCCACCGGCAAGGACGCCGGTCATATTGCGTCCAGCGCCGCCTGCGCGACCTGCCACGCCACGGTCGCGTGGAAGCCCGTGACCCGCGTGGATCACGCACAGGTCACCGGCGCGTGCTTCTCCTGCCACGATGGCACCAAGGCCAGCGGCAAGCCGCCCACTCACATCCCGAGCGACAACGCCTGCGACAACTGCCATTCGCCGCTCGCCTGGAAGCCGGCGCGCTTCGACCACACCGGCATCACGAACAATTGCGCAAGCTGCCACGACGGCGTCAAGGCGCAGGGCAAGTCGGCCGCGCACATCGCCAGCAGCAACACGTGTGAAGCGTGCCATGCCGTGGCGAACTGGAAGCCGGCAACCCGCGTCGATCACACCCAGCTGTCGGGCACCTGTGCCAGTTGCCACGACGGCACCAAGGCGACCGGCAAGGGTGTGAACCACATTCCGACCAGCGGCGCGTGCAGTGTCTGCCACGCGACGGTGTCATGGACGCCGGCGACGTTCACGCACACCGGCATCACCAATGGCTGTGCCAGCTGCCATGACGGAGTCAAGGCGCCCGGCAAGAACGCCGCGCACATGTTCACGTCATCGACCTGCGAAGCCTGTCACACCGTGACAACCTGGAAACCCGCGACTCGTGTCGATCACGCACAGGTGCAGGGTTCGTGCTCGAGCTGCCACAACAACGTCAAGGCCACCGGCAAACCGGCGACGCACGTCGCCACGACGTCCGAGTGCAGCATGTGCCACAGCACAGTGGCGTGGAAGCCGGCCACCGGGTTCAGCCACGATGGCGTCACCGGTAACTGCTTCAGTTGCCACAACGGCGCCAACGCGACGGGTAAGAACGCCAGTCATCTGTCGACGAGCAACACCTGCGAGTCCTGCCATACGCCCACAGGCTGGAAGCCGGCGGCGAAGGTGGATCACACGCAGGTGATCGGCACCTGCTTCTCGTGCCACAACGGCACGCTGGCCCTGGGCAAGAACACGGGCCACATCGCGAGCGACAACGCCTGCGACAGTTGCCACAAGTCGGCGGCGTGGAAGCCGACGATCCGGGTCGATCACGCACATGTCACCGGCTCGTGTTCCAGCTGCCACGACGGCGTGAAAGCGGCAGGCAAGCCCACGACGCACCTGCCGACGACTGCCGAGTGCAGCAGCTGTCATTCCACCCTCGCGTGGACACCAGCGAAGGTGGATCACACCAACATCACGAACTGCAAGGGTTGCCACAACGGCACCAGCGCGACGGGCCCTTCGACCGGTCACATGACCTTCCCGGTCAACAGCTTCGACTGCAGCCAGTGCCACACGACAACGGCCTGGACCCCGAACACGTTCAAGCACCGCGTGGGTGGTGGTTACCCCGGCGATCATCGTGTCGCGCCCACCTGCAAGAGCTGCCACACCACCAGCACGGATGCAGCCACCTGGCGCACGCCTGCCTACAAGCCCGACTGCGCCGGCTGCCACTCCAGCAAGTTCAAGCCGGATCCGCACACCAAGCACGGCAACGCGAAGTACACCGTCAGTGAATTGCGCAACTGCTCCGGAGCGTGCCATGTGTACACGGACTCCACGCTCACGAAGATCCTGAAGAACCGGGCCGGTCCGGAACATCGCATCACGGACACAAAGTTCGACTGATGCATTCCAGACTTCGAAACCTGCTGGCCGCGAGCGCCGTCCTGTGCAACCTGGCGGCGACACCGCTCTGGGCACAGGGCCGGATCATCGAGGACGTCGTCGCGAGCGAGCAACGCGGCTATGTGTCCGTGACGCTGCTGTTCAGTTGCTCGCTGCGTTACCTGTCGCACACACCGGCGACCGATGGCGAAGCCGTGCAGGTCCGATTCTCGGCGGGTCCGGACTGTGGCCGTGCAACCGCCTCGGAACCGCGGCCGCTGCTGGCCGGCGCCGCAGGTTACGTGCGCTCGATCGACTTGGTGCGGCCGTTCGGCTCGGATGTCCAGGTCCTGATCGGCTGGTCGAGATCCGAGACGTTCGTACTGACGCCATCGATGGACGGGCGCCTGTTGCGGGTCAGGTTGCTGCGCGCAGAATCGCCGCAGGTGACAGTGCAGGAACTGCCCCAGGGCGTTTCAACCTACGCGGTGAACCTGGCCTCGTCGACCACCCCCTTCCCGCCCGAGGCTCTGGCCGCGGCCGCAAAAACCGTGGGCGCACGAACTTACGTATCCGAGACTGTGGTCGACGAACAACGGTGGTATCGCCTGCGCGCCGGGCCTTTCGTCAACGAGGCGGCCGCCAAGCAGGCACTCGCCAACTCGCGCGGCGAGTTCCCGAAGGCGTGGGTGGCAATCTCGGATGACGACACGCTGAACGAAGTCGGCACGCCGTCGGGCGTGGCGACCGTGCGGTCGACGGCGCCGCAGGTCAACGCCTCGATGACGCCGGATGAAATCAAGCGGACCCTGGCCCAGGCCAAGGACGCATTCCGCCACAAGGACTATGCCACGGCGATCCCGCTGCTGACGCAGGTCACGCAGCAACCCGAGTTTCCGCAACGGGCAGACGCCCAGGAGATGCTCGCGCTGGCGCGCGAACGCAGCGGCCAGGTTGCTCACGCGAAGGCCGAGTACGAGGACTACCTGCAGCGCTATCCGACCGGAGACGGCCCGACGCGCGTTCGCAAGCGGCTGCAGGCCCTGGCCTGGGCCAGCCGCCCCGGCCGCAGTGGATCGGCAGGCAGCGAGCAGGACGAATCCCCGTGGCGGGTCTACGGCGGCTTTTCGCAGATCTACCGCCAGGACCAGAGCCACATCGAAAGCGGTCTCGCCAGCAGCGACTTGACGACTCAGAACGCCTTGCTGACGGACGTGAGTCTCGTCGCGCGCCGCCACGGCGAGCGCTTCGACTTCACGACCCGCGCGAGCGCGGGCTATGGCTACGACATGCTCTCCGACGGGCCGGGCAGCCAGTCCCGCGTGTCGTTGTTGTTTGCCGAGTTTGCCGACCGCGTAGCCGGCTGGTACGCCCGGCTCGGCCGGCAGGCGGGAGGCTCGGGCGGGCTCATGGGCACGTTCGATGGGATGCAGGCGGGATACCAGCTGTGGCCCAAGCTGCGCGTCAATGGCTTTTTCGGCTTCCCTGTTGACTCGACACGCGAAGGGCCGGACAGCGAGCGCAAGTTCGTCGGCGTCTCCGCCGACGTCGGCACGCTCGCGAACGCCTGGGACCTCTCGTTCTACGCCGTCGACCAGCAGTATTCCGGCGTGACGGACCGGCAGGCAGTCGGCACCGAGGTACGGTACTTCCGGCCCGGCATCACGATGGTCGGGCTTGCGGATTTCGACGTCCACTACAGCACGCTCAACACCATGCTGCTGTTGGGCACGTTCGCGCTGCCCGCGCGCTGGACACTCAACCTGAACCTCGATCATCGCAAGAGCCCGGGCCTGACGACGCGCAATGCCATGATTGGCCAGCCTGTGCGCAGGTTCGACGAACTGTTCGGCCTGTACACGCCCCAGCAGATCGAGCAGTTCGCGCTCGACCGCACCTCCGAGTCGAAGATGTATTCGGTGGGCGTCTCGCGACCCTTCGGCGAACGCTGGCAGTGGTCACTCGATGCGTCGGCCATGACGCTCGGCTCGACGCCCGAATCGGGTGGCGTCGCCGCGACGCCGTCGTCGGGTACGGACACCGCGCTCTCGACGCAGGTTCTGGGCTACGGCTTGTTTGGCCGCGGCGACGTCACGTCACTGGGACTGCAGTACCAGACGGGCGAGAGCGCGCAGATGCTTTCGCTCGGCGTCGGCACCCAGTTGCCGGTCGGCGAGCGCTGGCGCGTCGGCCCCCGGCTGCGTCTGGATCAACGCCAGCTCGAAAGCGACCGTTCGACATCGCTGGTATATTCGCCCGCGCTGCGGGCGGAAATGCGCGGCAAACACCTGACGTTCGAAGTGGAAGGCGGGGCCGAAATCGGGTCGCGCGACATGGGCACGATCGCAGAAGACACGTCCCGCTACTATTTCAGCCTTGGCTATCGGTATGATTTCTAGTGGCCATCGCGGAGCCGATGGGAAACGAACCTGCAGGTCCGTCTCGATCGCACTGGCAACGGGAGCCTTGCTCGCTGCGATCCTCATGACGAGCTGTGCGAGCGAGCAACAGGCCGGTCCACGCGAGTACCTCGACGAACGCACTGCCGCGACTATCACGGTGGCCGGCGAGTCCATGGTCTTCGCCTGCGACCGCCCCGAACTGGGCATCAACGCACGCGACTACGTCACGGTGACGGCCGTGGACGTCAACACGTCCGGCCGACATGCCACGCATCTCGTGGGCTACGCCTGGTCGACGCTGGACAAGCGTGCCATCCAGGAAGGCGACAGCCGCTACGAGATCGTCGCCGACGACCGCACGTTGCCGCTGCAGCCGATGCCGGACGGATTCCGCGCGATCGGCGTCAATGAGCCGCCGATTCCAGTCCCCTCACGCGGGGCGTTGCCGCTGACGGCGCCGATCACTCACGACCAACTGCAGTTCCTGCGGGACACGCCCGGCGTGTACGTAGTGCGAACGCGCGACGGGGTCACGGAGCGGTTCGAGCTCTGGCGCGGCCCCGGAGGGTGAACGCCTGCCAGCTGCGCGCAAAAGTCTGCGGCTCGTCGTTTCTTGATAATGTGGGCTACGATCGGTTTACCGGGCTGGACCAGAGCGATGCTGATTGCCTACACCCGCGAGGTGAGCCCGGCGCTTGCCGATTGCGAACTCACGCACCTCGAGCGTGAGCCACTGGACGTCGCCGGCGCTCG
>Ga0209254_10005736_pt1 | contig 11412 bp, 9 predicted proteins | sample FrelakmetDIP11DI_FD_187148 | JGI IMG/M metagenome (GOLD analysis project Ga0209254, IMG submission 187148) | Freshwater lake sediment microbial communities from the University of Notre Dame, USA, for methane emissions studies - DIP11 DI (SPAdes)... | ecosystem: Environmental > Aquatic >... | reverse complement strand
GCATGGCCGCGGCGAGCCGCTCCTGGGCGTCTATGATCAGGAGCTGGCAGAAATCCCGCTGGCACAGGGGCATCTGGGCCTGGTGGATGCTCATGGGGTGTCCTCTCTCGGTTCGTTTTCGGTGTCGCCGCTTGCTTGGGCGCTTCTCGCGGCACGGAATGCCGATCCAGATCGGGCCGGATGGGACCAGTGTGCTCCGAAGCCTGGCGCGGGGGCAAGGTAAGGTCCGATGGCGGACGGACCGGGTGGCTGCCGGGAGGCTCAAAAGCCGCCGGATGGGAGACGGGCTAATAGGTGGCCATGCCGGGATCGACCTCCCGGGCCCAGGCCGCAACCCCACCCTCCAGGTTGATCACCCGGCCGAACCCCTGAAATTCGAGGAATCGGGCCACCTGGAAGCTGCGGATCCCATGGTGACAGATGCAGACGATGGGGCGCTCCCGCTCGAGCTCAGCCAGGGCCTGGGGGATCTGCTGCATGGGAATGGATTGGGAGCCCTCGATGCGACAGATGGCCAACTCCCAGGGCTCGCGCACGTCGAGCAGCAGGGGCCGCTCCGGCGCCGACTCCACCGTCGAGGCCAACAGGTCGGCCAACTCCCGCGGCCTCAGGCTGAGCATGGGCCTGAAGGGCGCCTGCTAGAAGACGAAGGTCTGGGCGCGGGGCTCCTCCACCAAGGGGGAGGCGCTGGTCTCGAACAGGGTCTCCCGCCGGAATGCCTGAGGACCCAGGCGGGTGACGAGGAGCGCCTTCATGACAGGCGCCTCACCGACGATGCAGAAAAGCCGCCCGCCCACCGCGAGCTGCTGCTCCAGGGGAGCCAGAGCGTCCGAGTTGGGCAGGGAGCCGTTGAGCGCAATGGCGTTGAAGGGTCCACCGGGAATGGGCCCCGCCAGGGCGTCCAGCTCCAGGACCTTGGCCCCCGGGCATTCCAGCTCGGCGAGGCGCTGGCGCGCGGTCGCCGCCAGGGCCGGGTCGGGCTCTGCGCCGATCACCTGGCCGCCAAGCCGACAGAAACAGGCGGTCACGTAGCCGGTGCCGCTTCCGATCTCCAGCACCTTGTCCTTGGGCTGCACCGCCAGGGCCTGGAGCATGCGGCCGACCATTTTGGGGGCCAGCAGGGTCCGGCCATGTCCCAAGGGCACCTCGATGTCGGCGTAGGCGAGGCCCTGGTAGGCGTCGGGGACGAAGGGTTCCCGCCGGACCGCCTCCATCACCCCCAGGACCCGCTCGTCGAGCACGTCCCAGGGGCGGATCTGCTGCTGGATCATGTTGAAGCGGGCGCGGTCGCTGTCAGTTTCCACGGCTTGATTCCTTTTGCTTTGCGGAACGGGGCGGGATCGAATCGCAGCCAGAGAGGCTACGGGCTTTGGCCCGCGCTCGCAACCTGGCCTGCTTCTTTGAACACGCAAGTACTGCAACACCGGCGCCCGTCATACCGTACAATCGCGCCCGGCCGCGACTCGGATTCCCACGAAAGGTCCCACAGACGCGCGAAGGCCTCACCGGCGGCTGGCGCCCATGAGCCCTTAGGCCACCGGACCGCGCTGCCGGTCGCCATACCTCATCCCGTCCCTCTATCGAAGATTGCAAGGAGTCACTTATGTCCCTCGTGTCCCGTTCACTCGCCGAGCTGATCGGCACCTTCTGGCTGGTCCTCGGCGGTTGCGGCAGCGCCGTGCTGGCGGCCGCCTTCATGGCCGACATCGGCGGCAACCAGGTACATATCGGCATCGGTCTCCTGGGCGTCTCACTCGCCTTCGGTCTCACGGTGCTGACCATGGCCTATGCCATCGGCCACATCTCGGGTTGTCATCTGAACCCGGCGGTGACCGTCGGCCTGGTGGTGGGTGGGCGCTTCAGCTTCGCCGAGGCCCCCGTCTACATCATCGCCCAGACCATCGGGGCCATCCTGGCGGCCTTCCTGATCCTGATGATCGCGAAGGGCGCCCCGGGCTTCACATTAGGCGCCACCAGCCTGGCGGTGAACGGCTTCGGGGAGCTCTCCCCAGGTGGTTACAACATGATGACCGGTCTGATCACCGAGATCGTCATGACCGCCATGTTCCTCTTCATCATCCTGGGGGCCACCGACAAGCGCGGCATCGGGTCCCACGCGGGCCTGGCCATCGGGCTCGCCCTGACCCTGATTCATCTCATCTCGATCCCGGTCACCAATACCTCGGTCAACCCCGCCCGCAGCACCGGTCCGGCCCTGGTGCTGGCCCTCTCGGGTGAAGGGAAGGCCCTGGCCCAACTCTGGCTCTTCTGGGTGGCGCCCATCGTCGGGGCGGCGATCGCCGGGGTGATCTACCGGATGTTCGAGACCGACGCCAGCAAGTAGCGCGTCCTACCGCTGGGCGCAAGCCCCGCACCCCCTGGCCCCGGGTCCTCGACCCGGGGCCCATTCGATCCCCCTCCTCCCGGGGCCTTCTCAGCCTTCCAACAGGCCGTAGCGGTGGAAGAGGCCGATCAGGCCCCGAACCTGCCGCCCCATCCCTGACCTGTCCTTCCCCGGGTGGTGGCCCCCGGAATGCGCACTGCCGTCCAAGGCCCTCGCCAGCTCGTTGACATCCCGGGTCCCGTCCAGCAGACCGATGAGACGGACGGCCTGGGGATCCAAATCCAGGTTTCCATGGTCGCGGGTGGGCACCTGGAGGCGTCCGTCATCCACCAGGGCGCTCACCAGCGGCCTCACCCGGGGCCGTTCGGGCGGGGTGTGATCCAGGTACCGCGGGTGGATCCGTGCCTGGATGGCCCACCGGGCGAAGAGCCCGAACAACTCGGAGAGGAGTGAGTCCAGGTTCTCCGCCAAGGAGCCGCCACCGGCCTCGGCGACCGATCGCTGGGCCTGGGGCAGGACTGACCCCAGGGTCACGGCGTCCGGATAGCGCTGCGTCAATGCGAGCAGCACGGCCTTGGTGAGGGGCTGGGTGACCTCGAGGGCTTCACCGCCGGGGCGCGTGAACACCACCGGACGGGCATCCCGCAGACGGGGTTTGGCTGGGGGACGGAGATCCGCCGACAGGCTCAAGGCGGCGAAGCGCTCCAGGGAGAGGACCTCTTCGGCCACCGCGTCGTCCCGAATCAGCAGGCTCTGCCGGAAGCCCCGGTCGCCCAGAAAGTCCAGCCATTGCTCGACATCGACTCCGTCCTCCAGGTCCTGGAGGGCCGTCTCCACCGAGTCCCCGAGGCTCGCCGGAAACAGGGTGTGGAGCTGTGTATCGCACAGATAGCGCAGCCCAGCCGAGGCACAGGACCGGACGAAGTCTCGAAACAGGACGGGGCTGTGGTGCTCGGCCAGGTACTCGAAATAGAGATAGCTCGCGGGGGCAACCCGCAGCCGTCGGACCTCCTCTCCCAGCAGGACCGCCGCTGCCCCCGGCAGACCCTCGAGGCCCCTGGCCAACCGGCCCAAGGCGACCTGGGCGGCGGCGAGCCGGGCATGGGGCTCGCGTTCATTGCGGCACGCGTCGAGCAGGACGTCCCTCAAGGTGCCCCGCAGGTGCCAGCCCGGCAGCACGTTGTAACTCACATACAGGATGCCGTTCGGGGCCAGCAGGCGCCTGGCCAGCTGGAGCAGGCGCTCCTGGACCGGCGGCGGGACCCAGGAGTAGACCCCGTGGGCGATGATGAAATCGAGCTCAGTCAGGTCCGGATCGGACTCGGGGTCCAGCTCCAGGATGTCGCCCTGGTGGAGCCGCACATTGCCCAGGCCCAGGCGCGCGATCAGGCGATTGCCGGCCTCCACCTGGGGACCCGAGAGGTCGATCCCGAGGAGCCGGGCACCCGGCAACCCCTCGGCCATGGGGATCAGGTTGCCTCCCGTCGCGCAGCCGAGCTCCAACAGCCGGCAGGTCCCCGGATCCGCCGCAGCGAGACCCATCAGGCGGCCAAGGACGGCGAGGGTCTCCGGATGGGTCTCGGGGAAGCAGATGCTCTCGTAGAAGAGCGAATCGTAGGGGTCCATCGGCGGGGCCAAGCAGCCAGGTAAGTAGCCAGTGTGCCCCAGTGGACCCAACCCGAACAGTGGAGCCACCCCTCAAAACCCGCCGCGGCCGAGGTTCCGAGTACCCAGAACGCCGAGAGGGCGGGGGACCCGTTACCGGATCTCCCGCCCTCGATTCACCCCCGCTTGCGCCGCGCCCGCTGCGAACATCGGGCGCGCCGTCGACAGACTGGCCGTTCAGGCCGCGGCCCGTTGCTCCGCTACCTGAGGCCAGGCCCCGAGGCGTCGGCGCTCCTGCTCCACATCGATGGAGAACAGGCGGCCCAGCACACCCAAGGCCTCATCGAGGCTCTCGCACTGCCACTCGTTGGTCACGGTGCGGCAGGTCCAGTCCTCCACGTGATAGCAGTAATGGCCACCCTTGGCGGCCGCCTCCGCATCGAAGCGAAGCTGGAAACCGGTGCTGGTCTTGGGATTCCACTTGTAGCGAATCTGGTTGTCGTATTGGCTCAACATCTCTGACCTACCTTCAATCTGGATTGACTGCTCGGATGAGACCGACCCTTGCGGCTGACGTCTCTGCCGATTTCCGACTTGGACGGAACACTGATGCTCAATTGTGTCCTCGAAGTCACAAATCAACTCTCACGCCTAGAGTCTAGTACAAAAATGACACAATGGACACCCATAGGAGACCGTGTTTTTTCCTAACTGACAGAAATGCCTAGGTGTCGACATTTTCCAGAATGGCAAGGCGGCGGCCATGAAGCCCTAAAGGTTGTATCTAAAAGCACACATGGAGCCGACGAGGGACCGCTCGCGAGCCCTGATGCACCGCTCGTCAGCAAATTGTTGTGTCGGCGATACGATTCGACGGCAGGCCCCGAGGGCCGACAGGTGGGGCTCAGGCGGCGGGAGGGCGCCGAAGGGGCGCCTGAGTGGCGACGAATGGCCGCTGTCGGGCGACGACGGCACCGCCCGTCACCATTCTCACTCGGCCCGATTCCAGCCCAAACCCAGGGGATCCGCCGGATCGACATGCGCCATAAAGGGCAGCTTGCGGTCGCTGTGGGTGACCTGGTAGACCAGGCCCATCCAGTTGCCCACCACCCCCTCGGCGGTGTCGTGCCAGGTGTTGTCCAGGCGCCGAGTGACGAGCCCCTCGGGCAGGGCGGGCGGTTCCTGACCCCGCTCCATGGCGAGGCGCACCTGCCCCTGGTGCTCGTCCAGGATGGCCCGGGACTGGAGGCAGAAGTAGTGCTCCGGGAAAGGCGGGTAGTCCGCCCGCTCGCCCGCGGCGAAGCGGTTGACCTCCCGTTTGTATTCCTTCAGTAGCGATATGGTGTCGTACTCCGGGTGGCCCTGGAAGAAGACCTGGCGGAAGCCGTCGGCGCTCACCGCCAGATGCACCCCGGCATGTTCGCTCTCCGCTAGGACACGCAGGCCGGCGGCGTCGAGCTGATCCCTGCCGATCTCGTTGAAGCGAGAGTGGGGGACGTCGAACAGGGTGTTGACCGTGCTTACCAGGGGATGGCCGCGCTCCACCACCCGATGGGGAAAGACCCCCCAGCGTTTGAACCCCAGGGGCCGGCGCCGCTGACCGTAGCGGAATTGGAGCACCGCATGGGTGGCGAGACAGGAGCACAGGGTGGAGCTCAGGTTGTCCCAGGCCCAGGCCACCACCTCGCTCAACGGCTGCCAGAAGGGCTCCAGTGAAAGGTCAGGCCCCGTCACGTTTGCCCCGGTGATGATCAGGGCATCGAGCCCCTCCGCGCGGATGTGCTCGAAGGGCTCATAGTAGCGGCGCACGTGCTCCTGGGCCTTGGCGGAGCGTGGCAGGGACTCGAGGGTGAAGGGGTGGACATAGAACTGGGCGATCTGGTTGCTCTGCCCGATGAGCCGGAAGAACTGCCGCTCGGTCGCCTCCAGGGCGGCATCCGGCATCATGTTGAGGAGCCCGATGTGCAGCTCGCGGATGTCCTGATGCAGGGCCCGGTCCGGGTCCAGGATGTTGTGGCCCGACGCCCGCAGATGGGCGAAGGTGGGCAGGTCAGTGTGGGCGACGATCGGCATGGCGGTGGCGGGTCACTCGACGTCGGCACGGGCGATGGCCGACTCCAGGAGCTGCAGGAAGTCCTGCTCGTCCCGGACCTGGGCCACCTCCTGCGAGGAAACGGTGTAGCCGTGGGGCCGGGCGATGGCCTCGTAGCGGGGCACCCGGGAATGGAAGAGCCGCGGGAAGACCCAGCGGGTGAAGTCGTCCGGGTCGATCTGGGCGACGTACTCCAGCTCCCGGACCCTGAGATAGTCTTGGACCGCGGTGCGCAGGAATTCGGGCCGGTAATAGAGCGGTTTGGGGTCCGCCTGGGCCCGCTGGATGAGCTTGATCTCGTCCGCCTCCGGCACGCGGATGTAGAGGATTAGGCTGTGCTCCGCCAGCAGGTCGATGACCCGGGGCTCGTCAAGCTCGCACAGGCTGCCCCCCACGTCGTTGACCAGATGCGCATAGCCGTAGATCTCCTGGGCCTTGCGGATGAAGTCTGGCACGTCCAGCATGGCCGCGATTTCCGCCTCCCGATAGAGGACCTGGCGGCGATTGAACTCCGCCAGCGGCAGCCCCCCCAGCTCCGGGTTCCCCAGCTTGCCCACGAAGCTCAGGACGGGCCCCAGGTCGTTCACCTTGATGTTGTTGCGGATGAAGATCCAGTCGCTGCGCAGCAGGTCCCGCAGGAAGGGGTCGCGCATGGCATGGGCCTTGACCAGGTCCAGGATGTGCTCGTCTAGGTAGCGGGTGCCGATGCGGTAGTCGCCCGAGTAGTGGAACCAGTCGTTGTACCTCAACACGGCCGAGAGATAGGTCTTACCCACCCCCGACATGCCGAGCAGGGTGACGCACTTGTGGGGCCAGGAGCGGAAGGCTTCGACCGTGAACTTCATGGGCTCGCTCGTCGGGGCTGAGATTGAGCTAAAGGGCCAAGGGCAGAGGATGGTAAAGCAGGGGCAGTCGCGGTGACCAGCAGCCCGGGCGTTGGGCGCCCAGCCCTAAAGTCGTGCCTCCAGGGCCTCCCAGCGGGTATAGGCCATGGCGAGCTCGGACTCCAGCTCGGCGAGCCGGGCCTTGGCGGCGGCCACGGCGCTGCCCTCACCCTGGTAGAGGGCGGGGTCGGCGAGCCGGGCGTGCAGTGCCTCCTGCTCCGCCTCCAGGGTCTCGATGCGGCCGGGCAGCTCGCCCAGCTCCCGGTTCTCCTTGAAGCTCAGCTTGGCGCTCGGGCGGCTCTGCAACCCGTCCTCGGCCCCCTTGAGCGGCGCGGCGGGGCCCGGGGTTGGCTTGGGCTTGGCCTCGATGACCGGCGGCGGGCGCTGCCTCAGCCAGTCCTCATAGCCGCCGACGTACTCGCGAACCACCCCATCGCCTTCGAACACCAGGGTGCTGGTGACCACGTTGTCCAGGAGGGCGCGATCATGGCTCACCAGGAGGAGGGTCCCACTGAACTGGATCAGCAACTCCTCCAGGAGATCCAGGGTCTCCGCGTCCAGGTCGTTGGTGGGCTCGTCGAGCACCAGCAAGTTGGCGGGTCGCGAGAAGAGCTTGGCGAGAAGCAGACGGTTGCGCTCGCCGCCTGAGAGGGCCTTGACGGGCTGGCGGGCCCGCTCGGGGCTAAACAGAAAGTCCCGCAGGTAGGAGAGGACATGACGGCTGGATCCGTCCACCTGGACCTGGTCGCTCCCCTCCGCAACGTTCGCCTGGACCGACTTGTCCAGGTCGAGCTGGGCCCGGAGTTGATCGTAATAGGCCGCCTGGAGATTGGTGCCCCGGCGGATGGTCCCGGTCTGGGGCTCCAACTCCCCCAGCAACAGCTTCAACAGGGTGCTCTTGCCCGACCCGTTGGGACCGATGATGCCGACCTTGTCGCCCCGCAGGATCAGGGTGTCCAGATCGCGGATCAGCGGCCGACCGTCCCAGGCGTAGCCGACCCCCTGGGCCTCCACCACCAGCTTCCCGGAGCGCTCCGACTCACTGAGCCGCAGGCGCGCCGTTCCAAGCTCCGAGCGGCGGGCCAGGCGCTCCTCCCGCAGGGCCTTGAGCGCCCGCACCCGTCCCTCGTTGCGCGTGCGCCTGGCCTTGATGCCCTGGCGGATCCACACCTCCTCCTCCGCCAGCTTGCGATCGAACTGGGCATTGGCCTGGGCCTCGGCATGGCGGCGCTCCTCCCGGCGGCGCAGGTAATTGGCCCAGTCCCCCGGCCAGTCGGTGATGCGCCCGCGATCCAGCTCCAGGATGCGGGTGGCGAGACGTTCCAGGAAGCGCCGGTCGTGGGTGACGAAGAGCAGCGCCCCGGGGAAGTCCTGGAGGAAGCCCTCGAGCCAATCGATGGAGTCGATGTCGAGATGGTTGGTGGGCTCGTCGAGCAGCAGCAGGTCCGGCTCCCGAACCAGGGCCTGAGCGAGCAGCACCCGCCGTTGCAGCCCCCCGGAGAGTGCGTTGAAGGGGGCAGACCCGTCCAGCCCCAGACGCGAGATGACCCGCTCGGTGCGCTGCTCGATGGCCCAACCGCCCCGGTCCTCGAGCCGGTGCTGGACCCGCGACAGGCGCTCCAGATCCTCTGCCCCCGAGTGCCCGCCGAGACCGTGGGACAGGCGGTAATACTCCGCGACCAGATCACCCAGATCGCCGAGACCCTCCACCACCAGGTCGAAGACGCTTGCATCCGCATGGCGGGGGATCTCCTGGGCCAGTCGGGCGATGGTCGCCCCCTGCCCCACCCGCACCGCCCCCGAATCCGGCTGGACCTCCCCGCCGATGATCTTGAGCAGGGTGGACTTGCCGGACCCGTTGCGCCCGATGAGACAGATCCGCTCGCCCCGCTCGATGGCGAAGGAAATGTCCTCCAGCAGGGGCGGCAGACCATAGGAGAGTGCAACGGATTCAAGTGCAAGCAGGGTCATGGGGCGTCGGGTAGGCGGGCGTTACGGGCAGGTGGCGGTGCCCGGGACCAGAAGCGGGCATGAATAGGCAGGGTATCGGGGCACCCGGAAAATGCAAGCTCCGGCCGGGCGCGCCGGAACTTGCTGCTTCCAGGGGCGCTTCCCCGGGCGGGCCCTTGCATCCGAGGGGCCCCAGCTGGTCTCATTGGCTAGTTTGGGAAAAACCCGAATCGAAGGGGGCACCATTGAGTGAATCCAGGTATCGCGCGCGTCCGGGCCGCTGGGACCAGGGCGGCGCGACCTTCGTCGACGGCGGGGTCAACTTCTGCGTCATCTCCCGGTTCGCCGAGCGGGTGGAACTGCTCCTGTTCGAGGGGGAGCTGGATACCGCCCCCTTCCAGGTCATCGACCTGGACCCCAGGACCAACCGCACCTTTCTCTTCTGGCACGTCCTGGTCGAGGACCTGCCGGACGGCACCTATTACAACTGGCGGGTGGACGGGCGCTGCGACACCCGGGAGACGGGCTGCCGCATCGACAGCGGCAAGGCCCTGCTGGACCCCTGGGCCACGACGGTCAGTGATCGGCTATGGAACAGGGAGCTGGCCTGCCGCCCCGGCGATAACGTCGCGACCGCCATGCGGGCCCGGGTGCTCCGGGACACCTATGACTGGGAGGGGGACGAGCCCCGGCTCGTGCCGCTCAATCGCTCCGTCATTTATGAGATGCACGTGGGGGGCTTCACCCGTCACCCGAGCGCCGGCGCGACCCACCCCGGCACCTTCGCCGCGGTGATCGAGAAGATCCCCTATCTCCAGGATCTCGGCGTCACCCACGTGGAGCTGATGCCGGTCATGGCCTTCGATCCTCAGGACGTCCCGCCCCAGACCGCCCGCCTGGGCCTGGAGAATTACTGGGGCTACAGCACCCACAGCTTCTTCGCCCCCCACCCCCATTTCGCCAGCGATGCGGGCCGCGCCCGAGACGAGTTCCGCGACATGGTCAAGGCCCTGCACCGAGCGGGTATCGGGGTAATCCTCGACGTGGTCTTCAACCATACCGCCGAGGGGGGCGAGGGGGGGCCCACCATCAGCTTCAAGGGTCTGGGAAACGAAACCTTCTACCACCTGGACTTCACCGATCGGCGCCGCTACCGGGACTACACGGCCTGCGGCAACACGGTCAACTGCAACCACCCCCTGGTGGCCCGCTTCCTGGTCGACTCACTCCTCTACTGGGTGCGCCAGATGCATGTGGACGGCTTTCGTTTCGACCTGGCAAGCTGCATGGCCCGGGGCGAGGACGGCAACCCCCAATACCACGCCCCCGTCCTCTGGCACATCGAGCTGGCCCCCCTGCTCAATCGCTCCCACATCATCGCCGAGGCGTGGGACGCCGCCGGGCTTTACCAGGTAGGTGACTTCCCGGGCTTTCGCTGGGCGGAGTGGAACGGGCGCTACCGCGACGTGATCCGCGCCTTCGTGCGCGGAGACCCGGGCCTGATTCCCGAGGTCGCCACCCGCATCGCCGGCTCCAGCGATCTCTACGAGTCCCGCGGGCGCCTGCCGATGAACTCGGTGAACTTCATCACCTGCCATGACGGCTTCAGCCTGTGGGACCTGGTGAGCTACAACCAGAAGCACAACGAGGCCAACGGCGAGCACAATCGGGACGGACACAACCACAACCTGTCCTGGAACTGCGGGGCCGAGGGCCCCACGGACGACCCGGAGATTCTGGCCCTGCGCCGCCGCCAGGCGCGCAACTTCGTCGCCATCCTGCTGCTCAGCCAGGGCGCGGTGATGCTGCTCTCCGGCGACGAGATGATGCGCACCAAGCAGGGCAACAACAACAGCTACTGCCAGAACAACGCCGTCTCCTGGCTAGACTGGGGCGGCCTGGAGGCGAACCGCCCCATGTTCGAGGTCGTGCGCGGCCTCATCCGGCTGCGCCGCCGCCACCCCACCTTGACCCGCAACCGATTCCTCACCGGGCGCCCGGACCTTGGACAGGAACTGCCGGACATCACCTGGCACGGCTTGGGGCTCAACCAACCGGACTGGGACAATCCGCTCAACCGGCGACTGGCCTTCACCCTGGCCGGGGCCACCCAGGAGGAGCCGCCCTTGCATGTCATGCTGAACATGGACGCACAGGAGGCCGAGTTCGCCGTGCCCGGCCTTCAGGGCCGCCGGTGGTTCCTCGCGGTGGACACCTCCCGGGAGGCCGGCGTGTGGGCGCCGGGGGAGCAGAGCCCGGTCCCGCCAGGACGCGTCAAGGTCCAAGGACGCAGCGTGGTGGTGTTGGAGGCCCATCCAGGTTGAGCCGCGACGCTCCACCCGATGGGCAGGAAGGGATCTGTCCGCGAATGAAGGCGAATGTTGATGGGGCTCGATGGGGTCTAAATAGAAAGGATTTCGCCACGTTGCGGTGATCCCCCCCAGGCGCCAACGGCGTCCGTTGCGCCCAGGTTTTTTTGCCAGGTCGACCTCCGGTCGCGTCAGCGTCGGCCTTAGGCGATTGCCGGAGAATCATGT
>Ga0209254_10005735_pt1 | contig 11412 bp, 13 predicted proteins | sample FrelakmetDIP11DI_FD_187148 | JGI IMG/M metagenome (GOLD analysis project Ga0209254, IMG submission 187148) | Freshwater lake sediment microbial communities from the University of Notre Dame, USA, for methane emissions studies - DIP11 DI (SPAdes)... | ecosystem: Environmental > Aquatic >... | reverse complement strand
AAGCAATTATCCATTTATTTTCATTTATTTATTCACTTGGATTTTCTGCTCATTAACAATTTATTTATTTATCTTATTTCCGGGAGTTATTATCATGGGTGCTGAACTTATTTCTCGTATTATTGGAATGATTGTATTTGCTGCATTGGGGGTTTATTGGGGACAAAATCTCGGCGAAGTGGCCAGTGAAAATTCAATATTAAGTTTCTTTGCAGTCTGGCAGTTTGCGGTTGGGTTGGGGATTGTCGGTGCAATGATTGGCTTGTTGATCACACCGTATATCACAGTCCGGCCATTGTCCAGGCTGTTCAGAACAATTAAACAAATTTCCTCTCAAACCCTTTTCGCATCTCTTTTAGGGCTTGTAATCGGCCTGATCATCGGTGCTTTGGTAGCCTACCCGCTATCTCTTTTACCAACCCCACTCGGTGAGATCCTGCCCTTTGTTGGTGTGGTCCTCTGCTGCTATGTGGGGATATCCGTCTCACTCATGCGCCAAAATGACCTGTTTTCAATGTTTTCCAACGTATCGGGTCGTACCCACTTACCGATTGGCTCATCGGAACGCGGCAAGAAATCCGATGATGGGCACGGTTCTGTCCTGCTGGATACCAGTGTGATTATTGATGGCAGGATTGCAGATATTGCCCATACCGGATTCCTTCCAGCTAACCTGCAGATCACCCGCTTTGTGCTGAACGAATTACAGTATATTGCCGATTCACCGGACAGCATGCGGCGCCAGCGCGGCCGCCGCGGCATGGACATAATTTCCCAGCTCCAACGGGATTCATCAATCACTGTTAATATCACCGATATGGATGTGGAAGGCGTTAAAGAAGTTGATGAAAAATTGGTGATCCTCGCCCGCCAGATGCATTGCCCTATCCTCACCAATGATTACAACCTGAACCGCATCGCCGAATTGCAAGGTGTTAAGATAATGAATATTAATGAACTGGCCAATGCGGTTAAATCCATATTATTGCCTGGGGAGGTTTTGTTTATTCGCGTTATGCAGGAAGGGAAAGAATCCGGACAGGGTGTTGGTTACCTGGACGATGGCACCATGGTGGTTGTGGAAAATGGTCGTGACTATATCAACCAGCAAATTGAAGTAACCGTGACCAAAGTGCTGCAGACCGCCGCCGGGAGGATGATTTTTGGACGCCCGGAAATCCAGGATACCGGGAATTTATAAGGAGCATTTGTATGGGTCTGACAATCTATAACACCCTGACAAGGAAAAAAGAATCCTTCGAAACGCTTGAACCCGGGAAAGTGCGTATGTATGTTTGCGGGCCGACAGTATATGATAAGGCTCATGTTGGCCATGCCATGTCTGCCCTGGTATTTGATATCATGCGCCGGTATTTGGAGTACAAAGGCTTTCAGGTCCGGCACGTAATGAATTTCACGGATGTCGACGATAAAATCATCCAGCGAGCCGAACAAAAAGGCATGGATCCATTTGCACTGGGCAGGATGTACATCGAGGAATTTCAGCAGCATTTGCTGGATTTAAATATCCTGCCTGCCACAATAAACCCCAAAGCCACCGAAGAAATTGACCAGATCATTAAAATGATCTCAGGTTTGATCGAAAAAGGTTGCGCTTACCAGGCAGATGGCGATGTTTACTTCCGCGTAGTGGAGGATGATGACTACGGCAAGCTTTCCTCACGCCGGCTGGATGATATGCAGGCTGGTTCCCGCATTACTGTGGACGAGAGAAAAGAACATCCCATGGATTTTGCCCTCTGGAAATCTGCCCGCCCCGGTGAACCCTCCTGGGATAGCCCCTGGAGTGCAGGCCGGCCGGGCTGGCATATCGAATGTTCGGCCATGAACCTGCACCATCTTGGTGAACAGATCGATATCCACGGCGGCGGTAATGACCTGATTTTCCCGCATCACGAAAACGAAATTGCGCAGAGTGAAAGCTTTACGGAAAAACAGTTCGCCCGCTATTGGGTGCATAATGGCATGCTCCAGCTCAGCGGCGAAAAAATGTCAAAATCTACCGGCAATCTGGTAACCATTGAAGCTTTCCTGTCCGAACATTCAGGCGATACTCTCCGGATGATGGTTTTAAATTCGGCTTACCGCGGACCATTAACCTTCAATGATATGGTTATCGCACAGGCAGAGCGCGCCCTGGAAAGACTTCAATCCGGACTCAAGCCGGCTTTACCGGGCAGCGTTGGAGCCAGCCAGGAACAGATCGAAGAGTTAAGCAACTGTATACTTAGAACCGGTCAGCAGTTTACACAAATGATGGATGATGACTTCAACACCTCGGCAGCCCTGGCTGCCCTGTTTGATCTGGTTCGCCAAATCAACCAGTTAAGGGATGCCGGAGCAACTGCAAGTGACCTTGAACCGGGGCAGCAGCTGTTAAGACAATTAAGCAGTGTGCTTGGTCTTCGCCTGGATAAGGCGGCAGCAGATCAACAGGCAGCCGATCCATTCATCGAGCTGCTCCTGGAAATACGAACAGAGCTCCGTAAGAATAAACTCTATGAACTTTCGGATAATTTGCGTATCCGTCTGAGTGAACTGGGTGTTATCATCGAAGATTCCAGGGATGGTACCCTCTGGCACTGGTCATGATACCGCAAACGGTCCACGTTTAACAGAAATCCCAAACGGTCAGCCAAAATCCTATCTGGCTGACCGGTGTTTTATCTAAGGCGGCGGAAGGGAATCCAATGAAAGAATGGATAACTGGGAGAAATCCGGTATACGAGGTTCTGCAGGCAAATCGCAGGCATTTCTTTCGCGCCAGAATTGCCTTGGGGATGGAAGAAAATGGTCGGATTTCGCAGATTCTTGCTCTCCTGCAAAGACGCAAAATTCCGGTAGAGCGTGTTCCAAGGCAAAACCTTGATCAGGTTGCTGAAAACCATCAGGGTGTGGCAGTTGAATCCAGCGCTTATCCATACAGCACACTCAAGGATATCCTGGACAACCTGAATAATACACGAGCCCTCCCGTTCCTGTTAATACTGGATGAGCTGCAGGACCCGCAAAATCTCGGGACATTGCTGCGTACAGCTGATGCGGTTGGCATTCAGGGAATAATTATCCCGCCGCGCCATTCGGTGGGAGTGACACCCGCCGTTGTTCATGCTTCTTCCGGCGCCACCGAGCATCTGCTCATCGCTGCCCATAACCTTGCCCAGGCTATCCAGTTAATAAAAGAAAAAAACATATGGGTGATCGGCCTGGAAAATGCCTCTGAATCGCAGCCTGTCCACCAGGTACACCTGGACGGTCCGCTTGCCATTGTCGTGGGCAGCGAAGGACACGGGATGCGTTCCCTGGTGAAAAAATCCTGCGACCAGCTGGCATATTTGCCAATGGTTGGAAAGATAGGATCCTTAAACGCATCCGTTGCCGGATCAATTGGCCTGTATCTTGCCTTGCAAGCCCGGCAGAGGACAGGAAAATAGGCGGTTGTGGGTGCCCGGCCGGATTGGTCAGCTCCTTCTCAACAAGGGTGGAAACGCTCAGCAAATAATTCAATTATCATTGAGCGATATCCCCAGTTCCGAATTGTCTTTCCAACCACTTAAAGGATATTAATTTTTGAATCGGGAATTGGCAGAGCATGCCTTGGACGCTGTTGAGATTATCCGGAAAAGCCTTATCCTTGTTGACGGAGGAACAACTCCATTTTACCGGGTTATCGCCGTCCAACTGCGCCTGCTGCTGTGCGACAGAAGCCGCCGGCATGGAAAAATAGAGGATATCTCATTACTGCCCCGCTGGTTACCGGGTATGCAGCTTCATCCGCTGGATGAAGCTGGACAGGCACTTTCCAATCAGGCAGGTTTGACAATCAACGAATGGCTCGAGCAAAAACTTGTTTTGGATTCCGGTAAAAACCTCACCGTCCGCCAACTGATCAGGCAGGTTTGCGATCAGGATGGCGGCGCCCATTATGACCCAAAAATCAAGTCTCGATTGGACCAGAACACCAATTACAGGAATTTGATCATCAATCTTGGCGGATATTTGATCCATGCGGTTGACACCAAAATTGCACAAGAAATCAAATAGCTCAAAGGAGACCCTATCATGAAACTCAATTTTAAAAGTAACGCCGGGCTTAATAATGGCGTCCAAATCCCCCGACTCGGCTTCGGGACATGGCGGCTGGCACCCGGCGAAGAAACGGTGATGGGTGTATCCTGTGCGCTTGAGGCAGGTTACCGCCATATTGACACTGCCAGCCAGTATGGTAATGAAGAATCTGTCGGAATTGCCATCCAGAAAAGTGCAATACCCGAATCAGAGATTTTTGTAACCACAAAACTTTGGGATGATGATCACGGATTTGATTCTGTACAAAGGGCATTCGAGACCAGCCGCAAAAAACTTCAGCTGGAAATCATTGATCTGTATTTGATCCACTTCCCCGTAAAGGCTCATCTTCGCCAAGAAACCTGGCGGGGCATGGAGGCTGTCCTGGAAACCGGAATGTGCCGGTCAATCGGCGTCAGTAATTTTTCAGTCCAGCAGTTGGAGGAAATTTTTTCATTCTGTAAAGTTCCACCAGCTGCAAACCAGATCGAACTGCATCCTTATATGTACAGGGCACAAAAAGAGGTGATTGAATTTTGCCAAAATAAGCGCATAGCTATAGAAGCCTACCGGCCTTTGACCAAAGGGGTAAAATTTAATGACGAACGCATCACATCCATCGCTGCCAGGTATGGAAAATCTCCTGCACAGGTCCTTATCCGCTGGAGCCTCGACCATGGCTTTGTGGTAATCCCAAAATCCAGCCACCGGGAGCGCATTTTGGAGAATTGTGATCTCTATGATTTTGAACTGACTGCAGAGGAAATCCAATCCCTGGATTCATTCGAGACAATAACCTTTATGCCGCCAAAACAAACTGCCTGAGCACAATCCAAAAAACGGCAATGTTCTACAAGCAATAATGCCAGATATATTGCTGAGGTAAAATTGTGTTCACTCAGGTTTTTCAAACGGGCATAGTATTAAATGACGATTCAGGGTATCACGGTGGATTTTTCAAAACAAGGTAATGCATATGCAATGGATTCGTAATCACACCGCAAATCTGGTAGAGGATGGGATTTTTAAGAAAGCCCTTCTGATTACCTTTTTTGGGAACCTTTTCCTTGCGGTCTTTAAAGGCATGTCTGCCTATTTGACTGGTAGTTCGGCCTTATACGCTGATGCCGCCAATTCAGTATCAGATGTTTTATACTCTATGATGATGGTTTTGGGTTTATGGATGTCCCGCCGTCCTCCCGATCTATCCCATCCCCAGGGTCACGGCCGGTTTGAACCCCTGGTTGGGATCGGCATCATGCTATCCATGTTCTATGCCGGCTATGCAGCCATCCGGGAATCCTTAAACCGTTTTATTGAAGGCGGGTCGGTGATTGAACTGGGGCTCCCCATGGTCACCCTGGCAGTAAGCGTCCTGGTAAAACTATGGATGTATTATTCAATTCAGAGGTATGGGAAAATCCTGAATAATTCCACGCTGATTACCGCAGCAAAGGACAATCTGAGTGATGTATTGACCTCCATTGCAGCGTTTATCGGTGTGATTGGGTCTAACCTCATCTCACCAATTGTTGATCCTATCGCCGGAATTATCGTCAGCATGTGGATCTTCCGAAATGCATTCAATGCCGGAAAGGAAAATCTGGGATATCTTACCGGAAAGGGCGCTTCAGAAGATGTTCGCGACAAAATTGTTGAAACAGCCGGGTCGGTTCCGGGTGTGCTGGGTGTACACCAGACCATTACGGAGTATATCGGTACCCGCCTGGTGGTGGATTTGCATATCGATATGGATGGGAGTATAACCCTGGACGAAGCTCACCGGATTACAGATGAAGTTACCAATAAGGTTGAAGAACTTATGGAAGTCGACCGCGCCTATGTTCACGTCGAACCCCATAAAACAGCCCAATGATCGTTATAGAGTATTTAAAAAAACAGGAATAATTTACCCCTGTGTCACTGGATGATTATCCTCATTAGGATGGTTACAAATAATCGCGAAGTTGGCGGGCACGTCGGGGATGGCGCAGCCTACGCAGGGCTTTGCTTTCAATTTGGCGGATTCGCTCCCTGGTAAGCCCGAACTTCTGGCCAACTTCTTCAAGAGTATAGGTGCGCCCATTTTCAAGTCCAAACCGCAAGCGCAGAATGCGCGCTTCTCTGGGTGGCAGGCTGTCCACTACTTCTTCAATTTTTCCCCGCAGCATTTTTGAATAGGTGCTCTGCATTGGCGAAGGAGTGATCTTGTCCTCAACAAACATCCCCAGTTCTGCTTCTTCATCCTCATCATTAATCGGGCTTTCCAGAGAAAGTGGCAGCCAGGAAACCCGCAGCATCCAATCCACTTTTGTGATGGGCAGTTTGAGCTGGTCGGCCAGTTCCTCCGTGGTTGGAATTCTGCCCAGTTTTTGTTCCATTTCATGCAGCTTGCGATACAGCTGGCGAATCCGGTCAACCATATGCACCGGTACCCGGATAGTGCGGCCCTGGTCGGCAATGGCGCGGGTGATTGTCTGGCGGATCCACCATGTAGCATAAGTTGAGAATCGGAAGCCGCGCCTGTATTCGAACTTTTCCACGGCTTTCATTAGACCCAGATTGCCTTCCTGGATCAAATCAAGGAAAGGGACACCCCGCCCAATATAGCGCTTGGCAACACTGACAACCAGCCTGGTGTTGGCTTTTATCAGGTGTTCCCTGGCAAGGATACCATCCTGGTATTCCTGCTCTAGCCTGGCTCTCTCCTCGGGGGTTCCATGACCATTGTAATTTAACAGTTCCTTCCTCGCATTACCTCCTGCTTCTATCCTTTTTGCGATAGTCACCTCTTCATCCAGGGTGAGAAGGGGAACACGTGCCATTTCCTTCAGGTAGAGTCCAATCGTATCATCGCTGGAAACCGGGCCAAGGTCCGCAAAAGGATCCATATCAGTATCCACACCTGAATCCTCTGCCGAGAATCCATCCTGGCCATCGTTATCTAAAACAGGCACACCGCGTTTTTTTAGAGATAACAGCAGGATTTCTAACTTTTCCGGGTCTTCATTACCTGTTGGAAATGCCTCTAATACATCGACTAACGTCAGGTAACCCTGAATATCAGCCAATTCCAACAAAGTGTTGATGATCTGAACCTGGCGTGTACGAATGACTGAAACTGTCACAATCGCTCCTGATAATAAGTTTGCTCGATATATTAGAGTTCCCCGCCATAGATGCGCAGGGTAAATGACTCCCACCTGCAAGTCTTATTCAGCTGTACTGGATGTCATCATCCTTTCCATGTGTTCGCAGGTGTCCTCATTGAAATTCACCCCGCAAATCGAGCAAAGCCCCCTGCAATCTGGTGAGCACACTGGTTGTATGGGAATTTCTAATAGCAGGTATTCATAAACCAGGGGAGCCAGATCAACATAACCATCTTCAGAGAGGACAAGTCCGGATTCTGTAACATCTTCCTTATTAAATGCGAATAATTCGCTGAAATTTGTATTCAAAACCTGGTAATAGCTTTCCAGACAACGTACACAATCGATGAGAACCTGTGCCTGGAATTCTGCTTGGGCTAAAATTCCGGTTTTAGTTCGCCCAATCCGGATTGTTCCCAAAAAATTTAACCCCTCAAATTCAGGGTTTAATAGTATCGATTCGAGATCAAAATGGATATCTCGATATGTGCCTAGTGGCTGATTGATTAAAAATCCAACATTAATTCTTAAAGAATTGCGAGGCGCCTTATTGCTCTTCATAAATTATCAAATAAATTACCAGATATAATATAAGAGATTATAGCATATTGATATACGCAAGTCAATTATTTATAATATAATTCATAAATATTAATTATATTATCCATGAATCAATTACTGCTGGCTACAAATAACCCCGGAAAAGTGCTGGAAATAGCTTCCATCCTCAAACATGCTTGGTTGGGTACAGGCAGCCAGGATTGGCAGCTATTAATCCCTGCAGACCTGGGAATAATCCTCGACGTTCCCGAAGATGGCACTACCTATGCGGAAAATGCTGCCAAAAAAGCAGTCGCTTTTTGTCAACATAGCCGCATCACCAGCCTGGCAGATGACACGGGGCTGGAGGTCGATGTCTTAAAGGGGGAACCCGGGCTGCGCTCAGCACGCTTTTCGGATAAACCCGGGGCTTCAGACGCTGACCGGCGTGCATTCCTCTTGGAAAAATTAGCAGGATTTCCCCGGCCGTGGCAGGCGCACTTTAATTGTACCGTCGCCATAGCTACCCTCTCCGGGAAATTGTTCCTCACTCAAGGCGCATGTCATGGAGAAATTATTCCCGTGGAAAAGGGGGATCACGGTTTTGGATATGACTGCATTTTTTTTATTCCCGAACTTAATCTCACCATGGCAGAACTTACAGCAGAGGAAAAAAACAGGATCAGCCACCGGGCAATTGCCGTTAAGCAAGCCGCACAAATTATTCCCGGTTTGTTACTGGAATAAACCATACCTGTCAGGTGCAGCATCCCGGTAAATCCGGCTATGGCAAAGTAAATTTCATAAAGACTCTAAATAAATATGCCAGATCAAAATAATCAAATCTCACTTTTCTGTTTCTCGTAATCATTTTTGCAGTCCTGGCCGGCATAAGCAATTTTCTTCCTGCCGCCGCCTTACCGCCAGGCCAGGTAAGCTCCCTATCCTATCCAACTTGGTTGGTTGTTCCCGGAATTTCCTTGCTCGTATTTTTCCTCTATGGTGGAATTGGTTACCTGGGCCTGTTATTATCCCGAAGGGTGGGATTTCTGGATTTATGGGAACAATCCGTTACAAATTCCGCTCGATTTCTTCAGCCATTATTAATAGGTAGTACCTGCGGTCTGGTATTCATATTGACAGAACGGATATTAGCGTTTGTTTTTGGTGCCGATCTTTTACCTCACCCTTCATTCCCCATGTCTCTGCTTGCTTCATTTACGGCGGCAGTAGGGGAAGAAATTATATTCCGCTTGTTTTTTATCTCTTTCTGGTTCTGGTTGTTGTTTTTTGTCATTTTCAAGCAAAAATACGGTCAGGTAATCTTCTGGCTTGTTTCCATCGGCTCCGGATTGTTGTTCGCCTTTTCCCATCTTCCTTCCATGATGTACTTGCAAAACCTGAGAACGTTGGGAGAGATCCCGGTTTCTCTGCTTGCAGAAATCTTTTTATTAAATGGACTACTCTCCCTGGTCGCCGCCTTCTGGCTGCGAAAGGCAGGATTCCTGGCAGCAGTGGGAATTCATTTCTGGACAGATATCCTCTGGCATGTGATTTATGGGCTTCTGTAATAAACCATTTTACATTGCTCGACCATCTATCCTCGCAGAGCCGAACTTACTGGGTAAAAGCAATATGTCCGGGTGAAGGGCGGCAAACCACCTCAAAAATCTGTAGATCAAAGAATCTATGCGCATTGGCCGGCTTGATAATCAAAGCCGTATCCGCGCCACCGCTTGTTCCAGCCACACACATCACCGCTTGGCTGGAAGATATGATTCCCGCATCAGCAGCCATCAATCCCATTTCTATACACACCTTTGCCCCCTGGCCGAATAATCGCAGTGTGTTGGCAATGATTTCATCCACCTGGTAAGTTTGATAAGTAAATCGGATAGCCCTGTTTACCCCTCCAAGTGCGTGCTGGCAGGTAAGCAGCCTTGCCCCTGAATTTTCAATCAGGTGCCGTTTCTCCTCGTCAAATTGCTGGAGATCAGGCTCCCTGAATCCTGTTGAGTGGGTGACAACGATAAGGTTAATATCCCGAAATATTGTGGCTGCCATTAATCCAGTCTTGCCGCTGGTGGATGCCACCAGGGCAATATCCATGCCTAGGCTGACCATGCGTTGGCTGGCAAGTTCCAATGTGCGCCTGGTATTGTGTTCCCCGCTTTGTGAAAAATAAGTGACCTGTGCCTGCACTTCACTGTTCATAAATCCTCCTTTTTCCAATAGTGGTTCAGTTCTCCAAACGACTGTTCTTATATTGTAAATGCTCATTGCCCGCTATTTCACCCCAATAAAAACCAAACCTCTCATTTGTACAGGCATTCAAAACATCTATCCAAAAAAATATTAAAGTAATAATTCCTATTCCTGGAACCTTTCGAATTAAGGAGATATTTTATTAGGAGATCAAATATTGGTTGATGGATTAATCGCCCAAATACGCAATGATTAAAACCAGACGTGATATACTCAATCATACAAAATAATGGTCCCTCAGCAGCCATAACGAAGAAAAGCATTGGGTTCCAGCATCTGTTTAGAAAAACACCGTAAAAAAAAGGGAGAAGAATGGATACAAAGTTATATGTTGGCAATTTGCCTTATCGGATAACCGAAGAGGAATTAAAAAATCTCTTCTCGCAGGCTGGAACCGTCCAATCTGTGTCGTTAATTAAAGATCGTTATTCTGGTGAATCTAAAGGTTTTGGTTTCATAGAAATGACCAATCAGGCGGAGATGGAAAATGCCATCAGGATGTTTAACGATTATTCCTTTGAAAACCGCCAGCTCAAGGTCAATATTGCCAAGCCGCGCGAAGACCGGGGTGGTGGTTTCAACCGTCGCGGTGGTAACAGCTTTGGTAAGGGCGGAGGCGGCAGGAATGATCGCAGGGGTGGGGGTGGGGGTGGCAAGGACCAGCGCGGTGGTGGATCTTACTACTAAATCATAATTCGGTATTTATTGAGAAAACAGGTTCTCCGCTGAGGAGAGCCTGTTCATTTTTGATCTTCCGGAATTTAATCCTGTTAATATAAAAATATCAATCTTTCAATTCCCGGATTGATTGCCATTTGGCATTCTGTCCGGCCTGTGAAATGGGGATTAATCATTGGCCGCATAATCTGCCCGGTGATGGTTGGCTTTAATGGAAGCCACTTGCTGAACCTGTTCTGGAGTAGGGATGCCTTTAAGGATCACTACTCCATTTTCATCACAGCTAATTACCTGGAGGCCGGCCTTCTTGAGATCACGATGCAGCTTGCGGGGATCATAGGCTTTGGTTTGTTTTTGTTTTGACAATAGTACCGTACCTGCAGTAATGATAGCATAAAAAAACCAGTTTGTCAACGATATCGTTCCATGTTACGATACATCTGGCTGCACCAGGGGCGTACTGTGGTTGTCGAGGTAATTTTTATTCATGCAATGTCGTACACGCGCAAGATCGCACACAATACTATCGTTCAGATTGCTGGTAAGGGAGTCAGCACCGTCATCGGTGTCGTTGTCATCGGCATGCTGACGCGGTATCTCGGTGCGGCAGGATTCGGCCAGTATACCACCATCATGGCGTTCCTGCAGCTGTTTGGCGTGCTTGTTGACCTCGGGCTGTACATCATTC
>Ga0209254_10005734_pt1 | contig 11414 bp, 10 predicted proteins | sample FrelakmetDIP11DI_FD_187148 | JGI IMG/M metagenome (GOLD analysis project Ga0209254, IMG submission 187148) | Freshwater lake sediment microbial communities from the University of Notre Dame, USA, for methane emissions studies - DIP11 DI (SPAdes)... | ecosystem: Environmental > Aquatic >... | reverse complement strand
GACGGGGATTTTCCTGCCGGGGCAACCCTTGAACCTTCAGGATTTATGCTGCAGGATATAGAGATAAGATGGGTCGAAGGGCTGATTTTAAAAAGTGAAAGCCTAAAAGGCAAAATCGAAGGAATCGAGCTTCTTGACAGGGGCAGCCTGGCCGGAGAGCTTTCTGATGCCCCCGAAGGTCTCACCCCTCTTGAGGGCGGCATAATCGGCGGGGCTGTTACCGGCCTGAACGGCTTTTTAGCAGGTTATTTATCCCTTTCAGGAAATGAAGATGCTGTGCTGTTTAGCTGCTACCTTAAGGACGGAAGATATTTTGTAGCAATAACTGATGTGCAGATGTTTGAGAACCTACAGAAAATATAAGGCATATGACTCATTTAGATATGTACTTTCGGCTCTACTACTTTTATACCTCACTTGATACCTGCTTTGATGACAGCTCCAGAGATTTTCCGATAGAAAGCCTGGATCATTGAACCGAAATAATTTATTGCAAAAAATCAATATATATTTTATTATAAACCAATTACTCATTTATCTATATATTTATAGATTATTATAATATATGTTTATTTTTATAATCATTATTTTAAGATAAAAAGGGTAAAGGGGCAAAGAAGTCATGGACAGCAAAGACATTTTCTGGAATGCAACAATTGATGAATTAAAAAGAGGGTATATTAAAACAGCTGATAATTATATCTGCCTTATATGCAATAAGGAAATAGACAAGGGGGTAATATATCCTGTAGACAGCATGCTTTATACGGCAGAAAAATATATGTCGCTGCATATCGGGAAATCACACGGATCAGTTTTTGAGTATATCCTGGGAATGGATAAAAAATTGACAGGGCTAAGCGAACACCAGAAAAACCTCCTGGGCGCTTTTTACAAAGGCAGAAGCGATGAAGAGACCAGGAAGGAACTGGACATAGGCAGCACTTCTACAATACGCAATCACAGATTCGCTTTTAAGGAAAAAGAAAGGCAGTCCAAACTTTTCCTGGTCCTTATGGAACTGCTAAAGCAGAAAGATAAATATGCCCCTGAAATAGTGGATATACATAAAACTGCAAAAATGATAGATGAAAGATACAACATAACATCAGACGAGATGGATTCGGCACTGAAGAAATATTTTCCTGCCGGGATTGAAAGTCAGCTTTCCAAATTCCCCAAAAAGCAGAAGCATAAACTTATAGTACTGAGAAATATTGCGTCAAGGTTTGAAAATAGCAGGGTATACAATGAAAAAGAAGTCAACGGGATTTTAAAGACTGCCGGCGATGATTATGTGACCATCAGGCGCTACCTGATAGAATACGGCTTTCTTGACAGGAAGCCCGATGGCAGCCAGTACTGGCTAAAATAGCAAGGATTAAAACCTGCATTGCCAATATAACGCTTAATTTATTAACAACAAGTTTAATAACATCAAGTAATATTATTCAATAAATAATATTAATCAAAACATACCTGTGCATGCAATAAATATTGCATGCTTTCTATTTTGTGATTATCCTGACAATATCAGCCGTGCCCTGTACTGGATATGACTCTGCAACCGGACCTCTAAAAACTACCTCCACTTTATCCCCAAGCTTTAGGTCGGTGTACTCAAAAAGCCTGCTTAAATCATCCTTCTGTATCATCGTCTGGACATCAATATGGACTGAAGCTTTATCGTATATAGTATCCGGCTCGATATTGCCCTCAACAAGAATATTTGCGCCATCCTTGCCTGTATTTATATCAGTTATAGTGCCTCTTATGCCTATTTTATAATCATCGCTTCCAGAAGGTTCAAGGCCCGGAGAACAGCCTGCCAGCACAAACAGAGTAAGGCATAAAAAAATGATGATAATTTTTTTATTCAATGCTTTCCTCCCTAGAATATTTTAAACCTGGTATCATTTTTTAAATATTGTTTTTATTTATAGGGATTCGAAAAAACCTGGGGGTTCAATGAGGTAATTTTACTTTTTTATCAAGTAAGTTCGATGCACTTGTATTCGCCCTTTTTAAACCTGCCGCCTGCTTTATCAAAAAGGTCCCTTATATGGTTGTCCATGCTAAAATATATTATCTGCCAGCCGCTTGCAGCTATATCAGCAAGTTTATCAACAAGCACCTGCCTTCGCTCCCAGTCCGAATGCTGAAAAGCATCGTCCAGGATTAAAAACAGCGTATCCTGTTTTAGTATTTTTGACGCAAAACCGATGCGCAATGCAAGCATTACCTGCTCCCTTGCGCCGGTGCTTAAATCCCTGATGCAGTAATCCTTGTAATCATCGGAAACCATAAGCGTTTCACCATCAAGGGAAAGCCGCATGTATCTACTGGTAATTTCTGCAAGAGGCTTAAGGACAATATCTGACTGCAACCCTTCGTATATTTTTTTGTCTTCCTCCTGGCGAAGAGCTGCCACTTCCGAATGAACGATTATTCCTGCAATTATTTGTGCTTCAATATTTTTATACTCTTTCTGCTTTTCAAACCTTTTTTGTTTAAGGTTTTCAAGAAGGTGCTGCCAGTCTATACTCTGGTCATCATTTGTCTCCCTGCATATGATATATTTGAGGTTGTTTATGTTAGTTTCAATTTCCTGTATTTTAACTTCGATCTGTTCGAGCTCGGACCCGGCCCTCTCATATTCATCATAGCTGAAAATGATACCAGGGTCCTCAGCGAGGTATTCAATATCACGGACAGCAAGGTCTGACAGTTTTTCGCGAAGACTCTCTATTTCAGCCCTGATTGACCTGTTTTCATCTTTTTTTCCAATCAGCATCGAATGCCACTGGGATTCGGGCGCCTGCCTGCCTGTAAGATTGTAAAGATCCTGCTGGATTGCACCCTTCAGGTCCTGGTTTTTTAACCTTAACCCATCCATCTGGTCTTTCAGGAGCCTGGATTGATCATAGAATTCCTTTTGCTTATCCCTTTCAAGCGAAAGTGTGGCAATACCTGTAAGGTCGGCCCCGGTTCTTTGTTTAAATTCTTTTTTGAGATTCTCCAGCTCGCTACCCGAACCAGCATTCCTGGAAAGGCGGGCTGTTCTTATTACATAGTATGCGGCAAGCCCTGACGCAATAACAAGGGCGGTAATAGTTCCAGCTGCAATTCCGAATATGGAAAAAATAATTGCTGCAAGGGCAAATACGCCTGATAAAATCGCAAATACTATACCGGGTCTTTTAAATGCAGCTGCGGAAAATTTTTCATATAAGGGCAGCGCTCTCTGCAGCCACTCATAGTCCTGGCACTTCCTGTTAAAATCCTCAATCTGCCTGGCTTTTTCCTCATATTCACCCATTGCCCTCTCATAAATGCTTATATTTCCTGCTATCCTGTTTAAACCATCTTCGTCATTTTGCGCTAGCCTGCCGTTTAGTTTCTTGATATTTTCTGAGAGCAAATATGCTGTATGGCATTTTGCCTTATACAATTTTTCCCTGTTGTTTTTTAGCAGCTTTTCCTGGGTCCTGTAGGCAGCCAGCACTCCAGCAGCATATGTGGATTCCACCTCAGCAGAAAGCCCATCCAGATGCTCCAGATCTGATTTAAGCTGCCGGTAAGTCCTGCCTTCCCCGGTATTACCGATATTTATATTTCCTTCATCAAACTGCGCGCCTTTAATGGTTCTTGAAATATTACTGTCACTGTCTATGCTGTCAAGCAGGCTTATTCCGGAAAATATTTCCTTTATAAGGCTTTTACCAATGCCGTCATCTGTGGCCTCTATGGCTGCCTCTCCGCCCTTTGAAACAAGCAGTTTGACCAGTGACAGCGGCAGGCCCCTTTCATCCTTTTCCCAGTAGTCTTCAAGCTTTTTTGGTGTACCCGGGGAAAACTCAGAAATCCCTCCGTCTCCATCCAAACCGCTTACTGTTACTTTCCCGCTTCCATTTTCCCTGAACTGCCACCTCTTAATATTTTTAAAAAGCGAGCGGATGATAAATTCAGTCAGGAATGTCTTTCCGCATTCATTTTTGCTGAAAACCAGATTAAACTGCCCCATGTCCCGGGTGAAATCCCTTATGGGGCCCAGGTTTTTGACTGTTATTTTTTCTATTTTTATTGCCATTTATATTATCCTGCAATAGCTTATTTGACCTAAGCGCTCAATATCAGTCTCAGCGACTGCTCCAGGACCGAATCCCTCTTTTCCTGCGTGTATCCATAATCTTCCGCAACTGATTCCACCCTTGATTTGACCCTTTCAACGACGCTTACCCTTTCAGGGTCATTTAAAATCGAAACACCGCTAAGTTCCGGGCCTTCATGATTATAGAACTTGAATCCTTCAAGTGGCTGGCTGATTGCATTCTCAAGCATTTTTTTATCCGTGGTATATCCCCTGACTTTCAGGCGTATTCTTGCCTTTGGAGCCTCTTCACTGCTTAAATCCCACCCATCAACAATTGCCCTTATTTTATTTTTCATATCTTCAAACTCATCGGCAGTCGGAAGCGCAAGAAGGTTCTCGATAAAAAACAGGTAATCTGTGCTTACCATTTTTTCACTGATGCTTAAGTCCCGGGTGTCAAGGATTATAAAACTTTTTCTCCCTGTCTCATTTATATCCATTCCGCATGGTGAACCTGGATAGCGGACTTTGCCTGATTCAATTTTTTTATGTATATGGCCGAGTATTACTTTAGCAGGATTAAAAAGCTCTATGTCAGATCTTCCAAGGGGCATGTATACACCCGTCTCATAATTATTGGGGTCTTTTGTGCCGGAGAGGTAATCGCCATGGCCTACCAGTATCCACCTTTCCCGGAGCAGCATACTGTGTTTTGCCAGTACCTCACCCATAGATTTGTCCGCAACAAAGGGTACAAAAAGAAATCCTGCCGCTGAATCCTCAAAAGTTACAAACTCGGGCTCACTGTAAACCTTTATATTTCCGGAAGAAAAATACTTCGGGCTTATAACCTGGTCATGGTTTCCCGGTATAACATAAAAATCAATCCCGGCGTATTTTTTATCCCTGCAGAGCTCATCAAAGACAGAATAATTATTGCTTTCCATGTCAAAGAGGTCCCCTGCAATAATCAGCGTGCGGATATCCTCTTTTATTAGCTGGTCAAGTATGTCCCGCAGCGCATTTAAACGTTCGGGGTTTTCCTGCTCCGTCTTTAGATGTATATCTGCTGTTATGGCAATTTTCATGGATGCCTGTATTTTATATTCAAATATTTTTATAAAAATTTGTAAGTATACCAGGTATCGTGATTATTTGAATGATGAATTTTAATTTTACTGCAAGCTGTATACCCTGCCTATACCCATTATCTGCTGGCTTACCTGCGGGTTTCCGCTATAAGCAACGCTTCCTGAGCCTGAAACCACGACATCGAGTTTCTTTTCAACATTCACCTTTGCGCTTCCCGACCCGCTAATATTTACCGTGCATTCTTCAGCCTTAAAATCCTCGGCCTTGAAACTGCCTGAACCGGAAATATTAATGCTTTCCTTTTCCGTGCTGCCTGAAAGCATTATTGAGCCTGAACCGGAAATCATGACATCAAGGTCTTTTGCCTCAAGCGCTGCATCAACCTTTCCTGAACCGCTTATCCTTATCTGCACATTTTTAGCTTTTATAAGTTCTGTCCTGGCATCCCCTGCCCCTTCAAAATATATGCCCTCCAGATTTTTTACCTTAATATAGGCATTGAACTTCCTGGGCCACAGGTATGCCTGCCAGGTATAGGAAAGCACCAGCGTGTCACCCTGAACCTCAGATTTTATGATATGCTGGGAGGAAGGAAGCGCCTCAATAACAACTGATTCCTCATCTGCCTGTGCCAATTCGATATGGGCAAAACTTTTTACCCTTATTTTGCTGAATGGGTCTGTGATCCTGTTTTCATTGACAATGCCACTCATGTATAACACCTCACTTGATATTATTATTTATAATTATATTACAATTTTCCTGATTTTTATTATTTTACTGTCATTTTACTGATAATATTTTTCACAACGATATTTTTAAATGTCACAGCAGAAATTATTAAAAAATACAGTAAAGCCGCTCAACAAAATTGAAAATCCACATATGCTTACGTGCTCGCCTGTTTCAGGCATCTACTAGAGGGCTTCGACATTCAAATTTTCAGGAATGCGCCTGCATCCTCCTGCTGTTTATCACCACTGCCAGGATAAAAATTACAAAGAGGAGCGCAATATTAATATAGAATACGCTGTTTTTTGAAAAATTCTCTGACATATACCCGCTTAGATACTGGAATATTATGCTGCCCAGATAGGCAAGCGCATGGGTATAGGTCGCAATGGTTGAAGCATATTTTGAACCCAGGTTAAGCGCAATGATGATAAGGAAAGTAAAATTACCGGTAACGCTGATACCATACATAAACAGCATGATATTTTTAATAACCAGATTGTTTATAAAAAAAACGCATAGCATAAAAACAAGGGAAAACAAAATTCCCCACATAAGCAATTTTTTCTCATTGATTATCCTTATCAGCCGGTTCTTTAAAAGAAGCCCCAGTAGAAGCGACAGCGAGTACAGGGCCAAAAACAGGGAGCTTCTGGATACCGTTACATCCAATGCTTCAAAATAGGATGTGAACCATGTAAAGAAAGTATCCATGACAGCAGCATAAAAAAGTATCATCACGCCTGTTATTATAAACAATGGATGAAGTAGTATCTTTTTATCTATCCTGAAAAAGTTTTTGAAGCTTCTTGGGGTAGTAACTATCCGGGGTAATTTTATTGGCACTAAAAAAAATACCAGCAGAAGCTGCGCAATAAAGACACATAAGAAAAGATACTGCCAGTTAATATCAAGACCTGTAAAAAGGCTCACCAGCAGCGGCGCTATTATGCTGCCTATAGAATAATAAATCGCAGTCTGTATTATCAGAGTTGATTTTTCCTCAAAATAGATATTTCCGATTATTGCAAATATGGTAATGGATAATATCCCTGCGCCAAGAAGGTAAAGGAAATAAAACAGTATGAATAAAGAAAATATTTGCGCCAGGAATAATCCTAACGCTCCAATTGCCAGCAGTACAATGCCCACTATAAGGACTTTCTTAAAACCCAGGATATCTATCAGGTTATTAAGGATGATAGCCACTATAAAAATAGCTACCACAGAAAAAGAAATAGCTGCGCCTATTTTGTCAAGGCCGGTGTCAAGATCTTTTGCAATAAGAGGTATAAGAGGCCCTACAAGCCCGGCGGCAACGCCGAGGATAGCCCTCTGCACATAAGAATAAACTAATAATCTTCTGGAGTTTGCTTTGGAAGAATCAGCCAAAATATATCAGGCTTTACCTTTTTATTATTTCTTTTCTTTTTTAGGTTTTTTCTTTTCTTTGTCTCTTGGACTCTTATCACCCATTTTTACTTTGCACCTCCGCTGCTACATTGCTACATGTTTAAATACTTAAAAAGATCAAATACCATCATTCCCGGCCAGACAATAGCTTTTAAAAAGCCCAGCACCCCTTCCCAAAAAGTGGAAGACTGCTGTATATAATAGATTGCAGCCCCGATAAAAGCCATGAAGTATGCAGCTCCCAGGATACCGCTTGAGCCTCCATTGTTTTTAACATTACCTTTTTTACTACGGCATCCTTCAGAATCATTTTTTACTGAATCATTTTCAACAGTCATTTTGTACCTCCCCTGCAACTTTTTTATTGAAATTATTAAAATAAAAAAGCAGATAATCTTATTATGTTTATTACATTGTATAAATGCACCCGTTCGATGTTTTCCAATATGCTTTAATTCTATTATAAATATTATAATTATTTTTTTAAAAAAATCATTAAAGTAATGAGTTTTTTGATGAAGATTTAGAATAATAGTGGACCTATATAAAAAAGGTGAATGAAAAAAAATACGCAGTTAAAAAAATACAGATTTTTAATTTATTTTATAGAGGCTGCAGGCATTCTCTCTCAGAATCATATTAGCAAATTTTTCGACTTTGGAAATTGCTATCCACCCTGAATCAACCATTTCTTTTAGAGCATTTGCAAGGTCTCTTTTACCAAAAATTGCTCCTGACCAATAAGTCTCTGGAATAATCCCACCATCAGTACCAAAGATTATTTTATCTATCGGAGCCAGTTCAAATAATTTTAATTCTTATTTCTTATAACCCTTTATAATTTTTATAAGCCTTTTCTTCAAATCGCTGCTATCGCCTGAATAAAAAATCACTTCCTGGCGCACAAGGTCTGAGGGCAGTCTTGTTTTTTTGCTTGCAATCAATATGATGATTTTGTTTAAGCCCAGCGCCAAGCCCAACTCAAGTCCGACATTGAATGTAGGGTTTGTAAGGTTTGCAAGAAAAAATTGCGAGCCCTGTATCATTTCACATATTTTGCAGAAAAAATCCTTTGTCCTGAGTTCCTCCTTCGCAATCTTTGGCTCAATGTTCAACTCCCGCAGTGCAGGAAGAACAGCTTCATCAATGGCTTTCTGTACAGACTTGTATTTATAATTGTAAGCTATAAATATGCTGCCAGGATTTGCGTTGATTTTAAGGCTGCATTCTTCACTGTCTGTTAAATAACATCTCATTTTTATTATAAACCCGGGCCATTTTCACAAGATAAATAATATTATCCCTGATATTCAGAGATAAAAGCTTAATCTTTTGTAAGTATAATCAAATTCCTGGGAAATCTAATAGTTTAATGATTTTTTCTGGATTCCTTCACCTGCTTGCCTTCAAATATTAGAATACAAATAAACTATTTTATCAATACAAAAAAATACTAATGAAAATATTATAAGCTTGATATCGAAGCTATATTCATTTTTTTAAAATAATTGTTTGAACAAAGGTGGATTTTATTCGCTGTCTAGTATAACCAGGCCTCCGTTGAGCTTCTGACCTGGAAGACTTAAAATCTATGCCGGGGAATAAATTAGAAGCTTTAAAAGGTAATTATAAAGGATATTACACCATACGGATTAATAATAATCGGTGGAGAATAATATTTAAAAATCTCAATTTTTAATTATTGATTTCCAAAATAATTTAACCGTATATAAAATATGCTTTTGTCGCTTGTATTTGTTCTTAATTCAGGATCGAAGTCTGCTGGTCCACCTGAGTCAAAACCAAATTCTTCCAGGGCTATCTTTTTATTTAACAATAAATCAGCATAACCATAAGTATTAAAGAAAATCTTGCTTTGCTTCAGGTTCAGCTGTCATATCTGAGGCGGATTTATCAGCTGACTCTTTACAGGCTGGAAGGATTAAAAGACAGCATACAATTAAAATGACAATTAAAAATGAAGATAAGATTTTTTTAGCCATCCATTTTTTATTCATACCAGTATTTGTTTTTTTAAAATCTGTTGTCTATCCTTCGCCTGTAGCCTGACATCTGGCCTATGTTGCTGTAATCGATATCGCCTGCATCGTCGGTTCTAAAGCATGCCATATGTATTACATTATCATGCCACACAAGGGAAGAGCCGATTACACCTTTGCCGGTAAGCCTGAAATCCTTTCCGTATCCCACTGAATCAAAGGTCTTGATATCGGATTTGTTGAGCTTATCAATCAATTTCTTAGCCTTCTCTTCAGGCGCATTGTAATCCTTGCCGTCATTTGCAAGCACCGCATCCATTGCATAGCTTTTAAGAAGTTTTAAATGCAGGGTCTCGTAAGCGCTGGAAAGGGATACATAATCAAATCCGATGACCTCTCCCTGCAGGAACACAAAGATACCGTTTTGCCCTGGACTGCACTTAAAGCTCTTTAAGTAGTCCTCAAGGCTTTCCCTCTTTTGCTCGAACACATCACGCATTGCACCGGTATCAGACCTGATGCCAAAAGCTTTGTGGTACTCATTTATTTCAGACCAAACCCTTGACTGGTTGGATTTGTATGACATCCCGGCCTCCAGGGATCTGCCAACTGAAATGTTTTTATGAAGCCTCACTTTATGGGCAGTGACCATATCTGAGTCAGAAAACTTATTTGATGTATAATGCCATCTTCCCTGCTCCGTGCAGCTGACCGGTATTACAGTTTCGGATTCCTCTTTTAAAAGCACAGTGGCGTTTAAAACCCTGTTTTGCTTTGCCCCGATTATTTCTTCCCCATCAAGTATAAGAACAGGCATCTTGCCGCTGTTTATTGCTTTCAGCTCAGGGACCGAACCCGAAGAACCGATTTCCGTGATAGTGAGGGCCCCCATATCCATCGCTTCTTTTAATGTCAGGTACTCCGGACCTGAGCCTGCATCAGAAAATATGGGAACCACTGCCATGTTCTTGAAGGTCTGGGCCTGCCCAAACCTTAAGTTTGCCAAAAAGTCATTTATTATCTTATCCACTTAAAACCATCCTTTCATTTAAAATATATTTTAAAAATATATTTTAACTTTTATCTTTGCCAAGTATTTCCCTGGCGATTCTTATGATGTCATCTATTTTTCTTTTCCGGTCCTTTTCAACATCCCTTCTTATATTAATCTCAAGGCCAGGGACTATCTCATATTTTACCCATACATCCCTGGGAGATTCAGGCGGAAGGGAATAGAGATTCTTATTTAGAATAATGTTATTATCAGCTATTATTTTTTCATCAATATCAAGCATATATTTTTTTGGAGCCCCATTCATTTTTCTTTTCATCATATCCGCTCTCTGCCTTGCCAGCGGAAATTTCTCTTCAGCCATATTAAGCTTCCAGTCAAGCTTTTTGTATTGCTCATAGAGTTGCCTTTTTTCACCAGTTTCTCTTTGCATGTACCTGGAAATCGATGAAAGGCTCATCCCCTTTTCCTGCAGCTTTTGAATCAGCTGAAGCTGCAAAAGATGACTGTCAAAATAGAATCCTCCCTTGCCCCTTCCTGCCGGAGGGTCAAGAAGCCCCTCATGAATATAATACCTGATGGTCCTTCGCGAATAACCGGTCAATTCACTAAGATCATCGATGGTATATTTCTTTTCTTCTTTACCAGGCATGACAATTTAATATTACAATACAGGTTTGTTCAGGTTTATTATTTTACCTTTATTACAGTATAATGTCTATTTATACTGTCATTATAAAGCATTATGACAGTATTTGTCAAGACCCTCAACAGGGACAGCTTTTGAGCAGCTTTGTATTATATAATCTATTTCAGCACTGCTGTTTTTTGCTTCCTTCACCTAATAATACAATGATGGTTGTGTGTAAAAATCCTGGTAACCAGCAGTTCCTGGAAAATTGATTGATATACAAGATTATATTCTGCAAAGATTCATTTTAAATAAACCATTTAGGAATTATTTCCATTTTAGTATTACTAAATCGGAGTGAAAATAAAAATAAATCAACAGGTAATATTTATTTGTTTTTGTTAATATAAGAAGCAACCAGATTAACAATCTGAAAAAATT
>Ga0209254_10005733_pt1 | contig 11416 bp, 10 predicted proteins | sample FrelakmetDIP11DI_FD_187148 | JGI IMG/M metagenome (GOLD analysis project Ga0209254, IMG submission 187148) | Freshwater lake sediment microbial communities from the University of Notre Dame, USA, for methane emissions studies - DIP11 DI (SPAdes)... | ecosystem: Environmental > Aquatic >... | reverse complement strand
ATGACTCCGAGCATCGGTTCCTCCGGTGGATGGTGTCTTACAACTCTATCCTACCAGAAAACCGGTGCTCACGCTATTTTAGATTGGCGAAAGTCCAGTTTAGAATTGCTGCTCAGACTGCCCCTCTCACGCTGTCCCTGTTGCCTTGTCTCGTAGCGATTGTCAGCGGGGGGCCGATGTGGTATAATGATGGCGCGATCGTGCGCCTTGTTAGCCAAGCGCCGTGTAATGCGGCGGGGGCATTGACAGATGATCACACCATTGCTAACTACCAAGCTCTATATCCCACCGGTCCGGCCCGGCTGGGTGCCGCGCCCACGCCTGGTCGATCTGCTAAACGAAGGGCTCCATCGCAAGCTGACCTTCATCTCCGCCCCCGCCGGCTTTGGCAAGACCATGCTGCTGAGTGAGTGGGCCCGGCAAAGCGCATACCCTGTCGCTTGGGTCTCACTGGATGCAGGGGACAATGATCCGGCTCGCTTCTGGGCCTACTTTATCGCCGCCTTGCAGACCACCCACCAAGACATCGGAGCGGCAGCGCTGGCGGTGTTCCACTCCCCCCAGCCACCACCTATCGAGACGTTTCTCACGGCCCTGATCAACGAAATTGCCCAGGTCCCAGGGCCTTTTGCCCTCGTCGTCGACGACCTGCACGTGATTGTCGGCCAGCCGATCCACGGTGCGCTCACTTTCCTGGTAGATAACCTGCCACCACAGATGCACCTGTTTCTTTCAGGCCGGGCCGACCCGCCGTGGCCTCTCGCCCGGCTGCGGGCGCGCCGCGAAATGACCGAACTGCACGCCAGTGACCTGCGCTTTATATCCAAAGAAGCCGCATCATTCCTGAACGAGGTCATGAAGCTAGACCTGTCTCCAGAGGATGTGACAGCACTGGAAGAGCGGACCGAGGGCTGGATTGCGGGGTTGCAGATGGCCGCCCTCTCGATGCAGGGGCGAACAGATCTATCGGGGTTCATCCGGGCGTTCAGCGGCAGCCATCGCTTCATCCTGGACTATCTGATGGAGGAGGTTCTCGACCGGCAACCCCGCAACGTCCAGGAATTCCTGCTCAAGACTTCGATCCTGGAGCGGATGAGCGCCCCGCTATGCAATGCCACAACGGGTATGGACAACAGCCATGCGCTCCTGGTCCAACTGGAACAGGCGAACCTGTTCCTGGTCCCTCTAGACGACGAGCGGCGCTGGTATCGCTATCATCACCTGTTTGCCGATCTGCTGCGCAACCAGCTTCGGCAAGCTCAGCCTGACCAGGTCCCTGACCTGCACCGCCGGGCCAGCGAGTGGTACGAGAGCAAGGGGCAGATCGTCGAGGCGGTGGGGCATGCGTTGCTGGCCGGGGATGTCGAGTGGATCGAGCACCTGGTGGCAGGAAATGCCCTGGCTGTGATCTATCATGGCGAGCTGGCGACGGTGGCGAGGTGGCTGGACGCCCTGCCCGGCGAGGTGATGCGCTCCCGGCCCCGGCTGTGTGTCGCCCATGCCTGGGTGCTGGCCCACGCCGGCCAGTTGGATGGGATTGAGCCGCTGCTACAGGACGCCGAGCAAGCGTTGGCCGGCCCAGGCGAGCACGCCGAGACTCCTGTCCCGCGTTCAGCCGAAGGGCAGCACGTCAGAGGTCACATCGCCGCCGTTCGGGCCTACGTCGCAGCGCTCAAGGGGGATCTGTCCCGCGCAGCCGAGCTGGCTGGCGAGGCCCTTGACCGCTTGCCGGAGACAGACTTGACCGTGCGCGGCTGGACTGCGTTGCTGCTGGGCTGCGTGCTTCGATCTCAAGGAGACTATACAGCGGCAGCCGAGGCCTTTGCCGAGGCTCTCGCCGTCAGCCGGGCGGCAGATGACAGCCACATCACGGTTGATGTGCTCTGGGAGCAAGCAGCGCTGCAGTTGGCGCAAGGACAACTCCACAAAGTGATGAGCACCTGTGAAGAGGCGCTGCAGATTGCCAACCAGTACACCGAACGAGGGGGATGGCAGTTGCCGGTCACAGGGTACATCTATTCCCTGATGGGCTTTGTGCTATGCGAGTGCAACGACCTGGAGGCCGCACTGCACTATGCGCAACAAGGGATCGAGCTGTGCAAGCAATGGGGGCAAGCGGATGCCTTGACGCAAGGCTACTTCCGCCTGGCAAGAGCACTCCGTGCAGTTGGGGACACGACCGGTGCGCTGGACGCCATTCGGGAAGCCAGGCAGGCGGCGAGGGGCCTGGCCCCCTGGTACGCCGTCACGGCCGGGGCACACGCAGCCCGTCTGCGATTGGCGCAGGGGGACGTGGAGGCAGCGGCCCGTTGGGCGCAGGAAAGCGGGCTAGGTCCTGACGATGAACTGGACATCGAATACTGCACCAGCTACCTCGTCCTGGCCAGGATCCTCATGGCTCAAGGCCGGCCGGACGAAGCCTCGGGGTTGTTGGCGCGCCTGTTGGAGATGGTAGAGGCAGCAGAGGCGATGGGGCCCGCCATCGGCATCCTCATCCTCCAGGCGCTGATTCTGCAGACGCAAGGTGAGCGCGATCAGGCCCTTGCCGCCCTGGAACGCGCCCTCTCCCTCGCCGAGCCGGAAGGCTATGTGCGCGTCTTCGTCGGTGCGGGTGCGCCGATGGACGAGCTGCTGCGGCAGGCGGCAGTCCGAGGGATCCGGTTGGACTATGTGAGGAAGCTCCTGGCCGCGTTGGACAGCGAACCCGCAGCCAAACAGCGAACATCGCGCCTGGCTGCTTCGTCCTTGGCTGAACCGCTCAGTGAGCGTGAGCTGGAGGTGTTGCGGCTGCTGGCCACCTATCTGTCCAGTGTAGAGATTGCTCGAGAACTCGTTGTATCCGTGAGCACGGCCCGCTCTCACATCAAGAGCATCTATGGCAAGTTGGACGTCCATAGGCGAACGGATGCGGTCCGGCGAGCAGAGGAGCTGGGACTGCTGTAACTCGAGCATACGGGACCACATTTCGGAGCCCTCACCAGATAGGTGAGGGTTCCTTTGTTCCAGGATCACTCACCTCAATCACCCAGATTGGGGGATGACAGCTCATCCAGCCATGGGTTATACTATGCTCAACTGCCAACGGGAAAGCCGAGGCAGATCAGTGCTTGGAGGAGGAATGAACATGACTAGCGAATCAACCTTCTACCGCTGGGCCGAGGAATGGCTGTATCGGCTGTTGGAACTCAACCCGGTAGCCGCAACCCAACTGGGTGACCACCGCTGGGACGACCGGCTCGCGGCGTATTCACCCGAAGCGATAGAAAACGAGCACCAGGAAATCCTGGCCGCATTGGTGAAGGTCCAGGCGATGGATCCCACCGGCTTTGGGCCGGAGGCGCGGATCGACCACACCCTGATCACCCACATCCTCCAGGCGTTCATCCGGCAGCATGAGAAACGGCGGCTTGTGTGGCGCGATCCCGGCGCCTACCTGAACCAGGTGCTGGGCGGGGTCGTGGTGCTCATCATCAAGGAGTTCGCGCCTCTACGGCAGCGGCTTCACGCCGCGCTGGGTCGCGTGCGCGAGGCTCCGCGGGTCCTACGGGAGGGCCAGGCCAACCTCGTCCCCACCGAGGTGCCGAAGGTCTGGGCCGAGGTGACGCTTGAGCAGGCACAGCAAGCTGCCGGCCTGTTTGCAGGGTTGCTGCCGTCCCTGGCCGCTGAGGCTGCGCCAGATCTCCAGGCCGACCTGACCGAGGCCGGCCAGGCTGCCGCCCAGGCGATCCAGGCGTATATCAGGTACCTGCAGGACGAGGTCATTTCGCAAGCAGCGGGGGATTTCGCCGCCGGGCGCGAGCTCTTCGACGAGATCTTGAGGGAGGAACACCTCGTAGACTATGACGCCGAGCAGCTGCTTGCCACCGGCTGGGAGCAGTTCCGCCAGACGCAGGTGCAGATGGCAGCAGTGGCGCGGGAGATCGATCGTCGGAAATCGGTGCAGGAGATTCTGGAAGAAGCCAAGGCGGACCACCCCACCGCCGAGGGGCTGCTGGCTGCCTACGAAACGGCAATGGCCCAAGCCCGTCAGTACGTAATCAGGCACGACATCGCCACCATCCCGGCAGGTGAGAGTCTGCGTATCATCGAAACGCCGGCCTATCTGCGCCCGCTCATCCCCTATGCGGGCTATATGCCGGCGGGCATCCTGGAGGAGCAGCAGGAGGGGATCTTTGTCGTCACGCCCGTTGACCCGGCGGCGCTGCCTGAGGAACAGGAGCAGAAGCTCAAGGGTCACTACTATGCCAAGCTCCCGGTCACTGCCCTGCACGAGGCCTATCCCGGCCATCATCTGCAACTGGTGTGGTCGAACCAGAGGGAGACGATCCCGCGGCGGATGGCATCCTTCCTATCGACCTTGTTCGTCGAGGGCTGGGCTTTCTACTGCGAAGAACTGATGGAGCAACTGGGCTATATCGCCACGCCGCTCCAACGCCTTGGGCGGCTCTCCGACCAGTTGTGGCGGGCAGCGCGCATCATCCTGGACGTGTCGCTGCACACCAGGGGCATGTCCGTGGACGAGGGAGTGGACCTGTTGGTCAAAGAGTGCCAACTGGAGCGAACCAATGCCCTGGCCGAGGTGCGCTGGTACACCCAGTCGCCCACGGTGCCCCAGTCCTACCTGATGGGCAAGCTCCAGATCGCGGAGCTGGTGGCCGAGTACCGCCACGCCCATCCACAGGCATCGCTGCGACAGACGCACGACGCCATGCTGGGCTGCGGCTCACTGCCGCCCCGACTGATGCGCCAGCGGCTCCTGGGCGGGTGAGATCCAGCGCCCCACTTGAAGCCCAAGCCAGCGCGCGCTGTCACGTCAGTACCACGGCTTGCATAGCTCCTGGACGAGGAGGTGCGGCTCATGTCCTATGGGCGCGAGTTCGACACACAAGCAGTCTACCAGATCAGGGTCAAAGGAAACCTGGACCGAAAGTGGTCAGACTGGTTCGACGGCTTGACGATCACGCCACGGGCCAACGACGAAACCATGCTGGCTGGCCCGGTGGCTAACCAGGCCGCCTTGCATGGCCTGCTGGCCAAGATCCGTGATCTGGGCCTGCCGCTGCTGTCCTGCCAAAGACTGGAGAAAGAGGAATGAATCCGCATCTGAGCATCGGTTCGCATGCCAAGATGGCCCTCGTCGCTTGTGGTGCCGCTATCGCGGTGTTGGTCCGCAGCAGGCAGCGAGCATCGCCATCCGAGCAAGAGAGGACAGGTGGGCACAGGGTTGCGTTAGCAGCCCCTGCCATTTAGCAAAGGAAAGTGCAACATGAGATGGATCTCTGCCCTACTGCTCTTGGCCGTCCTGGCGGCGGGGTGCGGCGGCCCAGCGACGCCCACGCCCGACCTGGTGGGAACGCAGGTTGCGGTGCTTGAGGCGGCTGCCGCGACAGCGACGGCGCGCGCACCAACTGCCACGCCTACTCCCAGCCACACACCCACACCCGGGATCGGCTCGACTCTCGTGCGCGAGCCAGACAGCATGGTCATGGCCTACGTCCCCGCCGGCCCGTTCCAGATGGGCAGCACATACACCGACCCCGACGCGGGCGACGACGAGAAACCGGTCCACACCGTCTACCTGGATGCCTTCTGGATCGACCGCACCGAGGTGACCAACGCCCAGTACCGCGCGTGCCTGCAGGCTGGCGCCTGCTCCGATCCGGGATGCTTGGACGAGAGCGGCCTCAACGCCCCCGACCAGCCGGTGGTGTGCGTCAAGTTCGCCGAGGCCGAGGCATATTGCCGCTGGGCAGGAGGCCGGCTGCCGACAGAGGCGGAGTGGGAAAAGGCAGCCCGCGGAACGGACGGCCGCAAGTTTCCGTGGGGGAACGAGGATTTGGACTGCGCGCGGGCAAACTGGCTCAATTGTGTTGGAAAGACAAGCCCGGTGGGGTCGTATCCGAGCGGCGCCAGCCCGTATGGCGTGCTGGACATGGCGGGGAACGTCTGGGAGCCGGTGAGCGACTGGTACGACGCGGGGTACTACGGTCGTTCCGAGGCCCGCAATCCACAGGGGCCGGCGTCTGGGTGGTATAAGGTGCTACGCGGCGGAGGTTCAGGCAGCGGTTGGCCTCTGCCCCGCGCCGCGGGCCGCTACGGCCACGGCGTCCCCGACGTCCGCACCTTCGACCGTGGCATTCGGTGTGTAGCTTCGCCAGGAGAGTGATCTTCTGCGCAGGTGGCAACGGGGAGGGGTATGAAGATGAGCACGCAGACCAAGATTGCCCTGGGATCAGTACTGACGACCCTTGGAGCCCTCAGCGTGGTGTTGTCGCTGCTTTGGGAGTGGCCAGCGGCACCTCACTTCTGGGGATTCCTGTTCGTATTCCTTGTGGGGGTGCTTGCTGGGGTTGGCGTCACCTTCGCAGTCGCCGGGCTCATCGAGCGCAGGCGTGAGTGCTAGCGTGACATTCACCCGCCTGGTGGCGCAGCGAAAATCAACAGAAGTATAAGGAAGGTGCTCATTGGATACGCATGCCAGGAGAACCCAATGACTGCTTTTCCTACACCGCCTGAATTCCAATCCAAGTGGAAGACCAGGTTTTTCACGATCTGGAGCGGGCAAGCTCTATCTCTGGTCGGCTCGGCGTTGGTCCAGTTTGCCCTGGTGTGGTGGCTGACGATCAAGACCGGTTCCGCCATCGCGGGGGTCATCTTGAGCGCCTGGAGAGGCTTCAAGCGGCGCATTGTCACTTCCTTGAGTGGCGTCATTGGGGTTGGCTTGGGAGTCGTCTTGTTTGGGCTGGCACCTGCCGATCTGTTCTTCCTTCTTCTAATTGCCGGTTTCTTACAGGGCTGTGCGCTGGTCTTTGCCAACGGCCCGCTGCAGGCGATCTTTCAATCAGCGATCGCTCCGGATATGCAAGGGCGGGTATTCTCCCTGATAGGGGCCGGTGCAGCGGCAATGATGCCGCTCAGCTTGTTGATCGCAGGCCCGGTGGCTGACTGGCTGGGTGTACGATTCTGGTACACTGTTGGCGGGACAATCTGCATTTTGGTGACAGTTGTCGCCAGTTTCATTCCCACCATCATGAACATTGAGCGGAATCAGGGTTCTGCTCAGGGTGTTTTAGCTCCGGATTGATGAATGGTCCGGGGGTGGAGGAAAATGAAGATTTTCAGGATCATCCCTGTGCTGGCCGTGTTCACCCTGCTGGCTGCAAGCTGTCGACCCGTTGCCACCACCTCACCGCCGCCCTCGGCAACATCCAGCTCTCCGACGACAACCCCCCTACCTACCGAGGAGCCAGCATCCCCCGCGGCCGGTTCGATGCCGCCGGCCCAGCCCACCATTGGCAGCACCTGGACCCGACCCGCCGATAGCATGGGGATGGTCTACGTACCCGCCGGCGAATTCCAGATGGGCAGCACGGAGGCTCAAATCGAAGCGGCGATTATTCTCTGCCGGCAGCACTACAGCCCATGCAACAACTGGTACTACGAGCGCGAGGGGCCGGCCCACGGCGTTTCTATGGCTGGCTTCTGGATTGACCAGGCCGAAGTCACCAATGCCCAATACCGCCACTGTGTCGAAGGCGGCGTCTGTTCAGAACCACTGACCTGCAAGAAAGGGGAACCTACCTACGCCGATTCGGAGAAGGCCGACCACCCGGTTGTGTGTGTCAGTTGGGACAACGCGCAAGCCTATTGCGAGTGGGCAGGCACCCGCCTACCTACCGAAGCCGAATGGGAGTATGCCTTTCGCGGCCAGCAGGGCAGTATCTATCCCTGGGGCGATTCCTTCGACGGCTCCAGGTTGAACTACTGCGACACGAATTGTATGGAATCTCATGCGGATGATGAATATGACGACGGATATCCAAGTACTGCCCCGGTGGCGAGTTTCCCCCAGGACGTCAGTTGGAGCGGAGTAACCGGGATGAGTGGAAATGTATCCGAGTGGGTGGCTGACTGGTTTGGCGCGTATTCGACTGAGGCCTCGTCCAACCCCACAGGTCCCGAATCGGGCAACGAAAAGGTGCTCAAGGGGTGCAGTTGGTTTTTCCCCCCGGCCTACTGCCGCGGCGCGGCGCGTCCATCCGTCGATCCAAGTGCGCGTTACGACTATTTGGGGTTTCGCTGCGCTGGTTCACCGGATGGGATGGCAATTGCAGTGCCGCAAGGCTTATCTCCTGTGATCGATGGAATAATCGCCCCCGAGGAATGGGCGAGCTCCAGGCGGGAATTATTCACCGATGGCAGTGATCTGTTCTTGATGCACGCTGGGGGGTATCTATACCTGGGCATCCGGGCCAACACTCCTGGCATGATTGTTGGGAATGTCTTTGTCGAGCGCGGCGGTGAAATCGCCATCTTGCATTCTTCTGCTGCGTTGGGTACGGCCGTTTACCAGAAAGGCACGGATACCTGGCAGCAGGTTCGGGATTTCTCCTGGTCTTGCCGCGATACCAGCGCCAGTGAGGCTGCCCAGGCTGAGCGCGCCACGTTCCTCCGAACTGAGCACTGGGTGGCTGCCAATGCCCGGATGGGTAACCTGAATGAACTGGAATACCAGATTGAAGTGTCAGAGGATAGAGTGCTCCTGAGCGTGGTTTTCTTAAGGGCATCCGATCCCAATGAGAAAATCCCCTGGCCGGCGGATCTGGAAGATGATTGCACCAAGCCCACACCGGGTGGACTGCCAGAGAATATGGATTTTTCACCCGTGCAGTGGGGCACGCTCACATTCGTAGTCAAGTAAATCAGGCGATGAGGCCAAAAAACTGACATTCTGTTCCGTCATCTTTCCCGGGCCGCAGGCGGAAATAGACAGCCTGCTGCTGGCGCGAGCCCGATTCTGGAGGTGAATGATGGACTTGCCACTACAACTCATTGTGCTCAGTATTCCATCGTTGATCTATATTGCTGTGCGCAGGCGGCGTGGGGAGAAATGGAACGAAGTTTTCAGGAAAATCGGCTGGCAAGGTAGCCGACCTATCTACTTTCTGTGGAGCTTGGGCGTGACGATTATCGCAGGAGGGCTGGGGTGGCTGGCCTTCCAGACAGTGCCCTCGGAAGTCTTGCAAGATCCCAATATCAACATTAGTGCCTACGCGGGATGGACGCTAAGCGTAACTTCATTCCTTCTGGCATGGTTGCGGGAGGCTATTTACGTTGCCCTTGGAGAAGAGATTTTCTTTCGTGGATTTCTGGGCGGCTGGTTGGTTCGGCGGTTTGGCTTTGCAGTTGGCAACACAGTACAAGCATTGATTTTTCTCTTACCGCATTTACTCTTGCTCCTTGTAAGCCTCAATCTCTGGCCTATCATCGCCGTGCAGATGTTTGCAGGCTGGCTTCTTGGATGGTTACGCTATCGCTCGGATAGCATTCTGCCTGGATGGTTAGCGCATAGTCTCATCAATGCATTTGGAGCATTGGCGGCAATGAGATAGAGTTCATAGCACAGACCCTCTTCTGTTCCGAACTCGCCAGCGCCACCAAGAAGCCCAAAGCGCCGATAACCTCTCTACTGACCAGTTGACCACCCACCAGGACGATACATCCGGCAGGGGTCACACAACCCTTTCCTTTGTGTGGTTCCTGGCGGAAAGTGACTTTTCCCCGAATCCCCTATCTGGGGGATGACAACTCACCCATCTGACGGCTATACTGTGCATAGGGTCAGAAGCCACAGACGTGGCTTGGAGCATGACCGGTCAACCAGGACCTGGACGAGGAGGGTTCGGCTCATGACTGATGGAGGACGAAGGACGAGCATTCACGCAAGCTTCAATTCGCATACAAAGATGGCCTTGGGATCAGCACTGACATTCCTAGTGCACCTTGGCATAAATGCGCCTGTAGTTAGTACTACAACCTGAGTTATGGTGAACGGTTTCTATGGATACCACCTTGGGGCCAGGAAGCGCCCCGCTTGCGGTAATGGCTGCGGCGAGCCTGTTGTCGCCTTGTTCGGCGCCACTGGGACCAGGCCAGACGCAGTTCGGGACTGCGTGGTGGCAGCGGCAGCGCGATCTCCAGCAAGCGTCGGACCTCGGGCACACTCAATTCGGCCATCTCGGGGTCTGGGGGATTTTCCCCCCACTGGCTGTCGAATCGACGCCAGGAAAGCGTGGGCCATCATCGATAGGGTGATATGGCGATGCCAACTGTGCCAGTAACGGACCTCATACTCGTCGAGACCCACCTCGCCTTTGCCTTCCTCGATGGTGGTTTCGATGCTCCAGCGAGCCCCGGCGACTTCGGCCAGGGTGCGCAGCGACGTGCTGCGTGGGGTGTTGGACAGGTAGTAGGCCAGCTCCGCTGGGTCGGTGGTGGAGCGCCGCGCCAACAGCCAGCCCTGCGAGGCAGGCACAGCTCCACGTTTCTCGAAGATGCGCACTCGTGCCCAGTCGTAAACGCGTGGCCCCTTTTCTCCTTGACCCACCGCCAGTCGCTTCCATGCCCGGGTCGGCAAGGCAGCGACCACCACCGAGACAGGTTTCCACGCCGTCGCTCCGTTCGCCAGACGTGGTTCCTTCCTGGGCCGCCCTCTCTGACCCGTGAAGGTGGCCTCCGGCCACACCACGGGCTGATGCTCACGCCACACCGGCGTGTTCGCCGAGACCGCCAGTACGTACTTCTTCCCTGCCTGAGCTACCCGGTCGCGAACCCGCGTGTCGTCTCCGTAGATCTCATCACCGGTCACCCACTCCATCGGCACGCCTCGCGCCCAGGCATGCTCCAGCATCTGGATCGCCAACTGCGACTTGGTCTGAAAGATCACCTCGTCCGGTACACGTGCCTCGCGACGGCGATCCGGGTCCTGGCACCATTCCTCCGGCAGGTACGGCCGCCGGTCCAGAAATGTATACCCGCGACCGGTGCAGTACGTCAGAAAGACCCCAATCTGACAATTCTCAATCTTCCCGGCCGTGCCGCTGTATTGCCGCTTGACGCCCACCGACTTGGTCCCCTTCTTCAGAAAACCGGTCTCGTCAACAATGCCGATCCCATCCGTCTCGCCAAAACGCTCGATGACAAACGCCTGCAACTCGTCACGCACGGTGTCGGCATCCCACTGCGCACCAAACAACAGCCGTTGCATCGCTTGCGGGTCCTTTTGGCCCATTGCTTCCGCCATCTGCCAGCAGTTCTTGTGCGGAACGGGCGCCAACAGCCCACGCAGGTACTGCCGAGCCGCTTCTCGCGGTTCGCTTCGGATAAACAAGTGTGTGAAGCGGGCATGGAATGCCTCAAACTCAGCCGCGTATTGATCGATTTCGTCTGGATTCACGAGCCTCAGCTCCTTTGACAGCGTTGAGGCAATTATCGCATGGTTTGCCGAAGTGCACAAATCACAACTCAGGTTGTAGTATTAGGCGGCCAGGGCCTTGCCTTTGTAGGTCCATTTGAACGGCTTGGCCATGGTGCGATTGTAGTACTCGATGAACGCTAACACTTTGGCAACTAGGTC